>Ga0255781_10000250_pt1 | contig 41916 bp, 30 predicted proteins | sample 101ome_21_FD_179979 | JGI IMG/M metagenome (GOLD analysis project Ga0255781, IMG submission 179979) | Coastal salt marsh microbial communities from the Groves Creek Marsh, Skidaway Island, Georgia - 101413BT metaG (version 2) | ecosystem: Environmental > Aquatic > Marine > Intertidal zone >... | reverse complement strand
AGCGCCAGCTCCAGCCCCATATTACTCATTTGAGTGCCAACTACTCCCGGATCGGACCGACCTGTCGCAACACGATGCATGGCAAGTACGTAGAGCAACTCATCGCCGTCTACAAGTGCACCTTGGGCGTCGACCATCAGTACACGGTCGCCATCACCATCGAATGCAATGCCGACATCGGCTTTCTTCTCAACCACCTGGGCCTGCAACAACTCAATTGCTGTTGAACCAACGCCGTCGTTAATGTTGAAGCCATCCGGTGCCGCACCGATGACCTCAACCTGCGCACCAAGTTCGGTAAAAACCTGAGGGGCAATGTGATAGGTCGCACCGTGAGCGCAGTCAATCACGAGTTTGAGTCCTCTGAGGCTTCGGCCCTCGGGAAAAGTCGCCTTGCAATATTCGATATAACGACCTGCCGCATCGACAATCCGAGTAGCCTTACCCAGAGCAGCAGACTCTACGGTAGTCATCTTCTCATCGATCATAGCCTCAATCGCTAACTCGATTTCATCCGTAAGCTTGGATCCCTGATCACAAAAAAACTTTATGCCGTTGTCAAAAAATGGATTGTGAGATGCGCTAATAACAATGCCCGCAGCTGCGTTTTGGTTACGGGTCATCAAGGCAATAGCGGGTGTCGGCATGGGACCCAGCAGTTTGACATCAACGCCCGCGGCGACGAGACCTGCCTCCAAGGCGGACTCAAACATGTAGCCGGAAACACGGGTGTCCTTCCCTATCAGCACGGTGGCCTTACCCTGCCACTCACGACTGAATACACGACCGCACGCCCAACCCAGCTTGAGCACGAAATCCGGTGTAATGGGTGTCTCGCCGACGCGTCCACGAATTCCATCGGTCCCGAAGTAACGCTTGGCCATTAGAGCTCTCTTTCCATTGCTGCCACCATCGCCATTGCGTCGGCGGTCTCTTTCACATCATGAGCCCTGATAATACGGGCTCCCTTTGCCGCCGCCAGTGTGGCGAGGGCTAGGCTTGCGGGCAAGCGCTCATCAAGGTTTCTGTGAATTTCTGCTGCAATCATCGACTTTCTGGATAAGCCCGCCAGCACGGGTCTGCCAATCGAGACAATATCCTCAAGATGAGCAAGCAAGGCATAGTTGTGGGCTGCGGTCTTGCCGAACCCGAAACCGGGATCGAGAAGAATTAGGTGCTCAGCGATACCAGCCTTTACGCAATCTGCGAGGCGATCGCGTAAAAAGACACGAACCTCGGCCACAACATCTTGGTATTGCGGATTATTTTGCATCGTCGTGGGCTCATCTGACATGTGCATCAGACAGACCGGTAATCCTGTATCCCGAGCTGCAACCAGCGCACCCTCCCGGCGGAGGGCCCTGACATCGTTAATCAGACCGGCTCCCGCAACAACTGCCTCGCGCATCACAGAGGCCGTGCTGGAATCGACAGACACAATGGTATCGAAGCGTTGGCTAATGGCCTCGATGACGGGAATCACACGATCAAGCTCCTCGGCTTCAGAGACTGGAGCGGCCCCCGGTCGGGTTGACTCCCCACCGACGTCTAGGATCGAGGCACCTGTAGCGGTCATGGCTTCAGCCTGACCTAAAACGCGATCTAGAGACACCTTTCCGCGTTCAAAGAAAACCCCTCCATCCGAGAAAGAATCGGGGGTCACATTGAGTATCCCCATCACTTTTGGGGAGGAGAGGTCCAGAGTTTTACCGGCGCAGTCGATACTGCCGCACACCTCGGTATCGGACCTCATAAAGAGATGACTTAGTGCTCGCTAGCGGGCCCACCGATCGGGCCTGACGACTCTCCCTGCTCTACCGAGCTATCTCCACCGGGGGCTTTACCCGATCCGGAATCGCTCCACCCTGACGGTGGGCGTGGCGAGGATCCAGCCATGATATCGTTAATCTGTTCTGAATCGATGGTTTCGTATTGCATCAGTGCCTCTGCCATCACGTCCAGCTTGTCTCGATTATCGTCAAGTAGCTGGCGCGCTTTTGCGTAACACTCATCAATGATGTGGCGAACTTCCTTGTCGATGGCCAGAGCGGTCTCATCGGACATCGCTTTCGATGGCTGGGCAGCACTGCGACCGAGAAACACTTCCTCACCGCCTTCGTCGTACATCAGGGGCCCTAACGCTTCCGATAAACCCCACTTGGTTACCATGTTGCGAGCGATTTCCGTGGCGCGCTGAATATCATTAGACGCGCCGGTGGTGATGCCATCGGCACCCAGCGTCATCTCCTCGGCTACCCGACCGCCAAACAGACTGGTGATCTGACTGACAATGTGCCGTCGGCTGTGGCTGTAACGATCCTCCTCGGGGAGAAACATCGTCACACCTAGCGCGCGTCCCCTGGGAATAATCGAGACCTTGTAGACCGGATCGTGCTCGGGCATCAGGCGTCCAACAATCGCGTGGCCAGCCTCATGGTAAGCGGTGTTCAGCTTTTCCTTCTCCGACATCACCATTGAACGGCGCTCGGCGCCCATCATGATTTTGTCCTTGGCCAGCTCGAACTGCTGCATCCCGACCATGCGCACCCCTGCACGGGCTGCAAACAGCGCGGCCTCATTAACGAGATTCGCCAAGTCCGCTCCAGAGAATCCGGGAGTACCCCGGGCAATTTTCGAGGGCTCCACGTCCTCGGCCAAAGGCACTTTACGCATGTGGACCTTGAGGATTTGCTCGCGACCGCGGATGTCAGGAAGACCAACCACCACCTGACGGTCGAAGCGGCCCGGACGCAACAAGGCGGGGTCGAGCACGTCAGGACGGTTGGTTGCCGCAATCACAATCACACCATCGTTTAGCTCAAAACCGTCCATTTCCACAAGAAGTTGATTGAGGGTCTGCTCACGTTCGTCGTGGCCACCACCGAGTCCCGCACCACGGTGTCTGCCCACCGCGTCAATCTCATCAATAAAAATAATGCAGGGGGACTGCTTCTTTGCTTGCTCGAACATGTCGCGTACGCGAGACGCACCTACGCCCACAAACATCTCGACAAAGTCAGAGCCCGAAATAGAGAAGAAAGGCACTTTGGCTTCACCTGCAATCGCTTTCGCGAGCAGCGTCTTACCGGTACCGGGTTGACCGACCATCAAGACACCGCGAGGTATTCTGCCGCCCAGTTTCTGAAACCGACTCGGATCCCGGAGAAACTCAACCAACTCCTGGACATCTTCCTTGGCCTCGTCAACGCCCGCAACGTCGGCGAAGGTTGTTGTGATCTGATCCTCACCCAAGAGTTTGGCCTTGCTCTTACCAAAGCTCATGGGGCCACCGCGGCCGCCCGCACCCCCTTGCATTTGGCGCATAAAAAACATGAAGACCGCGATGATGATAAGAATCGGGAAACTGGCGACTAACAGCTGGGTCCAAACGCTTTGCTGCTCGGGCTTGCGGCCCTCGACCTCAACCTTGTGACTGAGTAAGTCATCCATCAATTTGGGGTCTTCGACCATGGGACGGATGGTCTCGAAGGTAGATCCATCGTAGCGCTCAGCGGTGATGGTCAACCCATCAACGACTACTTTGCGAACACGATCATCATTCACTTCTTCGACAAAGTCGGAATATCCAACCTGCTGCGTCGCGCCCTGCATGTTGAAGTTGTTAAAGACCGATAACAACACCGCCGCGATTACTAACCACAGCAGCAAATTTTTCGCCATATTGTTCACATCGAGATCCTTAAGGACAGCAGCGGCCGGCTGCACGGCTTGTCAGTATAGAGGGTTTACGTGATGCCTCCAGCCACGGATTTCAAGGGCGGCCCATCAATTTATACGTCTCTAAGCGCCAAAATGGCGTAAATTCATCGTAATTCGCCCTTAAAGCCGGTTGCCACCAAATATACCTCACGAGATCGGGGTCGGGAGGCCTCAGGTTTACGGGTCAACACCTTGCTAAAAAGCCCCCTGCAATCAGCCATTAGCGGCTCAAATCCCTCACCGTGGAAAACCTTCGCCAGAAACGCGCCTCCCTCGGGTAATACCCGGCAGGCTAGATCGAGGGCCAGCTCAACCAAATACATCGCGCGCGGCTGATCGACTGCATTGAGTCCACTCATATTTGGCGCCATGTCGGACATGACCACATCTACGTCGTCCGATCCGATGGTTGCCAACAGATGATCAAAGACAGCCTCCTCGGTGAAGTCACCCTGAATGAACTCCACCCCGCCCAAGCTATCCATGGGCAAGATATCGGTCGCGACGACGCGCCCCTTTGCGCCGACAAGATCTGCTGCGATTTGAGACCAGCCACCGGGCGCGGCACCCAGATCGAGTACCGTCATGCCAGGCCTGATCAGTCTGTCTCTGTCGTTAATTTCGAGCAATTTGTAGCAGGCACGAGACCGATAGCCATCTTTCTGTGCCCGCTGCACGTAGGGGTCTTCTCGATGCTCTTTTAGCCACGCGCGGCTGGAAGAACGTTTTTTCGGCATTGACGGCGACTCAAGTAAAAAGCTCAAGTAAACTACGATATCAAGTTTACCGATTACCCGTATAGCGACGACACAAACCACAATGCCCACTACCCCAAAAGCAACCACCCTGAAAAACAGCGAGCTCAAACAATATAGAGCCATCGCCCACAGGCTTAACCCTGTTGTCATGATTGGCGGTCAAGGGGTGAGTGACGGCGTGCTTGCGGAACTCGACCGTGCGCTAAAGGACCACGAGCTCATCAAACTGAAAATTGCGGTGGGTGACAGAGATCTGCGCAACACTCTAATCGTCGAACTTTGCGATCGCTCGGGGGCGACTCTCGTTCAGCGTATAGGCAACACGGCTACCTTGCTTCGCCGAAGCCCATCCCCTGATCCTCGCAAATCAAACCTGCTAAGAAGCCTGTAAACCCCGTGGCACAAGTTCTTGAATTTCCTAGCCAGGAGACCCGCGCATTCGCCTTTCTCGAGCGAGAACTGCGGTCTCTGTTAGCCCAAAAGGGTGCCGATGAGGCCCTCATCCAATACGCTATCGATGCACTAACCTCCGTCTATCGAGAGATGACCGAGGCAGAAAATTTTTCTTTTCGAGTGGATCTGCCAGCCTCACTCTCTACTCCAGAAATCAAAAAGCTCGACCAACAAATTACCGCGGGCATTGACGACTTGCGCGCACACCACCATACGCTGGCGCTCAAGCTGGCAGCACGATTAGTCCTGACGGAAATGAAACTGTTTCAGCACGAGCGGGTAGATTCGCAATCGCCGGACAGCTAAAGAATTGTCTCAACCACTTTGAAGGTTATCAGGGCGAGAAGATAAGCGGCAACGAGATAGGTCGCCAGCATCCGTAAGGCCAGCGAGAGCGATCCCTCTTTGGACAGGATAGCCACGGTTGAGACGCACTGCAGCGCGATAGCGAAAAAAACTAACAGGGCGATACCCGAGCCCAAGGGCAAACCACTCGCCTGAATCTGCTCTACAAGCGGCAGTATATTTTCCTCGGCCCCTTCGATACCAAAAATGGTGCCCAAGGTGCCAACGAAGACTTCTCGAGCAAGAAAACTCGCAAGAATGGCAACCCCATAGCGCCAGTCAAGACCGATAGGCTCGAACAGCGGCTGAATCCAACGGCCCAGCATACCGAGCCAAGAGGAGCCGAGATCACTGCCTCCATTGGGAAAATAACCGAGAACCCAAACCACCACGGTGACGGCCAGAATGACCTTGCCGGCCTTGGTAACGAAATGGCTGCTGCGATTAATCGCCATGCGCAAAATCGGGCGAACACTGGGTAGACGGTAAGGCGGTAGCTCCAAGACAAAAGGTAGCTCGCTCCGAGCTGCTTTGGAAAATCGGCTGACAATCCCGGTAATGGCCAACGCAGCAAACATGCCAAAGAAATAAATCAAGAAAAGTGCCAGTCCCTGCCACCCCACTAGTCCAAAAAGAGCCGTTTCGTTGGGAATGAATACAGCAATCAACAGGGCATACACAGGCAATCGTGCGGAGCATGGCATAAGAGGAATCGCCAGATAGGTCATAACTCGTTGCCAGGGTGAATCGACTGCTCGGGCTGCATAGATCGCGGGAATCGCGCAGGCGACACCCGAGAGCATCGGGATAAAGCTTTTTCCCGTGAGTCCAAAAGCTTTAAGTGGCCGGTGACAGATAAGCGCCGCCCGGGCCAGATAACCAGAGTCCTCCAAAATGCCAATGATTAAAGTCAGCACAAAAATCTGGGGCACAAAAACGAGAAAAGCCCCGATACCTCCAAAGAGTGCATCAGCAACAAAATCCGCAATCAGCTGATTCTCGATAAGGGGAACTAGCGCAGCACCTGTAGCCATCACCGCGCCCTCCACTGCATCCATGACCGGGGCTGACCAGGTAAAAATGGACTGAAAGAGCAGAAACATGATGCAGAAAAAAGCGAGTCCACCGACACCTGTGTTGAGAAAAAAGCTGTCGAGCCGCAGTTGGGATCGGACCAGCACATCGCCTCTTGGGCCAAACTCTTGTGCCAACTGGTGCGCAGTTCCCCGGAGCAAGGCATCGGGTGTTTCAGACCAGCGCGAAGAGACCGGCTCCTGAGTGATTAATCGCTGCCTTAAATGAGTCAATAGCTGATCAATGCCGATACCTTGACGGGCGGAAACCATTAAAACTGGAGCGCCAACAGCCTCAGAAAGACCGGCATGGTCGAGAGTGAGATCATTCGACTGCAAAACGTCCGCCATATTGCCCAGCACGGTGACGGCTTTACCCCGCTGCTGACATTCCCGAATGACCTGCAAAGTAAAATAAAGGCTCTTCTCAAGTCGCGTCGCATCGACAACACACAGCACATGACGAACGTCAGGGTCGGTGAGGGCCCGCTGGAAAAATTCCACCGCGACCGCCTCCTCGCCCGAAATAGGCTGAAGCGAGTAGGTGCCGGGGAAATCAACTAATTCGACGTCGGGCAATCCTGAGATCGGACCGGAAGCGACATCAACCGTTATGCCGGGAAAATTTGCCACCCGCTGATTGAGTCCGGTCAGACGATTAAACAGAGAGCTTTTACCCGAATTGGGACTGCCAATGAGCAGCACACGGTTCATACACTCGGGTCCTCAGCTGGTGCGACCAGAACGTGGCGAGCGATTTCACTATCCAGTGAGAACACCGTATTGCTCACCCTGTAGACCCGGGGTGCCCCGAAACCTGGCGTCAGCAGGCAGGTCACGGCCTCGCCCCGATGAAAGCCAAACTCCATCAGACGAACCCGGTAGGGTTCGGGTAGCGCGTCATCGTAGCCGGACACTGCGCAGGTTTCGCCCTTGGAAAGCGCCCACAGGGTTTTGGGTTGGCGCGCAGCATTCATGAGTGGGTCTCAGCCTGATAGACAGGCGCGGAGAGTAGCCGGAATGAGAATTGCTTTCAAATAGACCGAGGGGTTACTCGTGCCGAACGGCTTCAATCTCGTAGTGAATATCCCCTCCCGGGGCGTTGACCGTCACCTCATCGCCCTCGCTTTTACCCACCAAGGCGCGGGCAATCGGCGAGTTCACCGAGATAAGATTTTCCTTAACGTTGGCCTCGTCCTCGCCCACGATACGGTAGGTCACCTCGCTGTCATCCTCTACGTTAATCAAATCGACGGTAGTGCCAAAGATGACCTTGCCCGTGTGTGCAATCGACGTTACATCGATGACCTGAGCGTGAGATAGTTTATGCTCGATGTCTTTGATACGCCCCTCGGCAAAGCTCTGCTGCTCACGGGCCGCGTGGTACTCCGCGTTTTCCTTTAAATCACCGTGTTCCCGAGCTTCTGCGATAGCCTGGGTGATGCGAGGTCGGTCAACTTTTTTAAGCCGCTCCAGTTCCTCTCGCAGTGCTCGCTCTCCAGCGACAGTCATCGGCACGTTGTTCATTGTTCAATACTCTCGTGTAAATCCTGAAGCCGCCTGACTTTAACATCGGTTTCCTGTTCAAGCGCCATGCAAACCGCTTCCGCCGCAGCCAAGGTAGTGGTGTAGTACACCCGGTGCTGCTCGGCGCTAGCTCGAATGGGGGCAGAATCGACGATCGCGGTACGACCCTCGGTCGTGTTAACGATAATGCTGGCCTCGTCGTTTTTGATGAGATCAACAATATGTGGCCGGCCTTCACGGACCTTATTTACCCGCCGCACCTCCAGTCCTGCTGACTCGAGGGCTTTTGCTGTGCCCCCAGTGGCAGCCAACGTAAACCCGCGCGCGACTAGTCGTCTGGCAACCTCGATAGCACCGGCTTTATCCGAATCCCGCACGCTGAACAGGGCAAGTCCGGATTCAGGCGGGACGTCGCCAGCCCCAATCTGAGCGCGGGCAAAGGCCGCAGCGAAAGTATCCCCCGTGCCCATCACCTCCCCCGTCGACTTCATCTCGGGGCCGAGTATGGGATCGATACCGGGGAACTTGTTAAAGGGGAGCACCGCCTCTTTGACCGAGTAAAAAGGCGGCACGACTTCCTTTTCAATGCCTTGATCCGCGAGAGACTGACCTGCCATGCAGCGCGCCGCTATTTTGGCGAGGGAGACGCCAACCGCCTTCGACACGAAGGGGACGGTTCTGGACGCTCTCGGGTTTACCTCAATCACGTAGATTTCGTCATCCTGGTAAGCAAGCTGCACATTCATTAAGCCACACACGCCCAATTCAATGGCCATCGCTTTTACAACATCGCGCATCTTGTCCTGCACATCAGCGGGCAAGCTGTAGGGGGGCAACGAACAAGCCGAATCACCTGAGTGAACCCCCGCTTGCTCGATGTGCTGCATAATCGCGCCAATAACGACCGTGTTGCCATCGCTCACTGCGTCAATGTCGACTTCGATAGCAGCGCTCAAAAAGCTGTCCAGCAGGACTGGCGAATCGTCGGAGACGCGGACCGCATCCCGCATGTATCGCAGCAGGTCCTCCTCGCGATAAACGATTTCCATTGCACGACCACCCAATACATAGGAAGGCCTGACAACCAGTGGGTAGCCAATCTGGCTCGCTGCCTCAACAGCCTCATCCACGCTTCGCACCGTCGTATTTTCGGGCTGGCGCAGCGACAGCGCATTGATCATCTGCTGAAAGCGCTCGCGATCCTCCGCTCGATCAATCTGATCTGGGGTTGTGCCGATAATGGGGACACCTGCCTGCTCTAGCGCCTGGGCGAGTTTCAGAGGGGTCTGACCGCCGAACTGGACGATCACTCCCTCAGGTTGCTCAAGAGCAATAATCTCTAAAACGTCTTCCAGGGTTACCGGTTCAAAGTAGAGACGGTCCGATGTGTCGTAATCAGTGGACACAGTCTCGGGGTTGCAATTCACCATGATGGTTTCATAACCATCTTCACGCATCGCAAGGGCAGCGTGAACGCAGCAGTAATCAAATTCGATACCCTGCCCAATGCGGTTCGGTCCACCCCCAAGAACAACAATTTTGCGCCGATCACTCGGCAGCGCCTCACATTCCTCCTCATAGGTGGAATACATGTACGCTGTCGACGTTGCGAACTCTGCCGCACAGGTATCAACTCGCTTGTAAACCGGTCGAAGACCGAGCTCGTGTCGACGAGCTCTGACGTCGGCCTCGGAAGATTCCAATAACAGCGCCAATCGGGCATCGGAGAAGCCTTTGCGCTTGAGACGTCGAAGCTCGGCATAGTCGAGACTGGCAACAGGACGTCCCGACAGACTTGCCTCGTGCTCGACCAGGTCGGAAAGCTGCACAAGAAACCAGGGATCGATGCCTGAATATCCCGCGACCTCTTCAAGCGAAAATCCGGCGCGGAAGGCATCGGCAACAAACCAGATTCGATCCGCTCCCGGGTTGGTCAATTTATCGATCAACTCTGCTCGGGTATCCGCGTCCACGACGGTGATCTTGGATTCCAAGCCACAGGAACCCACCTCCAATCCTCGAAGTGCTTTCTGGAGCGACTCCTGAAAAGTTCTGCCGATCGCCATGACCTCACCAACCGACTTCATTTGCGTGGTCAGGCGGGCGTCGGCAGTAGCGAATTTTTCAAAGGCGAACCGGGGAATTTTGGTGACTACATAATCAATCGCTGGTTCGAACGAGGCAGGGGTTTTACCCCCGGTAATATCGTTATCCAGTTCATCTAGCGTGTACCCAACCGCCAGTTTTGCTGCGACTTTTGCGATGGGAAATCCGGTTGCCTTTGACGCCAAAGCTGAAGAACGTGATACCCGCGGGTTCATCTCGATGACGACCATTCGGCCCGTATCCGGGCAGAGTCCAAACTGGACATTGGAGCCACCGGTTTCCACGCCAATTTCGCGTAACACCGCCAGCGAGGCGTCGCGCATAATTTGGTATTCCTTATCCGTCAGGGTTTGGGCGGGAGCAACGGTAATCGAGTCGCCAGTGTGCACACCCATGGCATCAAAGTTCTCAATGGAGCAGATAATGATGCAGTTATCGTTGCGATCGCGTACCACCTCCATCTCATATTCTTTCCAACCGATGAGCGACTCATCAATAAGGAGTTCGTTAGTGGGAGAGAGATCAAGGCCGCGAACACAGATTGCCTCAAATTCCTCTCGGTTGTAGGCGATGCCGCCGCCAGATCCACCCATCGTGAAGGAGGGTCTGATAATGCAGGGGAAACCGATATCCTCAAGAATGCCAAAGGCCTCTTCGAGAGAATGCGCCAGGGACGCCCTCGGGGTTTCCAGGCCGATTCGTTTCATCGCTTGATCAAAAAGCTCTCGATCCTCTGCCTTATCAATCGCTTCCTTGGTGGCGCCAATCATCTCGACCCCAAACTTCTCAAGGACACCCTCCGCAGCAAGCTTGAGCGCGCAGTTGAGCGCGGTTTGTCCACCCATCGTCGGCAAGATGGCATCGGGCCGTTCGCGCTCAATGATCCGGGCAACTGTCTGCCATTCGACCGGCTCGATGTAGGTGGCGTCGGCCATGGCGGGGTCGGTCATGATGGTGGCCGGGTTGGAGTTAACCAGAATCACCCGGTAGCCCTCCTCTCGCAACGCCTTGCAGGCCTGCGCGCCCGAGTAATCAAACTCACAGGCCTGACCGATGACGATGGGTCCCGCGCCCAGGATCAGAATGCTTTCAATGTCGGTGCGTTTTGGCATCAGGCATCTCCCCCAGAACGACCAGCCCGATGCTCACGCATGGCGGTTATGAAGGAGTCAAAAAGAGGTGCGGCATCATGGGGCCCGGGACTCGCCTCGGGATGCCCTTGAAAACTGTAGGCGGGCACATCATTGCGGCGTATGCCCTGTATAGAGCCATCGAAGAGAGACCGGTGGGTAACGGTTAAAGTAGACGGTAGCTTGTCCTCTGAAACCGCGAATCCGTGGTTCTGACTCGTCACCATCACCGTTTTATCCTCGAGGCATTGCACCGGATGGTTCGCGCCGTGATGCCCAAACTTCATCTTCTCTGTGGTCGCCCCGCTGGCCAAGGCCAGAATTTGATGACCCAGACAGATACCGAAGAGGGGAAGATCTCGGGACATAATATCCGTAGCAAGATTGATCGCATAAACACAGGGCTCAGGGTCGCCGGGGCCATTAGACAAAAACACTCCATCGGGCTTGTGGCTGAGCACGGTCTCGGCATCGGACTGGGCAGGCAAAACCGTCACCGAACAGCCGCGATCGACCAGCATGCGCAAAATGTTGCGCTTTACGCCAAAATCCAAAGCAACAACATGGAACTTAGCATCGGCGCCCGGCTGATGACCCTGCTCCAACGTCCAGCTTCCCTCCCTCCAGACAAAGGGATCTTCGGTTGTGACTACCTTCGCGAGGTCCATGCCCTTGAGCCCACTAAAGCCCCGAGCCTGCGTCAACGCCTCCTCTTCGGAGATCGAGCTACCGGCAACAATGCATCCACTCTGCGCACCTTTGTCTCTCAAAATTCGGGTCAATTTACGGGTATCGATATCCGCGATAGCCACCGTATTTTGATCTCGAAGGTAAGCATCCAGAGCCTGTTCGCTGCGCCAGTTACTGTGTACTAGCGGGAGATCGCGGATCACCAAACCCGCAGCCATCACGCCTGCGGACTCCTCGTCCTCAGCGGTAACCCCGGTATTTCCAATATGCGGGTAAGTTAGGGTGACGATCTGTTTGGCATATGAGGGGTCGGTCAGAATTTCCTGATAGCCGGTCATGGCCGTATTGAACACCACTTCGCCAACGGTCGTGCCATCAGCACCAATTGAGAGGCCGTGAAAAACGGTGCCATCTTCGAGAGCGAGGATAGCTGGCTTGGACACATTGACCTCCCAGTCGGTGTTTCCCTACCCCACTCGCAGTCACGCTGAACACCATCGAGTGAGACGGCGCGCGAGAGCGAGGTAGGCTGCGGTTTAGGCGACCCGGCAGCGCTAGAGAAGCGGCGGCGAGGTCTATACAGGCTGGGATGATAGTCTATTCGAAGGCAATCACAGTGTCCAACAAAACCGCCTTGGATTGCCTTTATTGTGAGTTGCTCTAGGATGCCCACTTCACTACTCGGTATCCACATGAACCACCCAAGCCCGGCAGTTGCCGACAATCGAAAGCTGAGCTCGCGTCAATTTAACCTGCTGGTTGTAGGGTTGCTCACGGTGGCTGTTGGTCAGTCCTTTATCTTCGCCATCCTTCCGCCCCTTGGCAGGGAAGTGAATCTTAGCGTGGTGCAAATAAATTCCATGATCGCCTGCTCCGCGCTGGTGTTCAGCGTGGCCTCACCCAGCTGGGGGAGACTGTCCGATCGGGTAGGTCGAAAACCGGTGATCGTCGCCGGTCTGGCGGGTTATGCGCTTGGCAACCTCATCTTTGCGCTCGCCTTCGAGGCAGCCTTCGCAGGCTGGGTAACAGGAACAGGCCTTTTTGCCTCTCTCCTGATGGTGCGTTGCCTGCAATCGGTCATGATGTCGGGAACTAATCCGGGTTCCACGGCCTATACGGCAGACCACAGTGCGCCGCAGCATCGTACTCGCGCACTCGCGCGTCTCGGCACCGCCAGCAGTGTCGGCATGATCATAGGACCGATTTTGGCCGGCGCTCTCGCGGGAATGGGTCTGCTATTCCCGCTCTATTGTGCGACTGCGCTCGCCGCCATCGCGGCCGTTGTGGTCTGGCGCTACCTGCCAGCGTCAATATCGCTGGCATCACATGGCAAAACACGCCGCAAGCTCAGTGTTTTCGATCACCGACTGCGACTCTATCTATTTTGCTCTTTCGGCGGCTTCACTGGCTTTGCAGGCATCCAGCAAACCCTCGCTTTCCGCATTCAGGACATGCTGCAGCTCTCCGGCGCTGAAACTGCTCAGTACACTGGATTGGCACTGATGATCACGGCCCTGTGTACACTGGCCATGCAACTCACAGTGGCTCAGCGCTTTCAGGGCCCCCCCCTCACCTTGATTCGGGGAGGCGTCCTCTTCCTGATGGCGGGCCCGATGCTGATTGCCGTACCAGGCAGTTTTACCCTTGTTCTGCTGGGCATGGCCTGCCTTGGCACCGGTCTCGGTTTAGCCGTGCCCGCAATCGCTGCGGCCGCGTCATTGGCGGTAGATCCGGAAGAGCAAGGTGGCGCGGCGGGATTGATTACGGCCTGCCCCGCAGCCGGTTTCGTCATTGGCCCTATCGTGTGTGGATCGTTGTACGAGTTTGATCCAACCCTCTCGGCCATCGGTGCTGCGGTGATTTTACTGGCTGTTGCAATAACGGCTTTTAAGCCCACCAGCTAATTCGAGGGGGAGCCACATACTCCCGCCAGCTCGGGATGTTGCTTAGGAGACCGACGGCAATGCCTCGATAGCGCGACGAATGGTAACCGGGATCTCTGCAGAGCTGCCGGTATCGCGATTAACGAAGGCGTGAGTGAAGCGTCCCAGCGCGGCAGTTTGATCTCCAGACCCCGGAAAAACGCCAATTTCCCAGGTCACGGATTTGCTACCAAGTCTCACCACGCGAAGTCCTAACTCCAGTTCCTCCGGATAGCTGACGGGAGCAAAATACTCGCAGCCGGAGGACACGAGATAACCAACAACCGTATCTACCCCTGGCCGCATGCCTGCCTCCTCAATGAGGAATCGATTAACCACCGTATCGAACCACGCGTAGTACACCACGTTATTGGCATGACCATAGATGTCGTTATCCGCCCATCGGGTTGGCACGACATAAAAAACAGAAAAACCTGATCTACTCTCTGGAGCCATCCGGGACATTAGCTCGATCCCCACGCGGTTTCGTACATCGCGAGAGCATCGGCCTCTGCAACCGGTACCGGATTGTTCACCAGTAGCCGCTGCTGCTGCATCGCATCAGCGGCGAGCATTGGGAGATCATCCCGCGGCACCTTGGCCGCCTCAAGGGTGGCCGGTAATCCAGAATCCGCTATCAGCGTCACAAGCCAGTCAATCAGCGATGACGAACTCTCTGCGACATGTCCCGGCAGTGCACGACAGAGGCTGGCGTAGTCTTGCTCTGACTGCCGAGCGTTGAAGGCAAGGACTGTGGGCAACATAAGCGAATTACTCAGACCATGAGGAATGTGATAGTGCCCACCCAATGGATAGGCGAGAGCATGGACCGCCCCCACCGGCGCATTGGCAAAGGCCTGCCCCGCCATCATGGACCCCAACAGCATTGCCTCACGAGCGGGCACATCACCGGGATCTGCCAATACTTGCCTGAGATGATGAGACAGCAGTTTCAGAGCCTGGTGGGCCAGCATGTCAGAGACAGGGTTTTTCTTGATCCGTGAGGTATAGGCCTCGATTGCATGAACCATCGCATCAATGCCGGTCATCGCTGTGACCGCAGGGGGTAATCCGATGGTTAGGGACGCGTCGAGAAGCGCGATATCAGGGAGTAAGACGGGAGAGCTGACCCCCGCTTTCGTGGTGGCACCGGTGGTGATGACCGCAACAGGCGTGACCTCAGATCCTGTTCCTGCGGTAGTTGGGACAAGAATGAGTGGAAGCCTGGAGCCCTCAACCTGGTCCACCCCATACATAGACGCAAGAGACTGTGTTCCAGCCAACAGCACTGCCACCACCTTGGCGACATCCATTGAGCTGCCTCCACCCACCGCCACAACACCGTCGACCTTATGCTCCCGGCCAAGTGCGGCGGCGTCATCGACTACTGCATCCGCAGGATCTGCAGTGACCGCGTCAAAGAGAACCGCGTCATCTGCTGAGGAGGATAGCGCCTCAAAAATAGGGGCGATCAAACCCGCCGCCACTAACCCGGGATCAGTCACAAGCAGTACGCGTTTCATGCCGAGCTGCCGACAATAGCCACCTAGATCTGCGGAGGCGCCGCTGGCGACGACCACCTGAGACACGGTGTTGAAGACGAATTCGCTCATGCTAGAAGGTAAAAATAACCTTTCCTTTCGCGCGGCGCTCCATCATCGCGGCGTAACCCGCCTCATATTCCTCTATGGGGAACACGTCGGTGACGACGGGCTTGATCTTCCCCGCCTCAAACCACTCCCACAAGGTCGCAATATTCTGCTGGTGAACCTCGGGCTCTTCGCCAACGAATCGGCCCCAGAACACACCTACTATCTGACATCCTTTGAGCAGGGTGAGATTGAGAGGGATGCTTGGAATCGGCCCGCTGGCAAAACCTACAACCAGAAAGCGCCCCTGCCACGCCATACTGCGGACGGCGGCCTCGCTAAAATCACCGCCCACCGGATCGTAGACGACATCGACACCGCGACCGCCAGTCAGCTCCTTGACCCGAGCCTTTAAATCTTCGGTGGCATAGTTAATCACCTCGTCAGCGCCCAGCTGTCGGCAGAGCTCCAGTTTGTCATCACTACTCGCTGCCGCGATGACTTTCGCTCCCAGCGCCTTGCCGAGCTCTACCGCAGTACTACCCACGCCGCCCGCAGCGCCGAGGACCAGTAGCGTCTCTCCGGGTTGAATATTCGCCCGCTGAACAAGCGCGTGATAGGACGTAAAATATGTAATGCCAATGCCCGCCGCTTCGATCATGGAAAGCGCCTTGGGTTTGGGCAGAAGCGCATGCTCGTTGACCACAATCTGGGCGCTGAAGGCCCCCGAACCGCCCATCTGAAGAACCTCATCACCCGCCTTCCAGCGCGTGACCTCAGAGCCCACCGCTTCGACCACTCCGGCACTCTCGCCGCCGGGCACAAAGGGTAGATCGGGCTGAAACTGATACTTGCCTTGAATTATCAGCACGTCAGGAAAGTTGAGTCCCGCCGCTTTAGTGGCGACGAGGACATCATTCGGGCCCAAATCAGGAACAGCCCAGTCGGCGGTAAGATCAAGAGTATCGGGAAGACCATGCTCCCTGCAGACGAGTGCTCGTGTCATGTTAAAAAACCTCGAATAAGCCGGCGGCACCCTGACCACCACCGACGCACATGGTGATCACAACATACTTCACGCCTCTACGCTTACCCTCAAGCAGGGCGTGTCCAATCATGCGGGAGCCGCTCATGCCATAGGGATGACCCACCGCAATCGCACCGCCATTCACATTCAGTTTATCGTTGTCGATGCCCAGTTGATCGCGACAGTAGAGCACCTGCACAGCAAACGCCTCATTCAGCTCCCACAGACCAATATCATCAACCGAGAGGCCGTGTTGCTTGAGCAACTTTGGCACGGCGAAGACCGGACCAATCCCCATTTCATCGGGTTCGCATCCGGCAACGGCAATTCCGCGATATGCTCCGAGCGGTTCGAGGCCAAGCTGCTCGGCAAGCTTGGCTTCCATAACCACCTGCGCAGAAGCACCATCAGAGAGCTGTGATGCGTTACCTGCAGTGATGGTTCCACCCTCGACAACCGTTTTGAGCCCTTGAACACCCTCGAGGGTTGAAGCCCGTACCCCTTCATCGGCTGACACCGTCACCTCTGCCTCTGATGCCTCACCGGTTTCCTTATCCCACACGATTCGAGTAGTTTTCACTGGGGTGATCTCATCAGCATATTTACCAGCCTCGTACGCGGCCGCAACGCGCTGCTGTGACTGCAACCCATATTCATCCATCACATCTCGCGCGATGTTGTAACGTTTGGCGACCACCTCAGCCGTTTGCAACATCGGCATATAGATGTCCTTGTGCATCGCCACTAATTCTTCATCCACCAAACGGTGCATATTCATGTGCTCGTTTTGCACAAGGGAAATCGATTCAAGGCCGCCACCTACGACCACCTCCATGCCGTCATGAAGAACCTGCTTCGCTGCAGTCGCCACCGCCATCAAACCGGATGAGCACTGCCGATCAATCGTCATGCCAGCCACCGACACGGGCAGTCCCCCGCGGAGCGCAACGTTTCGACCCAGATTAAGCGATTGAGTGCCCTGGGGCATCGCGCTGCCGATGATGCAGTCATCAACGCGGTCACCTTCGATGCCGGCTCGCTCGACCGCCGCCGCCACGGCATGGCCACCGAGGGTCGGTGACGCCGTGTTGTTAAACCCACCGCGATAGGCCTTGCCAATTGGTGTCCTTGCTGTTGAGACGATCACTGCTTCTCGCATAATTTCTATCCTTAACCTGTTTGATTTGTTGCGTGGTGTTTCGGTCCTGGCTTGCTTTCTCGGGCGTCATCCTTCCAGCTTTATGCCAAGACCCTCAGCCGCTTTCCCGACCATCCGGAACGTTTGTTCAAAGCCAGCTTTGAGCTGGGTCTCCTGACCATTTGCAATTTGATCCCAATGGGCCGCGATGCCCTCGGGGGTCTGCTCCCCCTCCGGCAGCCAAACGGATTCGGTTTCCACGATCTTTGCCACCGCGTAGGCGCCTGCTCCCGCGGCCAAAATCGTGTGGGTCGGTGCGTCCTCGGCAACCAGGTAAAGCACCGCCGGGGTTACAGTCTCGGGAGTCAACAGATTGAACGCCTGCTCTGACATCAACCCCTCGGTCATGCGAGTACCTGCTGTAGGTGCGAGAGCATTCACGCGGATGTTGTATTTGGCACCTTCTTGGGCCAGCGTGTTCATAAAACCAACCAAGCCGAGCTTGGCGGCGCCATAATTGCTCTGGCCGAAGTTTCCATAGAGACCACTGGAGGACGAGGTCATAACAATGCGACCGTACTCCTGGTTCTTCATGATTTCCCAGACGGCTTTAGTGCAATTAACGCTGCCCATCAAGTGGACATCCAGCACCAACTTAAAGTCAGCCATATCCATCTTGATAAAACTTTTGTCGCGAAGAATGCCCGCGTTATTGACGAGAATGTCGATACGACCCCAGGCGCTCATCGTCTGAGAGACCATATCCTCAACTTGCTCCATCACCGCGACATTGGCGGGGTGGGCCATCGCCTCACCACCCAATGCTTCGATTTCAGCGACAACGGCGAGCGCCGCCTCACTGTTTTGACCTTCACCACTGACCGAGCCTCCAAGGTCGTTTACCACCACCTTGGCGCCCCGCTTGGCCAGCTCAATGGCATGGCTACGGCCAAGACCTCCTCCTGCACCGGTCACGATTGCGACCTTGCCGTCGTAACGAATCGTCATAGCTTTCTCCGAAAAATAAAAAGATTAGGCAATAAAGAACATGTTGATCCACTCGGCATAGAGCGCGGGGGTGTCAGTGCCCTCTATCTCCACCGTGATGTTTTGCTGAACCAAAAACCGATTGGCGTCTTTCTGGTCCACACTGGCCAGTTCGACATGAGCCCGCACACGACCACCCGCAGGTACCGGAGCGAGAAATCGCACTTTGTTCAGCCCGTAATTCACCCCCATCATCAAGCCCTCAGGATAAACAGACACGCTCTCACACAACTTCACCAGCATGGACAGCGTCAAAAACCCATGAGCGATCGTGCCGCCAAACGGCGTCTTTGCCGCCGCTTCCTGATCGATGTGAATAAATTGATGGTCCTCAGTACAGTCGGCAAACTCATTGATCCGCTTCTGATCAAGCGTCATCCAATCACTGGTGCCGACTTTGGTGCCCGCCATGGCCTTCAGTTCGTCTGGGGTAACGGTTTGTGTCGTCATCGTATTTTCCCTTTTTATCCTTGGCGGCGCAGCAAGTTGGCGCCAGGTTGAGTTTCAATAGGCTACCTAGATCGATAGCAATAACACTGCACTGGCACAGCTGGCCTGCGCCGTTTCTCATCAACCATCTCTAAAGGTCGCAGGAGCATCACCCGAGCTGGCAATATATTTTTTCAACTCATGGCGCCCGACCACCATGCGGTGGACTGCATCAGGGCCATCAGCCAGTCGCAAGGTGCGCTGACCGGACCATATCGCAGCGAGCGGTGTGTCTTGAGAAATACCAATGCCACCATGCATCTGAATGGCTTCATCAACCACCTTCAGCGTCATATTGGGCACCACCGTCTTGATCATCGAGATCCAGATGCGCGCTTCTTTGGCATCGACATTATCCATCATCCATGCGGTCTTCAGAGTCAGCAGACGTGCCTGTTCAATGTTCATGCGCGCATCGGCGATAATGTCGATATTGCCCCCGAGTCTCGCCAGGGGTTTTCCAAAAGCTTCTCGTCCTGTCGCTCGCTCGCACAGGAGTTGCAGTGCCCGTTCCGCTGCACCGATAGACCGCATACAGTGATGAATTCGGCCGGGGCCTAATCGGCCCTGTGAGATCTCGAAGCCTCTGCCCTCTCCCAAAATGATGTTGTCCTTGGGAACCCGCACGTTGTTTAACTTAAGGTGCATGTGCCCGTGGGGCGCATCGTCCATATTGAAGACTGTCAGATGCCGAAGAATCTCAAGGCCCGGCGAATCCAAGGGCACCAAAATCTGCGACTGCTGCTGATGCTTGGGGGCGTCCGGACTGGTTTTGACCATGCAAATCATGATCTTGCAACGTGGGTCCCCGGCTCCTGAGATCCAATGTTTCTCTCCGTTGATGACCCACTCATCGCCTTCGAGCACCGCCCGAGTCGAAATGTTGGTTGCATCGGAGGAGGCCACCCCGGGCTCGGTCATCCCAAAGCAGGAGCGAATTTCGCCCCGCATCAAGGGCTCTAGCCACTGCTTCTTTTGCGCCTCGCTACCGTATTTGTGCAGAACTTCCATGTTGCCGGTGTCCGGTGCGGAACAGTTGAAAACCTCGGCACCAAGATGGCATTTACCCATTTCCTCCGCCAGGTAGGCATACTCAACCGTATTCAAACCTGATCCGTGTTCGCCCTCACCGGTCAGAAAGAAGTTCCACAGGCCACGCTCTCGAGCCCCAGCCTTGATTTGTTCCAATATCTCCTTCTGCCTGTCTGTAAATTCCCAGGGGCTTCCTTTGCGAATTTCATCAAAAAATTCATGCTCAACCGGGATGACATGCTCAGTGATGTAATTGCGCACCTGCTCGAGAAGCGGGGCCACGCGGTCAGAGATACCTAAATCCATTGTGGTTTACCTTTTAGACAGAGACACAGCTGGGACAGAACGCTTTTGGCAGAGGGCCATCTCAAATTTGAACTTAGCGTATGTTTTCTTTACTTTCAAGTATGTTTGTGGGCCCGAGGGGCGGGTTGGGCGCGATTCAATAGTGAATTCAGCGCCTAGAGATCGAAAGCCATCCCGTCATAGGCCACTTCCACGCCGCTCTCCTCCACCAGCTTCCGCTCCGGTGAGTTCTCGATCAGGATCGGGTTTGTGTTGTTGATATGAATGAGAATCTTGCGTGGACCGGGGATTTTTGAAAGCCAGTACAACATGCCTTCATCGCCACTCTGGGGCAAATGCCCCATGTCACTGGCAAGCTTGGTACCGACTCCGGCCCGCTGCATTTCGTCCTCAGACCAAAAGGTACCATCGACCATGACGCAATCGGCCCCGCCCATCATGTCTAACAGCGCTGAGGACATTTGACCCAAACCAGGGGCGTAGAACAAGGACGCCTGCGAACGAGTATCCTCAATCAAATAGCCCACGTTGTCACCGACGTGGGGGTCATGCCGGTGTGGCGAATAAGGCGGCGCTTTACCATCCAACGGAATCGCGGTGATCGAAATTTCCTCAATACCAATCACCTGAAAAGCGCTTCCATCAATGGGAACGGTGGTTTGTATCACTCCGCCGTCCCAACTCTGCAACATCACAAAGATTGGAAAACCCGTACTAAGGTCCTGAGCCACCATATCGGTGCAATAGACCCGTAGTGGACACCCCTCGCGCAGAAAGAGCAGGCCTGTCGTATGATCAATTTGGCTGTCCGCCAGCACGACCCCATGAACACCGGTATCCCGACGTCCCCTTTTTGGTTGTAAGGGAGGGTTGGCCTCGAGTTGCGAGCGAATATCGGGAGACGCATTAAAGAGTATCCATCGCTCGCCATCTACCGACACAGCGATTGATGACTGGGTTCGCGGGATCGCGTCAAGCGAGCCTGACCTCACCCCGCAACAGTTGTTGCAATTACAATTCCACTGTGGAAAACCGCCCCCCGCGGCTGAACCCAGAACCATGACCTTCACGACAACGCTCTCCCCTGTTGACCTTGGGCCCTAAGAATGCCGGACAAAAAAAATCCGCCGTGGTGGCGGACTTTATGTTTGGACGTTCGCTTAGCGAACACTGAAGTACATCGTGACTTCAAATCCCACGCGCAGGTCTACGTAATCAGGCTTGGTCCACATAGCGAATTCCTCAGGATTAATTCAAAAAATAAAGTGATCTTGTGGAGTGTACTGCTAATCAACGCCACTTCACAACGGTCGATGGCAGACACAATGCAACGGCACCGCTCTGCCAACACTAACGCACCGTGCCCCGGGCTCTATCGCCCTGAGACCCAGATTCGGCAAAGCCTCAATCGGTTATATGTAAATTATCGTAATTTTCGATCGGTTTTGTCGGTTAAATCCAATAGCAATACGACGCAAAGTTGACTAGCGTGTTGGGGTGGGCCGAAGCCATGAGGCTGCACCAACCAGCAAAAGAGTGACCGGTACCAAACCCAGTCACCAGAAAATTAACAATTGGAGAACACCCCATGTTTAAACCAAAAATACTTATTGCCGCGGTTGCGATGGCGACGTCTCTGTCGCTACCCGGCCACGCCGAAAATACCTTTGCTAAACCGCCGACCTTTTGGTGGCCCGACCGGATTGATTTGACACCGCTGCGTCAGCTTAACCCTGCCTCTAACCCCTACGGCGCCGACTTCAACTACGCCGCTGAGTTCGCCAAGGTCGATATGGCCGCACTCAAGGAGGATGTTCGAGCAGTGCTGACCGATTCCAAAGATTGGTGGCCTGCAGACTATGGGCACTATGGCCCGTTTTTCATTCGAATGGCGTGGCACAGCGCAGGCACCTACCGTATCTCTGATGGCCGGGGGGGCGCAGGTGGAGGCCAACAGCGTTTTGAGCCACTAAACAGTTGGCCCGATAACGCGAATCTAGACAAAGCCCGGCGTTTGATGTGGCCTGTAAAGCAGAAGTATGGCCGCCAAGTGTCCTGGGCGGATCTGATGATTCTCGCTGGCACCGTCGCCATGGAGGACATGGGATTCAAAACATTTGGGTTTGCCGGTGGACGAGAGGATGACTGGGAGCCTGACGTTGTGTACTGGGGCCCCGAAAAGGTGATGCTTGCGGACGAGCGTTATCGCGGTGATCGCAAGCTCGACAATCCGCTGGCCGCCGTGCAGATGGGCTTGATCTACGTTAACCCGGAAGGCCCTAACGGCAACCCAGATCCGGCTCTGGCAGCGCACGACATTCGGGAGACCTTTGGCCGGATGGCCATGAACGACGCTGAGACCGTGGCACTGATTGCTGGAGGGCATACCTTTGGTAAGGCTCACGGTGCGAGAAGTCCCAAGGGATGCGTCGGCGTTGAACCCGCGGGAGGAAATATCGAAGACCAGGAATTTGGCTGGAAGAACAGCTGCGGTAAAGGTCACTCTGAAGACACGATCACATCGGGTCTTGAAGGCGCTTGGACTGCAACCCCGACCCGTTGGAGCATGATGTACTTGGCCAACCTGTTCGCTTATGACTGGGAGATGACTCGCAGCCCCGCGGGCGCCGTGCAGTGGATTCCCAAGGACGGACAAGCAGCTAATACCGTCCCCGACGCTCATGTGAAGGGCGAGGCACATACACCGATCATGTTTACGACGGATCTATCCCTGAAGGCAGACCCCGCGTACCGTGAGATCTCCCAACGATTTCTGGAAAATCCCGCGGAGTTTGAAGACGCTTTTGCCAGAGCCTGGTTTAAGCTGACTCATCGAGACATGGGCCCCCGGGCACGCTATGTAGGCACTGATGTGCCCTCAGAGGTTCTGCTGTGGCAAGACCCCATTCCCGACGTGGATCATGCATTGATCGACGATGAGGATGTCAATGCCATCAAGGCGGCCATCCTTGCGACAGGCGTAAGTACCTCTGACCTAGTACTGACGGCTTGGGCATCCGCGTCAAGCTACCGGGATAGCGACATGCGCGGTGGGGCTAATGGCGCCCGCATCCGTCTCGCGCCTATGAAAGATTGGGCTGCCAACGATCCCGATACCCTTGGCACTGTCCTTGACGCATTGGCCGCTGTGCAAGCCGAGTTCAATGACAACGCCACGGGCGGCAAACAGGTGTCCATGGCAGACGTTATCGTTCTCGCTGGCGTAGCCGGTGTGGAAAAAGCCGCGGCCGATGGCGGTTACACCGTGGATGTACCGTTCACACCTGGGCGAATGGATGCCACTCAGGAAATGACTGATGTGAATTCCTTTACAGCGCTAGAGCCAGCAGCAGACGGATTCCGCAACTATTACGATGCTGATGCCAGTTACCTGTCTCCTGTCAACGCGATGATCGACAAGGCTAACTTGCTTGATCTCTCTGCGGCAGAGATGACGGCATTGGTCGGTGGCTTGCGGGTGCTGAACGCCAACTCAGGCGGTACAGACTTTGGCGTCTTTACGGATCGCCCCGGGCAACTGAGCACAGACTTTTTCGTGAACCTGCTCGATATGGCCACCCAGTGGGCTCCCTCCAGTGAGTTTGCGGGTGTTTATGTGGGTACCGATCGAAGCTCTGGAGAGCGCCGATGGACCGCCAGTCCGGTCGACCTCATGTTTGGGTCGAGTTCCGAATTGCGAGCCATCTCTGAAGTTTATGCCTCTAGCGATGGTGGCGAGAAGTTCGTTGCGGATTTTGTCTCGGCATGGGACAAGGTCATGAACAATGACCGCTTCGATCTGCGAGCAGTGCAAGCCACTACCTCAGGCGTCGCCGCACGATAGTGCTGGCACTACCGAGGGGAAATCCAAGCCCCGAGTCAGGTCACCTACTGAAAGCCCGGCAATGCCGGGCTTTTTTATTCACCCTGCCGGGGGATATCGGAAGCCTAGACGGGCCGTAAAAATCAGCTTGGTTATACCTATTACAGTCTGCGCCGCCTCACGATTTGCCGGCGTCACACCCGATTGGACTAACGTGTGCGTTCGTAAGGCTTTTTACTGGGTGCGCCTGACATGGGCTCGACGGTGATGCCGGTGTCCGAAAAGATGGAGAAAATGCCATCATCATCCTCAGCGTTGGAGTCGACTGCCTTGTCGATCAACTGCTCAGATTTCGTGTCAGCCGCCCCGTAAAGGCCCGAGGATGCCTTCAGACATGAGGAGGCAGCGGCTGTTCGTGCCCACGCTTCTTGCTGCTCAGACCAGGTCTCTGTCCCCAGACGCAGCTCAGCCATCGTTGCTTCGACTACCTGATCGCACTGAACTGCGGCATCCGCTGCAGCTATAGACAACGCACAGCCCAATCCAATCACTACTCTAAATTTACGCATATTCAGTCCCCAGCTATGACGGCGGTTAAACGCCGCAAGCTTCTTAAAGCCACATGATCGCACGATCAGATAGCCCGCGTGCGCACATCTTTAGTGCGCCAACGCCCCAAAAATACTCCTCTTCCCGAACCGCAGTGTGATGCAAAACTTCCACCCAGACACCTTTTTTCTATACTAATCAGCATTTTATAAAAGTTGGCAAGGTGGTTGCAAAGTGAGCGCTAGGTGCTGCGGCAGAAGCTCTCAGGAGATGAGCTATTGGAGGGCACCCCACTCAACTCTCAACGGAAGCCATTAAGGAAACTTTATGAAACTGTTAACTTCTTACCGTCCTGTTCTAACCCGCGCGGCCGCAGCAGCGCTGCTAGTCGGTGGACTCTCTGCAGCGCCTGCTATGGCTGGAGAGTGGTCTGCCAACGCGTCAGTCACAAACAACTACATCTGGCGCGGACTGACACAGTCCATGAACAACTCCGCTGTCCAGGGCGGTATCGATTTCGTGTCAGATAGTGGCTTCTACGCCGGAACCTGGGTATCAAACGTCAAGTACGAAGCCTCTGACGCCTACTCTTACGAGCATGACATGTACGCGGGGTATGGCTTTAGCGCTGGCGAGGTCAGTATGGACGTGGGCTATCTGTACTATAACTACGACAGTGCCGCTGGCTATGACTTTGGTGAAGTTTATTTCAACGTCGGATTTGGCGGATTGGGCCTCGGACTTAGCTTGCTCGCGAACGCGGAACCCGACGAGGGTCCTGATGAGGACTTCGGATTCGGCAGTGCCTACTACGTCTCTGCCGATTACGGCTTCGAGGTGGGTGACGGTGTCGGCATCGGGCTGCACGTTGGCTACCACGATGGTGACTTCGTCGATTCATTCAACGGGGTCGACGGCGGCTATGCAGACTACAACGTCAGCATTTCCAAAGGCGGCTTCTCTTTCATGGTTTCAGATACAAATGCCACAGGCGATTTCGCGACGGGTGTCCCACTGGATAACCAGAGCGTCAAATTCGTCATCTCCTACGGCGTTGATCTCTCCCTCTAATCTCCATCTGGTCCTTTCTTATTCAGGCCCACTTCGGTGGGCTTTTTTGTGCCCGAGCGTTTTATCTCTTGAACCGATCAGCCACAGCGCCTACCTTGGTTGACTGAGAGGCCACTCTCTAACACTTCCTCATCGGGATTCAGCAAGCCGCCGTGGGGCATCACTTTGAGCATAAACAATCGGGACCGATGAAATGACTTTATCTAACCTTGATGCCGCCGTAGATGCATGGGTGGGCCCTGCAGCCGCGCAATTGTCTTCGGTGGTGTTTTACTCGGTAAATCTCTTTGGCAGCGAGGTGCCCCTCATTGTTTTGTGGCTGGCTATCGCTGCGCTCTATTTCACCCTCTATTTTCGTTTCATCAATTTCCGAGCATTGGGGCTGGCCTTTAAACATGTTCGAGGTGACTTTTCCGATGACACAGCCCGCGGAGAAATCAGCCACTTCAAAGCTGTCACTACCGCAATTTCCGGCACAGTTGGCGTTGGCAACATTGGCGGTGTAGCGGTGGCTATCAGCCTTGGAGGACCAGGTGCCGCGTTTTGGCTTTTCATCGCCGGTGTCTTGGCGATGGCGACAAAGCTGGTGGAGTGCACGCTGGGCGTCAAGTATCGCAGGCACAATCCCGATGGCAGTGTCTCTGGGGGGCCGATGTACTACTTGGAGGCCTGGTTCAACCGGAACAACTTACCCGCCATCGGTAAGGCAATGGGTGTCTTCTATGCCGTGGCCATGGTCATCGGATGCTTTGGTATCGGCAATATGTTTCAGGCTAATCAGGCCTATATGCAGGTACTGGTCATTACCGGTGGCGAGACCAGTTGGCTTGCGGCAAAGGGATGGCTGTTTGGTTTGGTGCTCGCCGCTATCGTAGCGTTGGTAGTGATTGGCGGAATACGCTCGATCGCAAGAGTTACCAGTGTGCTCGTTCCTTTTATGGCGTTGCTCTACATTGGCGCCGCACTAGTTGTCATTATCCTGAGTGCCGAGCACATCCCGGCAGCTCTCGTATCCGTAGTATCCGGTGCCTTCAACCCGGATGCGGCAGCGGGCGGCGCGCTGGGTGCGGCTGTCATCGGGTTCCAGCGGGCCCTTTTCTCCAACGAGGCAGGTCTCGGCTCTGCCTCGATCGCCCATTCTGCGGTTCAGACCGAGGAGCCCGCGTCCGAGGGCATCACCGCATTACTCGAGCCCTTCATTGATACCATTATTATTCTCAGCCTGAGTTCACTTGTCATTTTGACCAGCGCCATCCCCAATAACCTGATGGACGGAGAGCTTGCCGGTATCGAACTCACCTCAGCAGCCTTTGAAATTCACTTCAGCGCAGCACCCTTTGTGATCGCCGTCGCGGCGCTGCTGTTTGCTTTTTCCACCCTGCTTGCCTGGTCCTATTATGGACTCAAAGCATGGACCTACCTGGTTGGCGAGGGGCGCGCCCGAGAATTAGTCTTCCAAAGCTGCTTTTGTGGCGCCATTGTGATCGGCTGCATGGTCCAGCTTTCAGCTGTACTCGACTTCTCCGACGCCATGATTTTTGTGATCGCGATTCCCAACCTTATAGCGCTCTATCTATTTGCACCCGAGGTCAAGCGGGATATCAACGACTACATCAAACGGCTGAAATCAACCGCCTGATTCCACCGCTTAGTAGGGCCGATCGCCCTCACTGACCACCCGGTGCAGTCGTCGGCTTGCCGGTAGAAAGTCATTTACGGGTTTATGTTGGGTGCTCCGGTTATCCCAGAGCACAACGCTGTCAGGCCGCCAGACAAACCTGCAGGTGTGCTCGGGCAGCACTGCATGTTGGTAAAGAAAGCGAAGCACCTCCGCCGATTCCAATGGCGGCAAGCCCTCTATGTGGGTCGTGAAAAGTGCGTTCACAAACACCACCTTTTTGCCCGTCTCGGGGTGGATCTGAATCACCGGATGCTTTACCGGTGGATTCTTTTTCAACGCATCTTCAAGACGCTCCCGGCCTCCAGGCTCGGCCAGACTCTCCTTGAACCCATGAGCAAAATCGTGGACCGCTACCAACCCCTCCAGGTAGCGCTTCATTCCGGACGATAGTGAATCAAAAGCCGCCGTCATGCTGGCAAAGAGGGTGTCACCGCCGGTCTCCGGAATAACCACGCCTCGGAGTACTGTGACCGACGGCGGGTGCTGACGGAAGGTCATGTCAGAGTGCCAGACTTCAATTTTTGAAGGATTATCGGCGGTGCTCTCAAGTATCATGACCTCTGGAAATCCACTCACCGTGCCGTAGGCAGGATGGGTCTGCAGCGGCCCAAAAATACCCGCCAGATCACGGTGGGGTGCCGCCTCGACTGGCTGGTCACGAAAAAACAGCACCTCATGCTGGTTCAGCAGTTGCCGAATTTCGGTCGCGCTCTCTTTGGATAGTTCGCGCGTCAAATCGACGCCGCATACCTCTGCGCCCAAGGCACCTGCTACGCGTTTGATTTCCATACACTAGCCCCCACCAGGCTGGCTCGCTCGGGAGCCGAAACGGGGGCTGAGTTTGCGCTCAGAGAAACCGGACGACAAGGGCCGTGCGCCGGTAAAATACCGACACACGCTCCATCGAGCCCTGTTTTACTCCGTTAGGGGTACGTGATTTCTCGCAGAACAGCGAAGTCGACTATTTGTCGGTACTCCTCATAGCCTTTTGACGTTTTGTCGTTGGCCTCTTCGTCCATACCTGCCTCAGCAAGTTTTGCCATGAACGCCGCATACTCCTCCGCACTGCCCTGCAAGGCGGCCATGTCCTTGTAGGTCACGGTAAGCCACACATTCGGCGAGTCGGCTCCATTTGCCACCCAAACACCATAGTCCACTACGCTGCCCATTTCCTTCTGAACTTCCATCGCTTTTACCCAAGTGGTCTTTAGATTCATCAGGTAATCATCGAGGTAGTTGGTTTTTACATCGACAACAGTGAGCTCTGTCACCTGCTCACTTGGCGTGTAATCGGTCCAGATCTCGGCAGACACTCCGATGGTAAAAATCGAAAGAAAAAAAGCGAACATCATGTGGGGGCATTTGCCTAGTATATTCATCGATTGAGCTCTCCATAAAGGCTAACGAAAGACGTCGAGTGACGTCCAAGGATTGACAGCCTAGCCGCGCCCCCGGGCCAGCTAGAAGCGACCAGAATTTTGTGTCACATTAACGTCACAAAATGGCGCGGTATATTTGTTATGCTGTCAGCCGCAGAAGAAAAACAAAGCGTTTTACATTTGGGGGAAAGGCGATGATACCCGCAGGCTATGTGTCAGCGGCGCCATTGGTCAGAGTGCTTAATTTCGCCGAGCAAAATGGCGTGCCAACTGACCCCTTGCGCAAGCGAATGCAACTCGAGCTCAGCATGCCTGTTCTGCTCGACTCCACTGTGCCGCTGATTACGGCAATGAATGCCCTTCAAGAACTTGAGGCGCTGGGCAAATGGCCCAACTTCGCCATTTTACTCGGCAGAATTGTTGCCTCAGAGCTCAGCCCACTTCACATACAGCTCGCCAAGAGCGTACGAACGGTTGCTGATTGGCTGGGTGTGTTGCCGCCCACCGAATCGTTGATCGGTGATCTTGGGAATTTACATATGCGTACCCGAGCTAATCGCTGTGAATTGATGTGGGCGTTATCGCTACCCCAACACCCGGCCGCGGATTCAGTCACCGATGCCATGCTCATCGCCACCAGTCGCAACCTGGATCAAATAACCATCGAACCATCACCACCTTCGCAAGCATTTCTTACCCGGCAGCCGAAGCCGGGTGACGATGCCTTAGAGAAAGAACTCAGATGTGACATTGTTTATGGCGCGCAAGCAGCAGCACTGGTCTATCCGATAGACTTTTTTAATCGTGCTGTGCAACAGGTCACCGGCCTACTCCCCGCCGTGGGCGCATTTCAATCTTCAGCGCCGACCGAAGCGGAGATCCGAGTCAGTCCATTTATCGCGAGGCTTAGTAATACCATTCTCAGCCATCTGCATCACAACGGTGCACCCATCGAAACGGTGGCCTCAGCGCTATTTATGTCCGTGCGTACGCTTCAACGACGTCTAAAAGAACAGGGACTTAGCTACCAACAGGTTCGCACCGAATTGCGCCAGAGTCGCTCTAAAAAGCTTTTGCTAAACAGCGAGCTGTCAGTGGAGCAGGTGGCTGAGAAACTTGGATATGAGCACGCGAACGCATTTGGAGCAGCGTTTCGATCCTGGTGGGGGGTGTCGCCCTCACGCTATCGCAAACAGCATCGAATTCACATGGGCTTGTAGGCCCCACTACCCAATACACCACTTCCGTCACACCTTAGCAGCATCAGGTGGCGAACCTCAGTAAGCGGCGACACTCACCAAATGGCCACTGGGTTGATGATCATTTGAACCGCCCCCTTCAAACGCGCCTGACCAAGCACAAACATGAACTCGGTTACCGACTCAGCCGCGAGGCGACCCGTGTCCATGGTTTCCAAAATGTAGATGCCATTCTCTTTCAGCAGCACAATGTGATCATAAAAAAGCTTGTCGCCCTCGATCGCAGGTATTGCGCCCACCGCCCAGGTGTCGGCTCCAACAGCCACGGGTTTTAGGCCAGCCAAAAAACCAGCGGCGTCATTAGTAATGCCCGGGATTGAGGTCGCCCAGAGCTCCGGGTTGGAGTGCAGTTGCGCATCGGTATAGCCCGTATGCAGCAAAATGACATCCCCCTCTCGCGGATTAATCTGCTGGGCTGACAGCGCCTTTTGCAGATCGGCCGCGGTGATAGGTTGGCCAGCCTCCAGGGCATCGACACCCATGTGTTTCGCCATGTCGACGAGAACACCCCGCGCGACGATGGGGGGCACTTGGCTAATGTCGAGTCGAGTCAGGCCGGTAATAGCCGAGAAGTCTGCCCCCCGGTTGCAGTTGTAGAACACGCCGTCCTCACCCATGTGTCCAAGACCATCCAACTGGGGACCGGTGCCCAACCACATTTGCAGCACATCATCGTTATAAGACGCATTCCAACCAAAGAGAGAGCTGGTATCGGTGATGAAGTGCTGGTTTGGCTGTACGACTTGTAACTGAGTGTACCGCGGCGGGTATGCAGGCATGGCAGGGTCGATCACTATCCCCAACGGATGTCGCTCTCCCTTTCGCACCAAAGCTGCCGCTGCCTGAACCCGCTCAGGGGTAATTCTATTTGCCGCCCCAATCTGATCCTCAGGTCCCCAAACCGAACTGCTGCACTCTTCATCGGCAAAACCTGTTAGACAAAAACAGGTCGTTATCAACAGCACTACTACTCTCAGCACAATCACGTACTCCTCGGTTTAAGGTTGTGATCAAGGTACCCGATTCTCTGCTTTGTGGTAAGCAGACCACGGAGGTTTTAACCACCGATCAACCCGTGAAACCTTGAGAGCTGTGCCAAAACTACCCTGTTTTCAGAACTTGGCGTATTTTGCGCCCTATTAGCAGGGTTTTCACCCAAAAAGTCGCTAAAAGCTGGAAACGTGGTGCTTACGACGGTAAAAACAGTGAGATCGTGCTGGGCTTCAACTGCCAGCCCTCCTCTACCCCGCTTTCACACCTGCAATAGTGCCAGTTTTTTTAATCCAACTGGGTAGGCTGTTCGTAACCTGAACAATCTGGTTTGACCGCTGTGTTTACAGCACCCCCGGGGTCTCTCCGGCTAAGCCAGATCAAACGGAAGTTCAAACTATAAATGATGGCAGGCGACCCGACGGCGATGTCGCAGACTGCAAGAAAAGGCGTTGCACACCGCCTTGGCTGGAGCAAAACACTATGACTGTTGGGATAGCTTGGGAGCAGCTTTGCTCACAGGCGGGGGAGGACTCCCTCCGCCGTTTGATCAACGAGACGCCTGAAAATTTTTACGGCGACGTTGCCCGGAGAAATCTCCACTGGTTTGACGAGTCGGCAGATCAATGGATCAGCTTTGATCTCGCCAGTCAGCAGTGGGTTGGCTACGCTGCTTACTCGGGCGAGTCTGTCACATCAACCAAGGCAGACGACAAGAATTTGTGGAAGCAGGTATTGGATGAGAGCCAGAGTCCTTATCTCCGTTGGTTCGTTGGCGCCAATACGAACGCCTGCTTTAATCTCCTCGACCGACATATTCTTCAGGGTCAGGGCCACAACAAGGCGCTTATCTTTGAGGGCGATCGCTGGGACCCGGCCAAAAATGCTGGCCGGGGCGGCCCGGTAACAGAACAGCACTTCACCTACCGCCAGCTACTTCTCGAAGTTACGCTGCGCGCTCGTGTGCTCAATAACCTCGGCCTGCGCACCGGGGATCGTATTGCGCTGAACATGCCCAATATTCCCGAACAGATTTTTTATATTCTGGCTGCTCAGCGACTCGGCATTCTTTACACCCCGGTCTTTGGGGGCTTTTCAGCGAAGACTTTGTCTGACCGTCTCCACGATGCAGGTGCCAAGCTTGTTATCACTGCAGATGGAGGCTTCCGAAATGCCGAGGCCGTAGCCTTCAAGAGTCAATACACTGACCCCGCGCTCGATAACTACGTCCCACGGGAAGCTGGGCTCAAAGCCCTCGAGGACACGCTGAACAATTACCCGGACATAGAGGAACGAGATCATATTATCGCGACCGTTACCGGCGCGGTTGCAAGCGAGATTACCCTAGAGCGTGCGGACATTATGCGTGAGCTGGGCGCAGCCCTTTCAACCTGCACAGGGCTGAATCCAGAGGTTAGTGCGAAACTGCGAACGCAGGTTGCGATCGCTCTTGCGGGCGTGGGTCATACCATCGATAAGGTTGTGGTAGCGCGCTATACCGGTCAGGAGGTGATTGAACACGATCGTGATGTTTACTCCGATGACCTGGTAGCACAGGCCGCCAGCGACTGCCTGCAAGATTTGGGGATTGCTGATTTTGATTCCCTTAACGGTCTCGAGGACCAGCAATACTGGTCAATTATTAATGGCCTGCAATCGGTCGTTCCGGTGGAGGCAAACTGGCCTCTTTTCATCATCTACACCTCAGGCTCTACTGGCAAACCTAAAGGAGTCGTTCACACGCACGGCGCCTGGCTCGCCGGTGTTACTCACTCAATGCACTCGGTATTTAACGCTACCCCCGATGACACACTCTATGTGGTTGGCGATCCCGGCTGGATAACCGGACAGTCCTATCTTATTGCCGCCCCCCTCTCTATGGGGATGACCACGGTTGTCTGCGAAGGATCACCCCTATTCCCTCACGCGGGTCGCTTTGCATCTACCATCGAGCGACATGGTGTCACCCTTTTCAAAGCGGGCTCCACCTTCCTCAAGGCTGTCATGACCGACCCTGCGAGCACGCGAGATATGTCCGCCTACGATATGTCGTCGCTACGAGCGGGTACCTTTTGCGCGGAGCCGGTGTCGCCAGCTGTTCAACAATTTGCGATGGACCACATCTGCAGCCACTACATCAATTCCTACTGGGCAACGGAGCATGGCGGCATCGTTTTTTCATGCCCAGCGGGTGGCTACAAAGATCTTCAGCCCGATGCTAAAACCTGGGCTCTTCCCTGGATACAAGCGGAGGTGCGCGTCGCCGAATCAGCTGGAGACGAAGGCCGGGGTTCTACCTGGCGCCCTGCGGAGATTGGCGAAAAAGGAGAATTGGTGATTACGGCGCCCTATCCTTACCTTGCCCACACCTTGTGGGGCGATAAGGAAAATTTTGGATCTAACCAGTGGTGCGGTGACATCGAACGGTTTAAGTCCGTTTATTTCGACCGCTGGGACTCCGGCTACAGCTATACCCAGGGAGATTACGCCCGGCAACACGAGGACGGCGGATTCACCTTGCATGGTCGCTCCGATGACGTCATCAATGTTTCGGGTCACCGCATAGGCACGGAGGAAATTGAGGGAGCCATCCTCCGTGACAAGACGCTGCGCGAGGACTCACCGTTAGGTAACGTTGTCGTGGTAGGTGCGCCCCACGATGAAAAAGGCGAAACACCGGTCGCGTTTCTCGTTGCTGCGCCAGGGCGAAAGCTGACTGACGACGATTTTGCGCGATTGCAGGGGCTTGTTCGCAGCGAGAAGGGGGCAACAGCGGTGCCCTCAGATTTCCTTGTTGTGCCCGCCTTCCCTGAGACACGCTCGGGCAAATATATGCGCAGGACACTTCGCTCCTTGCTGCTTGATGCGCCGCTTGGGGATTTATCAACGCTAAAAAACCCGGAGGTAGTTGAGGTCATCCGCGACGCCGTGTCCCAGTGGCGCGATCACGGCGCCCTCGCGCAAGCCCGCCAGATCGTACAAACCTGGCGCTATATCCGTCTTGAGGTTCACCGGCTGACAGAGAGCCACACCGTTGCGCTGTTGTTTATTAACAACCCACCCGTGAATGCGCTAAACGAGCGGGCGCTCGATGAGCTTCACACGGTAATTCACCAGATCAAGCATCAGGATCACATTGACGCCCTTGTTATCACCGGTAACAAGAACACCTTTGTCGCGGGAGCAGATGTCAAAGAACTATTGAAAATAGGCGAAGTAGGCGACCGTGAATCCGCTCTCACCCCACCCCACGCCGCGCAGGCCGCCTTCTCGGCCATAGAGAGCCTGTCTATCCCAGTCGTCGCCGCAATTAACGGCCCTGCTCTGGGTGGTGGTAATGAACTTCTCTTGTCCTGTGCCTACGTGATCGCGGCAGATCATGCGACCTTCGGTCAGCCTGAGGTCAACCTCAACTTGCTACCCGGCTATGGCGGCACCCAGCGATTGACCCGTAAGCTCCATCGACGTCGAGGCTTTGACGGCGCAGCGCAGGCCCTTGGCATTATGCTTCGCGGCCGCCCGATTGACGCCTCCGAAGCTGCGGCGATAGGGCTTGTTGACGAGGTGGTACCAACGAGTGCCGAGTCCGCTGTCGATCGAGCCATGGCCCGACTGCGAACCCATTTTGATAGCAACAACAAAGAGAGCAGCCCGCTATCTGCAGTGCTGGCAGAGCATGCAGCCCTGCTTGCAGATCGCGAACAGCCCTTAAAACTGGAGTCGCCTCTCGCTGAACATTCTCAAGTATCTTTGGCGCTTTCCCAACTAGGAGCGGGCGGCAGAACCCACGTAGCAGAGCGCATTCTCGAAGCAACACAAACAGGTATCGACCAAGGTGTCTCGGCGGGTCTTGATGCGGAAGCCCGACTCTTTGCAGATGCGGTCTGCGACCCCTCCTCCGGCCCGACGGGAATTCTGGCTTTCCTCGAGAAGCGCAGCGCACCGCTGCCCTGTCAGCCTCGTGAGGTTCCTGCCTACCCCGACGGGGCTCGCGAAGCTTCCTTGTTGGAATCTGGCGAGTTGCTCCCAGTGGGGACCAGTTTCTATCCCGGGGTAACCCGCATCCCCACCTATCAATACGGTTGGGGCGTCGCCCGATCTCAGGCAGATGGTGCCCCGGAACACGGGGATCCCACCATCGCCGAGAAGCGCCTTGTATTCCCGACTCCCGCGCCAGGTGCTGCAGAGGCCTTGGTCTACGTGCTTGCTTCTGAGGTCAACTTCAACGACATCTGGGCGGTGACAGGTATCCCCGTATCACCTTTTGACGCCCGCGAAACTGATGTGCAGGTGACCGGCTCTGGCGGCGTTGGCCTTGTCGTGCAGCTGGGCGCCGACTTGGTTTCCGAGGGGCGGCTGGCTGTCGGGGATGTCGTGACCATCTACTCCGGGCAGAGCGAACTGCTGTCCCCCGATCAGGGATTGGATCCCATGGCCGCGGATTTCCGGATTCAGGGATACGAGCGCAACGATGGAAGCCACGGTCAATTTCTGACAGTTCAGGGACCCCAGCTCCATCCAAAGCTGGGCTCTCTTACCTTTGAGGAGGCTGGGTCTTATGGTCTGACCATGGGCACCATTCAGCGGGCGCTATTCACCACGCTGGATATCGAGCCCGGCAAACGCTTATTTGTGGAAGGAGCGTCTACCGGCACGGGCTATGACTGCCTGCGCAGTGCGACTGCCAGCTCCTTGAGTTGTCTGGGAATGGTATCCAGCGATGATCGAGCATCTCGAGTGGAGGCCGCTGGCGGCCAAGCCATCAATCGAAAAGACGAGCGATGGCAGCATATCTTTACGGCAGTTCCGGATGACCCGTCGGCCTGGAAGTCCTGGCACGATGAAGGCCTGCCCTTTGTGAAAGCAGCCGAGGCGACTGTTGGCGGCAGCATTGATTACGCGGTGAGTCACGCTGGGGAAAATGCCTTCCCCCGCACCTTCCAGATGCTTGGGGATAATGGCGTTCTGGCATTTTACGGAGCGTCCTCAGGCTACCGTTTTACATTCATGGGTAAGAGCGGAGCTTCATCGCCCGCAAAAATGTTCCAGCGAGCCGGCTTGCGCGCGGGGAAAACCGTCCTGATCATCTACGGTCCCGGTGCCGATGACGGCATTGTAGACAACGTAGCGATCGAAGCGATCGAAGTTGCCTGCCAGAAAGGCTGTCAGGTTGCGGTGCTGGTCGACACCATTGCTCAACGAGAGTTTGTAAGCTCTCTAGGCTTTGGGCCCAGAGTACGAGGGGTCGTCAGCATCGAAGAGATCGCAAAACGACTGGGAGACGATTTCGTCGCTCCCGGACCTTTCCCGGCCATGCCCGACCCCTTTACTCAGTCCGAGGCATTCCGCGAGGCAGTGCGAGAATTCTCGGACAAGACCCTCAAGCCAATCGGCTCGGCCATTGCTCCGGCGCTTCGAAACACTCTGGACAAGCGCGGACTGCCCGATGTGGTCTTTGAGCGGCGGGGCCGTGACGGACTGGCGCTGGCATCGGCGCTCGTAAAGCCGAACACCGGACGGGTGGTGTATTCCGAGGATTTGGAAGGATGTCGTTTCAGCTTTTACGCACCCCAAGTGTGGACGCGCCAGCGGCGCATCATTATGCCCACCGCTGAAATCCGCGGCACCCACCTCAACACCTCACGGGAATTCGCCGAGATGCAGGAACAGATTGCCTCGGGATTCCTCGCAGTGCTGCCTCCAACACCCGTTCCCATGGAGGAGCTCCCCGAAGCTCACCAGGCGATGTGGGAGAACAGGCATCAAGGCTCCAATTACGTTGCCATCCATGCCCTGCCCCGTGCAGGCCTCAAATCGAAAGAAGAACTCTATCGCGCCTGGGCCATTCGTGACGCCCAGCAGCGTGGTGAAGAACTAACACAAGTTGATACCGGTTCAGCAGGAGCCCTCCGATGAATGAGATCGTTAAATTTACCGATGACATGATCAGCCAGTCCCGTTCTGGACGTCGACTCGACACCAAGTCAATCGTGCTGACAGGTGCGGCGGGCTCCATCGGCCGCTTTATCACGCGACAGCTGTTGCGCGAGGGCGCCCGAGTAATGCTGACCGGTCGAGATATCGAGAAGCTCGACGCCTTTGTTGACACCCTGTGCAACGAGGGTTTTGATCGGGATAGCATGGCAACCATGGCCGGTGACTGTGCGGATCCGCAGGTATGCCGAGATATTGTCGCCAAGACTGTTGAGAGCTTCGGCACAATCGACGTGCTGGTTAACAATGCTGGTGCTGCGGGGCCTAAGTTTACTCTTCGGGATATTCCGTTTACCGAAGCAGAAAAACGAGCCAGCGAATCGGATCAAACCATGTTTGATTCCGCGATGAACCTGTTGGGTGCCCCATGGAACATGGCGCGAGCGGCCGCTCCTCATATGTCGGTAGGGGCATCCATTATCAACGTCTCTACCATTTTCTCGCGAACCCATTACTACGGCCGCATCCCCTATGTAGTGCCCAAGTCCGGCCTCAATGCGTTATCCAAAGGTCTGGCACTTGAACTTGGTGAGGACCGTGGTATTCGCGTGAACACCATTTTCCCGGGCCCAATTGAATCCGAGCGCATCGATACCGTCTTTGCTCGCATGGATGAACTTCAGGGACTCGAGCCTGGCAGTACCGGCAAAGAGTTCAAGGATCTGATGATCACGACTCGCGACGGCGAGGATGGCTTGGCCTACCGCTATCCCACACCCGACGATGTGGCATCGGCAATCACCTGGCTTGCCTCTAACGAATCTGCGGCACTGTCTGGCCACCACGTTGAGGTAACCAATGGCATGCAGGTACCCGCACAAAGTCGCTCCCAGTTAGTGTCATGGCCCGACAAGCGTCTCGAGGACCTGACCGGCAGCATTGTATTGATACTGGGCGGGGCTGATTACAACGAGGCCGTGACCTTCGCCCAGCGGCACACCGAAAGCGGCGCCCAAGTGCTGCTCGCTTTTCGTAACCTCGAGGCTGTTGGGCATGCGCGAAGCATTATCCAGGCAAAGGAAATGGATAACGTACAACTCTCGCACCTAGACCCACTGCGCCGAGAGTCTATGGATCGGACCATGCAGTTTATCGACGACCACTTTGGCCGCCTCGACGGGGTTATCGTATTGCCGCAGAAGCAAAATGGACACTACGGCTACTCCATTTCAACAGCTACCGATGAAGATGTTGAGAATTTTGTGCGGGATGAAGTGGTAGCGCCGGTCGCTTTTGCTTCTACGCTGGCAACCAATCTCAGCCGCTGGTTTGGCAAGTGCGAGCCGCCGGCGATCACCTATGTCACCAATTCGAGCGATACCCACGGCAACCTGCTCAATGACGTTATTCGCGCCTCGAACGAAGCATTAATTCGCGGCTGGCGTCACGAGGACGACACCCTAAAAACTGCGGGTGAACTGGAGTGGGCTGTTCAACCTAATCAACTGGTTCGTTACGACACAGAAGACCGGGACGCACTGCCCTTTGCAGCCGACTGGGCGGCTACCCTGACCAACCGTGTCCGCCAGATGGACCCGATAAACCTCTGGATTCCAAAGGATATCAAGCGCGCCACTGGTAAAGGTGCCATGCCCACGTCTCTAATGCGCGTGCTGCCCGGCCTGCACAAGGGCAAGACCGCAGTGATCACCGGCGGTAGCTTGGGCATCGGTCTCCAGTTGGGTAGATACCTTGCCATCGCCGGGGCCCGCGTACTGCTGAGTGCCCGGAGCGAAGCCAAACTGATTGAAGCGCGACAGGAAATCGCAGACGAGCTTCGTGGAATAGGCTATCCCAACCCGGAGTCCCGCATTCATATCCTTGCTGATATCGATGTGGGAGATCCACAGGCACTGGATACTCTGCATCAGCATGCAGTCGATCTTTTCGGTCAGGTGGACTTCCTGATCAATAACGCCGGTATCTCCGGTGCCGAAGAAATGGTTGTAGATATGACCTTGAAGGATTGGAACCGCACTATGGAGGCCAACCTGATCTCGAACTACAGCTTGATCCGCAAGTTCGGTCCGCTGATGAAAGATCGAGGGAAAGGGTCGATCCTTAACGTCTCAAGTTATTTCGGGGGAGAAAAGTACGTTGCCGTTGCCTATCCCAACCGGGCGGACTATGCGGTGTCCAAAGCGGGACAGCGAGTGCTGGCTGAAATTCTATCCCGGCACCTCGGCCCGGAAATTCAGATTAATGCCTTGGCACCGGGCCCGGTCGACGGCGCCCGTCTCCGCGGCCTAGGTGATGCACCGGGGCTGTTCGATCGCCGAGGGCGCCTCGTGCTGGAGAACAAGCGACTAAACCAGGTTCACGCCGCCATCATTTCTGCGGTAGCTGACGGCTATTCACTGGACGATGTGAAAAAGCTCTCAGGTAATGCCCTTGCCGTACTGCCTACCAAAGACCTTCCCAGAGCTCTGTCTCGGCTCTATAGCACAGTCAAGGAATCGGGCGGCACCGGCAGTGCCAATCAGTGTCTGATGCACATGGGAATGGCTGTGAAACTGGTGGAGCGACTTGTCCTTGCGGGTATTTTCACTGAAGAAGACAAGGATGAATTCCTCGGCTCATTCGTGGATGCTCCCTCGCCCTTCTTCGACAAAGAAGCAAGCAAGAAATCCGCCTCCCAAATCGAGTCCGGTATTCTCAACAGGCTACACCTGCACAAGATGCCGACCGACGAACAGGTTGGCCTGTCTACCGTCTTCCACCTCGCCGATGAAATTGTGAGTGGCGAGACCTTTCACCCCTCGGGTGGCTTGAAGTTCGATCGCTCGGTGACGGAAGGCGAACTATTACTCTCACCCAGTGAGAGGGATCTGGCCAAGTTGAACGGTAAGCGGGTGGTATTGATCGGCGATGGCATGAAACCTGAAATCACCGAAATTGCCAACGGTTTTACCAAAAACGGTGTGGATCAGCTTTGGGTACTCACCAAAACCGAAGACACCGCAAACGCGCTGCGCCATTCGATCGATACGGAGTCAGCGACCAAGGTGGAGGTCCGCTGTATTGGCGATGACATCGAGGGCGCACTCGATGATCTATTGCGCAACGGCGGCGGTTTTGACGTGGTCGTCAGTAGCCCATTCGAGCGTCTGCCGCTGAATGCACTGGCGGGAGAGCGTGGCAGTAATTGGGACCGGGTTTTCTCCGATGAGCAGTTCCGTCAGTTGGTCAACGATCAGCTGACGCACCATTTCCGCAGCGCCCGGATCGCAGCGCTGGTGCCGAATTGTCAGATCGTTCTCATCACCCCGGACACCTCTTTGGCGTCCACACGTGAGGAATTCGCACTGGCGCTGTTCGTCAAGAACTCTCTGCACGCCTTCACCGTGACGCTAGGCGTAGAGGGCGAACGATTGCCCACTGTGCCCGCGGTGAACCAGGTGCAGCTCACCAGACGTGCTCATACTGAAGAACCCTCGAACGACCAGGAACTGTCTGAAGAGATGGAACGGCTGGTGGCTGCAGTCATGCAGTGCGCTGTACCTGCACCATCGCCCAAGGAGAGTCGGTACCTGTCGAAGATCTTCCGAGGCAACGCGGTCACCGTATAAAGGGCCCGACGTTACAGGTCTTCCAAACTCAGTGCGCTGGCTTTTTAGTTCTCCAGCGCACTGAGCTTTACCTACGACAAAAGGCCCTCGGCATGGGTTTTGTCCAATAATCTTCTTAATTCATTGCTACCAACTTCTTGTGCTTGCGCCAGCGGACCCTGACTACCGGAAAAGCTCAGTCGCCAGGCCTCATCAATCATCGCTGGTTCCGCTATCCCACTCTCAGACAGGGTCATAGCACCAGACAGGTAAGCCGCTAGCAGGAATTCCTTGATGCTGTGATGCGGAGTATCGTCCATGCTATTTTTTAAATCGGCATACGCCGGATTTGGATAGCTATAGAACCCTTGCCCCGTCTTCACTCCAAGGCTATGAGTATCAATGTAAGGCGTTAAGAAAAAAAGGATGTCGGCCTGATGCTCTTCATCTCCTGGACGGGGCCGTGTCCAACTGTCATAGATGACGTTTATGCCAAATACGTCCATCAAACCAAAAGGCCCTACTGGAGCTTTTTGGCTCTCCATCCACGCCCGATCTACTTGCTGGACAGAGGCTCTACCAGTTGCAACCAAGAGCAGGGACATTCGTAGTAGGGGTCCGAGAATGGCATTTATCACATACCCCCGCCGCTCTCTCTTCAACCGAAGAGGAAATCCACCTAAGGCCCTGGCATATTTCTCGAGCGTCAACATCACAGCCGGGTCTGTCCTAGTCGCACCCACGATATCGAACACCCGGCTACCAAGGTGTGAATGAAGCGCCGCAAACCGATTGCCATGAACAAACACACTCTCTAGCTCTGAGGGCAACAACGCAGATGTGTTGGTCGTGATAATAGAGTGTGGTTCGCATACATCGTCGAGAAACCCTAGAACATTTTTTTTTAGTTCAAGCTGTTCAGGCACTGACTCACTGATCAAATCGGCACCAGCCACTGCTCCCTCAAAAGTAGGGATCACCTTAATCATAGATAACGCGCTGCTTACATCAGAGGCAGAGAAGAACCCTTGGGCGCAAAGAGCATCACCAGTTCCCCGGAGACGATCCTCAAAGGTGTTCAGTGCAACCGAAGATTCGTCGTATACAGTGCAGGTGACCCCGGAAGACCCCGCCATTAAGGCGTTGAAGCATCCCATCGTGCCCGCACCTATAAAACAGGCCCGCCGTACTTCCTGAGAGGGCTCACTCATCGGCTAACGGGGATCCACAGCAGATAGCGATCGCGTCCAATTCTCGGGTAACACAAGGT
>Ga0255781_10000247_pt1 | contig 42108 bp, 37 predicted proteins | sample 101ome_21_FD_179979 | JGI IMG/M metagenome (GOLD analysis project Ga0255781, IMG submission 179979) | Coastal salt marsh microbial communities from the Groves Creek Marsh, Skidaway Island, Georgia - 101413BT metaG (version 2) | ecosystem: Environmental > Aquatic > Marine > Intertidal zone >... | reverse complement strand
CCGGCTCAGGCTCAGGCTCAGGCTCAGGCTCAGGCTCAGGCTCAGGCTCAGGCTCAGGCTCGGTCTGCAATTCGATTCCAAGATCTTCCAGTAGAAAACGTGTCTCTAGGTAGGTGACCTTGATTTCCAGCTCGTCACCAAGACGCTTCTGAATATCGGAAAGCTGATCGCCGTTGTCGGCCCAGGAACGGATTGTCGCGATTTGCTCGTCGGAAAGGGAATTCGGATTACTCATTTTTCCAAAGCTGTCACCGTCTCGCAAAAGTTCCAGTGCCATTTCCATTTTCGTGCGTATCATTTTTTGTCATAGCAATCGCGAAACATGGACTGGGAACAGCACTATCTGGATAATCATACCCCTTGGGATAAAGGCGCTCCTGCCCCTACCCTCCTCGATTGGATCGAAAACAATCCTGATGCCATCTTTGGAAAAGTCCTCGTTCCCGGATGCGGGGTCGGACATGATTGCCGACCGATTGCCGAGATGAAGAGCACGACAGAAGTCCTCGGAATCGATATCGCTTCCGAGGCTGTAAAGCGCGCCGACCAGAATGTGGTCTCAGAAAAAAATCGCTACGAACTTGCCGATTTGTTTCACCTTTCGCCCGAGTATCAGCAGTCGTTCGACTGGGTTTGGGAGCACACCTGCTTCTGCGCGATCGATCCCAGCTTACGCGATGAATATGTTCGCGCCGTTCACGGTGCACTCAGAGAAAACGGAACGCTTCTCGCGGTTTTTTACCTCGATCCCTACGACGAGGAACACCGCCCTGGCGATGGGCCACCTCACGGCACCAGCCTCTGGGAATTAAACGATCGCTTTGTTGGTTCCGGCTGCTTTCGCGAACTGGAAAGCTACGTCCCGGACAAATGTTATGCTGGCAGGGAAAATCTTGAGCGGGTAATTCGCTACGAAAAAGTGTAAAGCTATAGCGGCTCGAATCGCGTGCCGGGTCCGAGAAGTTCCTGCTCAATCACAGCTCCGGCCTGGTAGGTCACTATGCAATTGGTCGCCGAATGAGCGAACCCGCGAAAGTGACCGCCTTTTGCAATTTTGAAGGTGTTCCCGTCTCCCGCGTGGGCGGTTACCAATCCGCCTTCGTGGACAATGAAGTGGCAATCTTTTCCACTCGCCCCGATAACCTGCGCCCCCGCAGGCACAATAAACGTGGTATTCACCTCGTCAGGATAGAATAGCGTGCCCTGCACTGTCATTGACTTTGCCGGCGAGCCACCCATATCCATCGTCTCACACTGCGTGAAAAGCAGCGGTAGAGCCAGAATCGCCATCGCAGCGAAGCATTTGTTCCGAAAAGACATGAAGTGACAAGAAGTTTTTGGTTTGAAGGCCTACCTTGTTGCGGTTACGACTTCGCATCAAGTTTCAAATTTCGCACGGATGAAAGCTCTCACACTCACCGCCTACAACCAGTTTGAATTTTCCGATGCACCCGATCCTGAGATCGAGGAAAACGAAGTGCTCATTTCCGTCAAAGCCTGCGGCATCTGCGGATCCGACATTCACGGAATGGACGGAAGCTCAGGGCGCCGCCAACCACCCATCATCATGGGACACGAAGCCTCCGGAGAAATCGTCGCCGTAGGGAGTGCCGTTTCCGAGTGGAAAGATGGAGACCGAGTCACCTTCGACTCCACCGTATACTGCGGAAAATGCGAATCCTGCCGCTCTGGCCAAGTGAACCTCTGCCCCGACCGAAATGTGCTTGGCGTATCCTGCGACGACTACCGCCGCCATGGAGCCTTTGCCGAGCTCGTGAAAGTTCCTGAACACATCCTCTACTCCATTCCCGACGAAGTCAGCTACGACCAAGCCGCCTTTGCCGAGCCCGTCTCCATCGCATTGCACGGCGTCAATCGCGTTCCCCTGAATCCCGGTGACTCCGCCGTCGTCGTCGGCACAGGCCTGATCGGTCTTCTCGTCGTCCAAGCATTGAAAGCCAAAGGAGCGGGGACCGTAATCGCTGTCGACATCGACGAAAAGCGCCTCGCCCTCGCCAAAGAACTCGGGGCAGATCACACGCTGATCTCCGGGGACGACGTCCCCGAGAAAACTCGCGAAATCGTTGGAAACGGTGATGGAGCCGACGTGGCCCTCGAAGTCGTCGGCTTTGGGCCTACCATACAAATTGCCGTCGAATCCGTTCGCAAAGGCGGCAGCATTGGCTGCGTGGGCAACCTCCAGGCCGAAGTCCCCTTCCCCCTCCAGGCCATCGTCACCCGCGAACTCAGCGTCTATGGCAGCTGCGCCTCCGCCGGAGAGTATGCTGACGCTGTCAAGGCAGTTGCCTCCGGTAAAATCAAGGTCGAGCCTCTGCTTTCTGCCACTGCCGATCTCAAAGATGGCGGCGAATGGTTTGAGCGCCTTCATCGCAACGACGAAGGACTCATGAAAGTCATTCTCAAGCCGTAAATGGCATCCATCCAATGAAGTCCCCCCTTTTTGCAATAACCCTCGGGGTACTGGGAATTTTTCTTCCTCTCAGCGGCATCGCAGAACCAACCGGGAATGAGACTTGGGAGTTCCTCGACAATGGGAAAATTCGCATTGGCGTAAACCGCAACGCCGGAGCTGCCATAGGTTGGTTCTCTGAAAGCGGACGGGAAGAAAACATTCTCAATCGCTTCGACTACGGCCGCTACGTTCAGCAGTCATGGTATGGCAAAAGAGACGACTCGGACTGGAACGGCAAGCCGTGGCGATGGAACCCCGTTCAGGGCGGAAACTGGACCGGACTCGGCGCTCGATTGTCGGAATTCGCCTCGGAAAAAAACCTTCTCACCGCATCCACAATACCCCGCCATTGGGCCAGCGGCGAGGAAATCACGGACGTGGAATTCACCCAGAAGATTCAGCTTGATGGCGATATCGCGATCATTGACTTCACGATGCGCTACAGCGGCGAGGAAATCCATCCCATCCACGATCAGGAGCTGCCTGCCGTTTTTGTAGACGCCAGATACTCGCGCCTGCACTATCTCCACCCCGAAGATAAAGGCGGTGACCCGCCCCGCGTTGCCGAACCGGCTTTTCCCAACGAGCGACTGAAGATTCGGGAACCGTGGATCGCCTGGCTCGACAAAGATGACCGCGGCATCGGCGTCCTCGTTCCAGACATCGAGCTGAACACCGTGACCTGCTATCGCACTGCCGGTGATCCCAACAATCGCAATAAAGGAGCCTGTTCATACGCAGCCCCGATAAAGCGAATCGCTGTCACTCCTGCCTTCGAATTTCAGTATCGCGCCTATCTCACGATCGGAACGCTCGCAGAGATTCGTCATCGCTTTCACAAGATCCAGACGGATAAGAAGCCATGATCCCCTCTTCCTTCTTCGAAAGGGATCCTGTCACCTCCGCGCGCGAACTCATTGGCACAACCCTGGTTCACAAAAGCAGCGCCGGAATAGTCATCGAGACCGAGGCCTATGCCGAGCATGGTGATGAAGCCTGCCACCTTTTCACACGGCCGTCGGCACGGACCTTTGCCGAGACACATTCACCAGGAACCGCTTACGTGTATTTGAATTACGGCGTTCACTGGCTCGCCAATGTTCTCTGCAAAGATTCCGAAACCGGAGAGTCAGGATTCGTATTGCTTCGAGCGCTCGAACCGATTTCCGGACTGTCGGTAATGAAGCGACGCAGAAAACAGGCCGACCTTCGCGCACTCTGTTCCGGCCCGGGGAAACTGGGGCAGGCCCTCGGAATCGGCAAAACGCACCACGGGAATTCATTCTGTAAAGAAGATTACTTTTGTTTCCGCGAGGATAAAAACACCTCTTTCGACATCGTCGCAGATCGCCGAATCGGCATTTCCTCAGCCAAGGAACTGAAGTGGCGTTTCCTCGCCCATGATCATCCCGGAGTCTCCGTTCCATTCGGGAAAGCGAAATGATATCGTCGGAGCAAAGAAGTAGCTGCATTTGGTAAAATGCACACCTTACGTCCGGAACTTTTCCAAGTTCCGCTACACTGCTGAATTCCCCGTTTCTCGATAGACAGAGTTGAGTCACCGATATAACCCTGCTACCTCATCGACCTAACCCTCTTTGATCTTCGCAAGACATGCCCCTTCCAAACGTCCTTTTCAGCCTCAATGCTCCTTCGGAACATCTTTCCCCTCTTGACGGGCTCGCTGAAGTCCGCGTGCTCAACAATGGTGTCGCCAAGGCTCCGCGGGAACAGATTCTCCGCGAAATCAGAGACTGTGTCGGCTTCATCTCACAGGGAGAGGTCACGGTCGATGCGGAATTTCTCGATGCAGCACCCCATTTGAAAATCGTCGCCAACGCAGCGATGGGAGTCGACAATCTCGACATCGACGAAATCCGATCTCGAGGCATCGTTGCAGTCAACACGCCCTCTGCCTTTGCTGAATCCACTGCTGATCTCACTCTCGGCTTGATGCTTGACCTCACTCGCCGCATTTCGGAATCCGACCGCCACGTCCGCACGGGTGAGTGGTCGAAGGGAATGGAACCGCTTCGTTGGGAAGGCACGAAACTTGGCGAACTCACCCTCGGCATCGTTGGTTACGGCCGCATCGCCAAGCTCGTCGAATCTCGCGCCGTCGCTTTTGGGATGGAAGTGATTCATTGCCGTTCCAGATTTTGCGGAGGCAAAAGTGAACGAACTCTCGACGACCTCCTCGCTGAAGCCGACATCGTCGTGACACTTGTTCCGCTGACCGAGGAGACTCACCATCTCATCAATGCCGATCGCCTGGCGAAGATGAAAGTCGGGTCGTTTTTCCTCAATGTCGCCCGCGGCAAGGTCATGGATGAAGCCGCCGTCGTCGAAGCACTCCAAAGCGGTCACCTCGCCGGAGCAGCCTTCGACGTTTTTGAAGAAGAGCCCATCGTCAGCGAAGAATTGTTCGCCATGGAAAACGTCGTTCTCACCCCGCACATTGGAGGAGCCAGCAGGCAACAACGACGCAGCGGACGAATGGAAGCAGCCGCCGATGTCGCGAGGTTTCTGCGTGGGGAGGAATTGCGGAATGATCTCTTTTAAAATCTAGTCATTCGCATTCTTAAGACATTCACACCCCCAAAAACCACTGGCACACCCCGCAATTCCGCGCCATATCAGGGGCATGTCTGACTCCAGTTATTTTGTCGTATCCCGCGAGCAACACGAAGAACTCGTTTCTGCCGCCTACCAGCACCGCGGCTACAAAACCGATGAAGCCGATGCTGCGGCGCGGATGTGTTCGGAAGCTTCCTGGCACGGCATTCGTACGCACAACGCCTTGAAGGCTCTTCACCTCGATGAACTGTTTGGGAGCGGTAATGGTGGCTGCGTTCCGGCAGCGAAAATCGAAAAACGGGATTCACGATTTCCCGCCGTCGAAAGCTGGAATGCGAATCGAAAACTCGGCCAGGCTGTTGCCTGCGAAGCGATGGAAACCTGCATCGAGTTAGCAGAAAAATACGGATCAGGAACTGTCGCGATCGACAACGCTTTCCACTACCTCTGGGGCGGCGGCTACGTCATGGATGCGGCGAAGCGTGGCTACATTGCCTACACCAATTGCACGTCGACTCTCGCGGAGGTCGTTCCTTTCGGAGGAAAATTCCCCACCCTCGGAACAAATCCGCACAGTTGGGGCTTTCCCACGACCGATGCAGTCGGCTACCCCGTCGTAATCGATTGGGCGACTTCGGAAATCGCGATGGGCAAGGTCGAGCAATACAAACGGGAGAACAAAAAACTGGAGGCTCCTTTCGGCGTCGACGAAAACGGCAACGCTACCGACGACCCCTTTGCGGTAAAGGCACTTCTTCCCTTTGGTCGTCACAAGGGATACGGACTGGGGCTTCTCAATGAGCTGTACGGCGGGGCCATCGGCGGCTCTCTCCCCACCCTGCGAGGCAGGGCAGAGCAGGCGGAAGGCACTGGGGAAAAAACGACCTCGGCTTTTTACTTTCAGGTGGTTCATCCTGACGCGCTGCACGTCAAAGACTTTTCCAATGGACGGACTCAGGCAGAGAACATCACTGCTGTGGTGAAGGATGTGCTCGGACACGGAAATGAAAACTGCATGCTGCCAGGCACGATCGAAGCAAACAGCGCCAAGCACAGTGTCGAGGCCAATGGTTTGCTCTTCACAGAAGCAGAGGTAACAGGCTTTCAGGAACTCGCTGAGGAATGCTCCGTCGATGGATCGGCCTGGTCGATTGGTAGCCTTCCCACCTTTCAAGCCTGATTTTATTGACTCATGCTCACCGCTGACCAGTTGATTGATCTCGAAGAAATCATCGTTGAGGAACTGGAGAAAATCCGCTCCGAGTCAGCGGACAGTGAAGAAGAGCGCGAGGCCATAGCCCCGGATGTCGCGATTGGCCGTCTTTCGCGCCTCGACGCCATGCAGATGCAGGAGGTAGCGAAAGAGGCTGATCGACGCCGCGAAGAGCGGGTCTCTCTATTGGAGATGGCCCTGGAACAGCTCGACTCGGGAACCTACGGACGTTGTGCCCGCTGCGGAGAGGACATTGCTTTTGAGCGGCTCAAAGTCACCCCCGAGGCCACGACATGCAGCGGTTGCGCATGAAGACAAAAACGGGCTGCCCTTTCGAGCAGCCCGCCGTTTAAATTTGGAGTGGTAGGAGTCGCTCAGTAGCGAGGGCCGTAGTAGCCGCCGCGATTGCGATTTTCATTGGAAGACCCAATTGCGGCACCAGCAACACCGCCGATTGCACCACCAATGAGGGCGCCTTCAGCACGATTGCCACGACCACCTGCGAGAGCACCAATTCCAGCGCCAGCAGCAGCACCGGTAGCGGCGCCACGTTGTGTCGGAGTGCATCCAACAAAGCTAAGACTGAGAATGGCAAGAATTGCGAGAGGGAGTAAATGTTTCATTTTGAGAAAGTTCGCGTTAGCGAAAAAATTTATCAAGCCCTGATTTGAGGCTTTTCAGATAATCCTTTTTCTCAGAAATCGGCTTCGCGACAATCCTGGGGTTCTTTGGCTCAAGGCCCGGCACTGGACCGAAGGCGACAAACTTGGAGGGAGACGAGGCGGAAGGTATCTTCCAGTCAAAAACGCTCACCCCGGTAATTTTTTTTCCCCGAAACCGCCGTCCATCACTCGCTCCGAAGACAACGCCACGGCCGTCTTCCTTCAAAGTCCCCAGGTAAATCATAACATGAGAGATCGGTGGATTTCGCTTCCCGGTGTTGTAAGTGCCTTCCCAGAAAACGAGATCTCCCGGTTTGAGCTTCCGAAAAACGGCATCGTTGGTTGCTTTGGCACTCCGCGCATCGGTGAGGGAGCTTTCCTTTTTGACCCAATGATAGAAATCATACGAAGTTCGTGGCGTCTTATCCACACCGACGGATTGCAGAACATGCTGAACGGTTCCTGAGCAATCCATGCCCGAGTTTTTTGGAGAATTGGAGCCAAAGGTGTAGGTCAGATTTCGCTTTGTCAGTGCGAGGGCCGTGTCGATGAGTTGACGCATTTCCTGAGGCTGCGTCTCGTATTCGACTAGATCTGCCGGATCGATTGAGGCAACAGAGGCTGGCTTCGCGGAAAGAGATCCGATGCAAGCAAACAAGGAAAAGCAGGTGATATGCCGGTGATGGAACACGCGGAATTCTAAACCGATCTCGTCGAATTAGCCAGTGTCTGAATTCCAAGGCGACAACCATGAACGCTCCCACTTTACGCACTGGCACGCCGGTCGATATTCGTTATGCTCTCGCTATGGGTTATCGAATTTTTCGTAGTTCACACTCCGTTTTCCTCGAAAACACGGATTGTCCGGGAGTGTTTCGTCACGTCGCGGATGGATTTTGTTTCAACGAACTTTTCACTTCCTCCGATCCGCAATCGTTTGTCTCCGCAGCTTACGAAAATGGATCCGACGGAGAATCATTCGATCCGGCAATCCCATATCAAGCCCCGATCGGCGATCAGGAAGTCTGGGCCGCAGGTGTCACCTATTTCCGCAGCCGGACCGCACGCATGGAAGAAGCCGAATCGGCAGGCGGCGACGTGTTTTATGATAAGGTCTACGACGCAGATCGTCCTGAGCTTTTCTTTAAGGCCACTGCCCCGCGCACGCGTGGCCACCAAGATAAGGTTGCTATCCGAGACGACTCTACCTGGGATGTTCCGGAGCCGGAGTTGACTCTGGCGATCAATTCCGAGGGCAAAATTTTCGGCTACACGATCGGCAACGACATGAGCTCCCGATCGATCGAGGGCGAAAATCCTCTCTACCTTCCGCAGGCCAAGGTCTACACCGGTTCTTGTGCAATCGGGCCATGTCTCCACGTTGGTCACGCTCCAGGGCCTGACACAGCTATTTCCATTGGAATTGCGCGAGGCGGTGAGGTTGTTTTCAACGGGGAAACACAGGCATCGCAGCTGAAACGGAGCTTTAATGAACTGGCAGGGTATCTGTTCCGTTCCAACGAGTTTCGCTACGGCGCTTATCTCATGACAGGAACGGGGATCGTGCCAGACTCGGATTTCACTTTGCAGGCGGGCGACCTAATTTCGATCTCAATCGATGGGGCTGGAACCCTGGTGAACGAGGTGGAAGTTGTGTGAGAACTCATTTTCTGTTTATGAATCCCATTCTCGACTCCGGCGACGATTCCATCTTCACGCTTAAAACCAAAGCCCCCGGACCCTCCGGCAACCTGCCGTTCACTAAAGAACAGCTCGCGACTCATCCCAGCGGTCACCTTTTCGGCTGGACGCAGAATGTCGGGATGGGCTGGGACGCCGAAAAGGTAGCAGGCGGCGACTATCTCATTCTTAGCACGCAAGGCGGCATTCGCCAGCCCGACGGAACTCCGGTCGCCCTCGGCTATCACACGGGCCACTTCGAGGTCGGTCTTCTCATGGAAGAAGCCGCCAAGACGATCAGCTCACTTGGCGGAGTCCCTTTTGCCGGATTCGTAAGTGATCCCTGCGACGGCCGGACCCAGGGCACGGATGGCATGATGGATTCCCTCCCTTACCGCAACGACGCCGCTACCGTTTTCCGTCGCCTCATCCGCTCCCATCCCACTCGCAAGGGAGTCGCGGGGGTAGCGACCTGCGACAAGGGGCTTCCTGCGATGATGATGGCACTCGCTTCGTGCCACGACCTTCCTACCGTTCTCATTCCTGGAGGTGTCACCCTGCTCAGCGAAGACACCGAAGAAGACCTCGGTCGAATTCAAACTATCGGAGCCCGTTACGCTCAAGGAACGCTTTCCTACGCTGATGCAGCAGAGGCCGGCTGCCGTGCTTGCGCTTCTCCAGGCGGGGGCTGCCAATTTCTCGGGACGGCGGCGACGAGCCAGGTTATCGCAGAAGGCCTTGGACTGACACTGCCACACTCAGCGCTCGCGCCCTCCGGCGCAGACATCTGGCGAGACATGGCCCGCCGATCCGGCGCTGCCCTCGTATCGATGGAGCAAAACGGCACCACGACAAAAGACATCATCACCGACGCTGCCATCGAAAACGCACTTGCTGTTCACACTGCCTTCGGGGGATCGACAAACCTGATCATGCACCTGCCTGCGATCGCTCACCAGGCAGGCGTGAGGCGTCCCACGGTCGAGGATTGGCGCCGATTCAATGCGGAGATCCCACGCATCGTCGACGCGCTTCCCAACGGCCCTGTTCATTTTGCGACTGTCCAGGTATTTCTCGCCGGAGGAGTTCCCGAGGTGATGCTCCACCTTCGCGAAGCCGGAATGCTCCAGCTCGATGCCCTTACCGTCTCAGGAAAGACCGTCGGAGAGAATCTCGAATGGTGGGAGAAGTCGGAACGTCGCCGACGGCTTCGAGAAAAGCTCACTCAACTCGATGGAATCGATCCTGACAATGTCATCATGTCACCCGAAGTAGCAGCTTCGCGCGGACTCACTTCGACGGTGACTTTTCCTGGCGGCACGCTCACTCCCGATGGTTCCATCATCAAATCGACAGCGATCGATCCCAGCCTGATCGATGACGAAGGGATCTACCTTCACGAGGGCCCCGCGCGCGTTTTTGCGTCAGAACCCGAAGCAATCGCAGCAGTCAAATCAAAGGGCGATGATCGCATTAACGAAGGCGATGTCATCGTTCTGATTGGCTACGGCCCGATCGGTTGCGGCATGCCGGAAACGGCACAGCTCACCATCGCGCTCAAGCATTTGCCCTGGGGAAAAAACGTCGCCCTCATCACCGACGGCCGATTTTCCGGTGTTTCAACTGGCGCCTGTGTCGGCCACATTTCTCCAGAAGCCTGGGCAGGAGGCCCGATCGGAAAAGTGCGCGATGGCGACCCGATCCGCATTCGCATCGACTGTCGCAATATGACGGGGACGGTCGATTTCGACGGAGATGCCGAAGAACTCAATGCCCGACCCGCCAGCGACAAACTGAAGCAAGTTCCCAATGTTCCCGACGACACCAGACTCTGGGCCGCCCTGCAGAATGTGTCCGGCGGCACCTGGGGAGGTTGCGTTTACGATGTCGAAGCGATCCTGGCTAAGTTGAATGCGTAGGCTGATCAGCGCTGCGGGGGCTTCACCTCCCGAACGAGAGACCCGCTTTCTTCGCTCATTACGAGCAGGCTCAGTTCTTCGACGCGATCGAGTTCATCCGTATTGAGACTGACATAGTCAAACTTCCCGCGCAGGTCAGTGTATCCGTCTTTGAAAAACTTCACTTCGCCGCCCTTCATCTTGGCATAAACCTTGACGTAGGTTTTTGAAAGCGGCTTACCGCTTTCTTCGTTCCGCACTTCAATTCGACCATACTTATCCGACAGCTGGACTTCCAATTGATTGGAGTAAACAGCGACGGCATCGGTCCGACCATTCGCGACGACTTCCACCAACACATTGCTGTTCGCAAATTCCTCGGGAACCGGGAAACGAAACGCTCCCCCGCCCTCCGGCAATTCGCGATTCTCGGTCAGGTTCGGGCGAATGTAGCTGAACTGCCCGCTGTCACCGGAAACAAAGGGCTTGCTCGAAAAGAGAAACTCCAGATCCATCTCGTAGTAGTTCACGGTGACCTCTTCCACATTGCGGAAAGAAATCTCGGCCTCGCGTCCCACTGCCGAAAGTTCGAAGAAGGGGTCGCTGGCAGATAATTGCTCCAACTGCTTTTCGCGATTCTCCTCAACCGGAACCTCTTCCGCAGCACCTTCCAGTTCCTTCAGCTGCGAATCGACCAGCGCAAAGCGATCGCGCCAGCGAGTCACAGGATGTTCCAGATACGCCGCCGATATCTCTTTTGCTTTTTCCACATCTTCCCGATAGAGGGCAGAAAAGGCGGATAGATAGTCATACTGCAAACGCGAATCGACACTCGCCACCTCAATTCCATCCTGCCAGGCGAGACCTTCCTCAATTCGGTCCTGCAGGAAAAAGTAAGCCGCGACAGAGAGTTGGTCTTCCATGCTCAAATCGGGCTTGTAGGAAATTACTCCGAGAAATTCAGCATACTGATCACGGAAGCGATCATTCAGCACGGTACGGTCTCTACCGAGTCGATGCGCTCGCGCGTTCACCAGCGGGAAGTATTCGAGGTGCTGATACCAGTGCCTCTCCACCGGATCGAGAGTCACCAGTTCGCAGTCGATCCACTTGCCGCATCGAGAAACAAAGTCCTCACGATGCTTCAGAAATTCTCTCATCACGGGAAGATCGTTGTGATGCAATCCGTAACTCCAGAGCGTGGGGTCGAATCCATGCCGCTCCGAAACCAGCTTGGTGACCTGCCGGAAGAAGTCGACATTCTCCCGCGCGCGCCAGGCGACTCTGCTGAGATCGGTTCGATGAAGGTTCGCCGTCTTCAAATAGCGAAGCACTTCTCCCTCTTCGCCAAACTGCGATAGAAAGCCCCACGATTTTTCGTCAAATTGAGTCGGCTTATCAACGACACGAAACTGCTGTTCGTTTCCTGAGGCGATCACCTTCTCATCCATCGCCACCTGGACTGGATAGATGCGGAAGGGTGCCTCACCGGATGCCTCAGGGAAATAGAACTCAATTTCGAATTTTGAGGTCGAAAACGCACCGAGCGGGAGCGGATACGATTTCAGGTAGTCGCTCTTGCCGACAGGAACGGAGCCCTCGGGGATTTGCACGAGCAATTCCAATGTCCGCGGCGTCGAAGTCGGGTTCGTTGCCACGACCTGGCTCCCGTAGACCACGCTGGTAAGAAACTCGTCATCCACGAATTTGTCGATCTGCACACCATTTTCAACGACATAGCGATCATTGGAGCGGAAGAAGTTCTGACTAACGAGGATCGGAGTTTTTTCCTCGGCTCGCTCCGCTTCTTCGATCTCCTCGTGAAAAATAACAACCGGGGAATTCGCCGTGTAGGTCAGCTGAGTATCCTCGACCTTGATCACGGGCTCTTCCGCGGTGAAGGGCAAATCGAGCACGGCAAGAGCCAACATCATTTCCGCAAAACTTCGAGTCGCCTCAGGGAACTCACGCGAATAAAAGCCACCCTTTCCATCCCACTCAGCGAAGTCGACCCAGAATGCATTGGTGGTAATCAAGGAACCAATCTGCTGCTCGATCGGGAGATGGTAATAATTGTTCTCGGCCCACTCCTTGGTCGACTCGAGCTTGCGATAAAGAGTTTGCCCCCTCGCCTCTTCGCGAAGATCAGCAACCGCGGCTCGCCCCAGCATGCGGCGACCTGCCGTGCGAGTTTGCAACGCTAGTGCTCCACCACTAACAGGTGCGGCAGCAAAGGCATCCACTGCCTCAGGCTCAGGCTTTGGCTTTGCCGCAGGAACGGGAGCTGAAGCGGCGTTCCCATGATTGTTGCTGAAAAAGCTGGCTGTTGCCACCGCCCCATCAGCAAAAGCCAATCCCAGCGATACACCCTCGGCATCCGCCCGCAAGCCTCGAAGAGCCTGTCGATAAATTCTCGCGCTTCGGTCAGGATCAGGGGGAATCAACTCCTGCAAACCACGAACGTGGCTCATGGTGTTTTTCGCTTCAACTTCCCCGATTCGTCTACCGAGGAGAATGCGCTCCACAATATTGAGCCGACCATATTCCCAAGGTGCGAGGTACCGCTCTAGATTATGTTCCAGAAGGTAGTGATCGAAAAATGTCTTATCCTTTTTGTGTTTCAGATAGGGTTGGATTACTGCGGCGAAAAACTCCGGATCCTTTTTTGAGAGGAAGAAATTCAGCTCGTGACTGGCATACTGCGAGTAGAGTTCTGCTTTCTCTTTGTCCTGCAGTGATGGCCAATTCCCAATGAATTGAAACTTCAAAAAATCCTCGTCACTGCGGATCGCTACGAGAGCGCGATACACATCGGAGATCGTGCTATAGGTCTGTAATTCCGCTGATCGAAGGTCCGCAATCTCGAGAGCATTACCTTCCTCCAGCAAAGTGACATGACGATGTTGGGTAAAGGTATTTGCCGGATCAAGAGACTCCCGAAGTCGAATGTCCCGGAATTCCGTATTGCGCTCATCAAGTGCCAATGAACGCGACGAAATCGTATCTTCATCGACCACAAAAGCGGTGATGAAATGGCGATCGCCAAGATCTTCCATGGGAACTACCGCCGCCCCGTTTTCATCGACAGCGAGGTTGGGCAGGAGGATTGCCTGCTCTGCGAGAAAACTGTAGGAAGTCGACATGACTCCCCTGAGACCCTGTTGGACCGCTCCCCTCGCGCTGGGAGGTGCCGACGATTTCTTCGACTCCTTCATCTCACGGGACTTGTTGTATTCATCCCCTGCCTCAGCATCTTCGCTATCGGTGCTGGTCTTATTCAGCTCCCAAGGGTTCAGCAATAAGCCGGGACGCGGCAACATATTACCGGGAAATTTCTTAGCGGAGCGACGCTCCAGGATATAGCGATACTCCTCACCGATATCCCGCCCGGAGATGTAAGCCGACTCGTTCGATCCGCGATCAATCTGATAGACGGGAGTATTTGCCGCAGAACCAAAAAGAGAAGCGTGGTCAGGCAGAAATCGCGTTGCGACAAGATGCACCCGAGTTCGCACCGTGGCATTCGTCACTTTCACCAGGATGCTTCCATCAGCACTGTCGATGCCAGAGATCAAGGGAGGGCTTGCGTTTGATAACTCCAGATGGCGGCTTTCGGAAAGCGCATAGCCAAAATCGGTCTCCCCACTTTCGGTGACACGCACAGCGATACGCTGTTCCCCGTTGCCTCGCAGGAGCAACTCGTAGTCACCCGGCTCCAAGCCGTCGATTTGGTAGCTACCCGGTTCCCCCTTTACCTTTGCGAACACATCGCGAACAGGAACTCCACCACGCATTTCAAGCAACGCCAGATCACGGCGAGTCACCGCATTCTCTTTCCGATCCGATGGAATCAGGATCTTTTCCCCAGCCTTGGCATGAATCACAGATGATTGTGATGCAACAGCATCGCGGAGCGGCCACCTTCGTGAAGGCACTCCATCAGCGGTAAACTCCAGGGATGAAATTCCCTGCAGACTCCCGAGATCAACCCTGCCGTTCGCGTCAGACTTGAGTCGATGCTGAAATGGACGAGTGAAACCAGGATGATACAGCGAAACACTGACTGGCCGGTCGGCCAGAGGCTCGCCAGATCGCCCGAGAACTTCGCCAATGTAAACATCTCCGAATCGGCTCAGGAAGACATCGGCAATCCCGTTCGTTTCGGCGACACCATTCACATCAAAAACGACCTGACTGGAAATCGTCTGCTTCTTGCCAGCTTCAGAGATTTTCTCCATCTTGCCCGACAGGGTAACCGTTACCGTGCGAACCCGATTCGGTACCCGAAAGCTATGGACCGACTCCTTGTCGTCAAAAATGGCGAAGTCCTTCTTCTCGCTCGATGACGCGATGCCATCGAGATCAGTCGTCTCGACCCGAAGCCTCACTTCCTCCAGAAGTTCGTTGGAGACCGGCACCCCGCCCAGCGTGATTCGTGGACGCACGGCAATCTGCGCTTCCTTGCCCGCCAACAAAGTCTCTTTCTCGAGGAGAGCGCCCAGAGCGATCTGATAGTTTTCCCTCGGCAGGGAAATTCGCGACGGCGTCGTGAAACCAGCATCCTCTAACACAATCGCTACATCACCCTGCTCGGAGAATGGTAAAAGAACGAGTCCATTCTCACCAGCGGTATATCTTTTCCCTCCGAAATGAATCGCGGCATTCTTCACCGGTTTGTTTTCCGCCGTGAGAACTCGAACCAACTCACCCGCGGCAGAACTTGTCGACAGATATTGCAGCTTCCCTTTCCGAACAAGAGCACGAGAGCTGATTCCATTTCCGATCAGTTCGACGACCCAAACGCCGCGCTTTCCTGTCATCGAATCGAAAGAAAAAGTCTCGCGATGTTGTCGAATCGGCGGCAACTCGTAGCGGACCGTTTTCTCCTCATTCGCGACGAGGCCATCCAGGTTCAGGTCCGTGTTGATGTCGCGTTTCTGATCGAGATGATAATTCAGCGTGTTGATCTCGTAGACCTTCACGATCAGTTCCTCAACGTTTTTTAGATCGACTGACAGCGAGACCTCATCGTCCACGCCAAAGGTTGTGGGATTATCGGGAGAGAAGGAAATCACAACCCTGTTTTTGAGCGCCTGCAATTGGCCCGGAGTGAGCATCGAGAACCACTGCTGCGCATCGCCGATACCATTGAGTAATTTCGTCTCTGCAAAAAGCTGCTTCAGATAGCTGTCACGAACGTAGGGCGAGAACCGGTTGATGGAATCATCTTCCACGAAAAAATGACTCAGGTATCGCCTGACGAGAGTTTCATCATTCCCGACCGGACGATAAGCAATCGAAGCGTGAAAGTCTGCGTTCAAATCGGCACCTCCGCCTTTCAACACTTCCCCATTGAGGTAGCGCGGCTCCATGTAGGGTATGGCGCGAGGCAGGCGAAGATAGGCAATGAACGGATCGATGGGGTAATTCCCTTCCCCCATTTCCAACTCCAACTGACGATATAGAACCGAAGCCTTTAAAGAGTTAAACGACGGGCTCAGATCCCTAACAAACGCCCAAACCCGATCGAGATGAGCGCGCTTTTCCTGTCGGCTGAGATCCAGCGAGACGTCTTCATTTGGCCGGAGTCGCTTCAGCTTGGCCTCCACGAATGCCGAATCACGGATCAAGTCCGGATGCAATCCAAGCAATTCATCGAGTTGCGCCAGAGTGAGCCGGGAGTGAACGAGAAATTCGCCGAAACCCTTGCTCTGCTTCGTGCGAAGATGCGCGGCAATGAGGCCGGGGAGCCTTTCATAGTCGGCATCTTTTAGTCGCCGAAGCAGTTCCGTTCGCTGCGTTTCATTGAGCACGACTTCGTTTCGCAAAAGCGCATCGAGCCCTCGATCCGAGATATCACCCAGGCTATTTGGTCGCATCGCCCGTTTCAAAAATGCTTCATAGCTGATCAAATCCTGATTCAGTTCCGTGGGAAAGTTGGGCTTTTGATCGAGTCGCTGCCGCTGGTGTTCGAACCGCAGCCCCATTACTCGCTTGAGGTAGGCGAGCGACTCGGCTGGCTTTTCTCCATATTCGAGAAGAGCCTGCCGATTGCGAATTTCTACCACTCTTGGGCTTTCGCCGTGACGCTTGATCCATGGCTCGAGTATTCCCTCGACATCACCGAGACGATCCTCGAGTTGCGCGAGCAAGGCGGAATAGAAATAGAACTCTTCTGTCCCCGGAACCAACTCCTTGATCGCTTCCGACCGATTCTCTGCCAGCGCAAATTTTTCGGCAAAGCCAATCGGTTCCTGGGCAATCAACGGTAGCGCCAGAAACGACAGAACGAGTAAAAGAGAAGGTGCGGTTTTCATAAGTAAAAATCGGTTATCGTTACCTATTGTAACGGAAAAACAGACGAAGGACGTAGCCTGAAGTTGTAAAGTTTTTGTGAGAAAACCGACAGGATCGAATCACAATTCCCTCACCCGCACTCGAAATGGACTCGTCGCAGCAACCGTGCAGGCGACTTGCCAGCCCGGGATATCCACTGCATTCAGATATGCCTTTGGATCGAACGGTTGGAGGCAGTTTTCCGGTAACTCATCTGCGAATTCGATCTCGATTTTCTGCGGTTCGAGGCCAAAGCCCTCCCCGGTTGCTTTCATTCGCGCTTCCTTCGCCGTCCAAGTCCAGAAAAAGGCCCGAGCTTTTCGATCACCTCTGGCATTTTCGATCCGCTTCACCTCATTGGGACGAAAGCAACGGCGACTCAATCCAGCGATATCGACTTCACGATCAAAGCGCTCAATATCGATCCCGACAGAGGGAAGACGCGAAACGGCAACCGCAGCAAATTTGTCAGAATGGGAAAGGTTGAAGTGGAAGTCTGCTCCTTGCAAAAACGGCTTTCCCTTTTCTCCATACGAGAAACAAAACCTCTCCGGAGCGAAGCCCATATGCTGAGAGAGAATCAACCGAAGCATGCCCCGCCCCCTCACATAGCGATCTCGATGAATGGGAAACTTGAATGCAGCGGCTCGCTCACATTCTTCTTCATCGATCCACTTTTCCGCGTCAGCAAGACGAATCGACTCATCCGTATCCAAGAGAAACGGAACGACTTCAATCTCGTCATGAGCCAGCGGCAGCATTCCAGAATATCGCCGAGGGATCCGGTTGCGCCAAGATAGATTCCAACTTATTCCACAGGGTCACCCGGTAGGTTTGGGTCCGGCACGCAACAGAGTCAGGATTAACTCCAACAAGGTTGTTACCATCAAACAGGAAACCGATTTCAATATTCGGATCCGTACCCGCCTGATTCAGGCAAACAATGAAGTTCGCGATAGTTACTCCCCGACCTCCAAAACCAATGCCCCCGCCTCCGTTGTCGCCTTCCCAGATTCCTCCTCCCTGGCCTCCGCTTCCAGCGAGACCAGCTTTATTTAAAACGATCTTGCAGTCCCGCAGTACTACGTTGCCTTCGTTAAAAATTTCGCCGCCATTTCCCCCATCGCCGCCATTTCTGGGAACAGCACTATCGTCGAGCAACTTAATGAAAAACACAGATGGATCTATCGTGATCGTATCTTCTTCAAAATTTCCATTGGATTGGGCAATGGCATGGCGAAGAGCTCCCGGCGTGCCGGCATCATCATCGACAAGAAAATTGGCCGCAGAGACAAGACTTAGCGCTACGCTCGCACCTAGCAAAATGGATAGAGAGAAGAAATTTTTATGAAGAATTCCAAGAGCTAAATCCTGGGAAAATAGAGCGAAGCAAGACCGTGTCTACATAGGGAATTGCCGTTTTACGGCGAAGTGTTACAGCTATTTTCTCATTGGTCAAAAGCCGATCTTCCACAATTCCATACCGACTTTGACGACCGCAGCGGTAATTACTGCCGTGCTGAACAGACCGAAGGCGAGCCCGACAGATCGGGTCTTTGTCGGTGCAAGTCGAAGCCACGGCCAGCATATGAGGCCTAACGCTATCCCGCCGATGAACCCGCCGGCGTGTGCCGCGTTGTCGATAAATCCGGCGCCGAGCAATCCGAAAAGAGCGATCACGATCGTCGACTGAATCAGGCTGGCATTGAGATAGCGCGGAATGACATGACGGAATTTGTGGTTCACAACGAGGAGAAAACCGAGGCATCCGAGGATGCCACCTGAAGCACCAACCGACGCCTCTGCCTGACTCAAGTAGAGAGATGCGAGTGACCCGGAAATCACTGAAACGAGAAAGACACTGCTGAGAAGAGCCGGGCTGACGAGGGCAATTAAAACCCTACCCAGGCTGAATAGCGCCATTCCATTGAATAAAATATGCGGAATACTACCGTGCATCACTCCCGCAGTAACGATCCTCCACCACTCGCCGTTTTGCTTCACTTCGGTTTTAACGAGTGCCGCGGCTTCGATAGAGGCAAATCGCTGATTGCCGTCGACCAACACCTGTCCGACGAAAACAAGAACGAGAACCCCGAGGGCCACTTTCAATCCTGTCGTCGATTTCCCCGTCAGCCATTTCCCAAATAGATCTGCGCTGACTAGTCTACCATTGAGATCAGCAACCGGTAGCTTGTCGACTCGGCGCAGCCATTCCGTGCCATACTGCACAAGTGGATACAGTCCATAGAAAGTGGCGGCGAGGAGCGCAATGAATAAAAATTCAGGGAAGTAATAGCAGGCGGCGACACCTGCGCAGGTGATTAAAAATGCCTTGAGCAGAGCTGGCTGAATGCGGGCTCGGTTTTCCTGCATATCAATTTTCTTCCGATACGGCATCCATAAATTCGGAGGAACCACGCGCTCATACCAAGGGAATATCAGCCCATCGATCTTGCCGATCCCGGTTGTGAGCTGCCTGAGTTGTTCACGAGACTCGACGATCACGATGGAATCGGGCTCGTAACTTTGTCCATCCACCTTCGCGTAGCTTCCGACGACGGCACCATAATGGCCACGAGCGGACTCGGGCACTTCGCGAAGCAACGACTCTGTTCCCCAGGGCACCGCATCAGGAATATGATCGCGAAACCAAACCTCACCTTCTTTCCAGAATTCAAGAATCCGAATTTCCCTGCTGCTTTTTTCCTCGTCACGCATCTTACCTAACCCTACGTCGCAGGGAGGAAATCGTTAGCGAAAAAATCGTCGACGACTTATCTCAATCTGTTGAGAATCGAGTTTGTCATGAACGTGCCTCACCCGAACCGCCGCCACTTTCTCAAGACCTCCTACGCCGTGGCCGTCGCCCCCGCGCTACGTAATGCCACAGGAGCTGAGAGGACAGATTCCACGCTGCAAATTGAATCCATAGAGACATCCATCCTACGGAAAAATCGAAATGGCGAAGAGGGGACGACGTGGTTCCACCCGCGCGCCTGCCTCGTTCCCTCCAAAGACGGAGGAAAAGACATTTTCATGAATTTGCAATCGATTGGCGGCTCCGACTACTTCGGCCCGGTTCATTGGAAAAAATCGCTCGACGGAGGGCAAAGCTGGACCGAGCCCGAACCCATCCCCGCCCTGGGACGCATTCCTGTCAAAGGACATCCCGGCCTCGAAGCAGGAGTTTGCGATGTAGTTCCGCAATACCATCCACCATCACAGTCGACCCTTTGCATGGGGCATGTCGTGTTCTACCGGGGACCTCGCTTTTCCAAAAAGGACCAACTCCCCCGCTATCCAGTCTATGCCGTGAGAAGAAAAGACGGCTCGTGGTCCGAGCGAAAAATTCTTGAATGGGATGATCCTCAAGGTGGTTTCATCTACACAAACAATTGCGGTCAGCGTGTCACTCTCGACAACGGGGATGTGATCATGTCATTCACTTTCGGCCCCGACTCTGCAGCGCGCATGGTCGCTGGTGTGCGTTGCTCATTTGATGGGGAGACACTGGCGATACAGGAAGTCGGCCCCGCCCTAAAGAATTCAGTCGGGCGCGGTCTGCTCGAACCATCGGTAACTCGTTTTCAAGATCGCTTCTACATGACGATCCGAGCCGAAGACGGCCACGGCTACGTCAGCACCAGCGAGGACGGAATCAACTACGAAAAACAGAAGGCCTGGCAATGGGACGATGGCGACGAGATTGGCATGTCGACAACACAGCAGCATTGGCTGACCCATTCTGACGGACTCTATCTGGTTTACACCCGCGAGGATGCGAAGAACGAAAACGTGATTCGCTGGCGCTCACCGATCTGGGTTTCAAAAGTCGACCCTGATACCCTAACGCTCATTCGCGAAACAGAGCAGGTCGTCTTTCCGCTTGATGGAGATGGTGTCAACGATCCCGACAAGGTTCCCCTGATGGGGAATTTTCACGTCACTAACATTTCTCCCCAGCTGTCCATCATTACAGTGGGTGAATGGCTTCCCCGAGGCGGCGCAAAAGGCAATCTGCTGATGGCTCGAATCAATTGGTCAAAACCGAATCGACTTCTCTTGTAGCAAAAGTCAGCAATACTGATCGAGAATTCCGCGCATCGTTTTTTCGCGAGCCTCTATGCTCTCGCAGAGAGAAAACTGGACGCGAGCGCGATTCAGATTCTGCCCTTCGTGAGTCGTTTTGAAATAGACGTCTCCAGCGAGATAGTCCGCAAAGAATCGCAGTCCGAGTTCAAAAGAAATGAGGCGGATGGAATCGAAGAGATATTTCTTGTCACTTTCGGTCAAAAACCCGCGGGCCTCCTCCAGGTAACCTTTGATGAGTGCTTCGAAGAGTTCGATATCGAGCACGACTTCGGTGAGATCAGTCGTTTCTTCCCCCGCTGGATTGCAACTGCTGCGAACTGCATCGCCAAAGTCGTAGTGAATCAGGCCGGGCTTCACGGTATCGAGATCAACGATACAGGTTCCTTTTCCTGTCAGGGTGTCGATCATCACATTCGTAATTTTGGGATCTCCATGGATGGGGCGCAGGCAGAGTTCCCCTCTTTCCAACGCCGACTCCAGAACATCAACAAAGTCACGGCGGTCTTCGACAAATTTACTCAACCGTCGAGCCTCGGCTGACAAATCGAGCCGCTTCTTCGCTTTTTCTCCACCGATACACTCGTCGTATTGCTTGAGATACAAAGGAGCGATATGGAATCCGGGAAGCGTGTCCTCAAGGTTCTCGATCGGAAAATCGGAAATGATCCGCTGAAAGTGGCCGAGCACTTTCCCTGCCTCGAGAGCGTGCTCGGGCATGCTGACTTTATCGTAACTGGTTGTGCTCGCGATCATGGATAGCGCTCGCCAGTATTCTCCTTCGTCATCGACGATAAAGTCGTTCCCATCGAGTGCTTGAATGACACGGGGAAGCTGCCAGATGCGGTCCGCCTTGTCCGCCTCGGATTGAATACGGCGGTGGGCGTGGTCCGTCACTGCCTTCATATTTGACATGACCGCAGCAGGATTCTGAAACACCGAGTGATTGATGCGCTGTAGAATGTATTGCTCCTCCGAAAACGTCGTTCTCAGAACAACTCGGTAGGTATCATTCACATTGCCCGAACCAATTGGCTCCAGAGTCACGAGTCGTCCCGGGACGTCAAATTTTGTCGCAATCGTATCTGCAATCATCTTGTCAGTTATTTCCAAGGCCCAATAGAGGAAACGAGAATAGCGACGGAAAAAAGAAGCTTTGTCAATGTCCAGGTGAAGGAAAACAAAACATCCAGCTGCTTGGCAATGGCTCTCGCAATACCCCCCCTCTGCTTCGCCCCTACTGACATCTGCGAAGGAAAGTGATCCATCTGCTCCGTGAGTTCGACGGGGGCAAGAGCATTTTCCGGCTTCATCGGATCACGCGAAATCTCGGTGACCAGCGCGACATTTTACCTCCCCTATAAAACACTTCTCTCGAGGACGGATCATCAATTCCGCCAAGAATATTGAGCAGGGCCGGCTTTCCGCTTCCGGAGTGCCCGAGCAAAACGATCAATTCCGATTCATAGAGCTGAATATCGACTCCCCACAGCCCCTTCACCGACACCTCACGCATGTGATAGACCTTTGTCACGTCCCGAGCCTCGTAGACAATTTCGGTAGTTTCAGGATCAGGAATGAACTGAAACCTTAGCGGCTAACTTTACTGTTACGTTCACCCCATTTGTCAGGAAAACAAAACTTTCAGCCGGTGACGTAACCGGATCTCACGCAGACCAGCTGGTCCCTGCGACTATGCGAGCAAGTCCTTTACGACATGCCCGTGCACGTCTGTGAGGCGGAAGTCACGGCCTTGATATCGGAATGTGAGTCGCTCGTGATTAATCCCCAACAAATGCAGAATCGTGGCATGAAGATCGTGCACGTGAATGGGATCTTCGACGACATTGAAACCAAGTTCATCGGTCGCTCCAATCGTCACTCCCGGCTTGATACCGCCCCCTGCCATCCACATCGTGAATGCTTGCGGGTGGTGGTCGCGCCCCATGCTGCGCCCCAATGCGGCACTGGCTTCCACCATGGGAGTTCGGCCAAATTCTCCGCCCCAGATAACAAGGGTATCTTCGAGGAGTCCCCTCATTTTCAAATCTCTGATCAGTGCTGCCGCCGGCTGATCCACATTCCGTGCCTGCGCTGTGACTCCTTTCTCGACCTGCGAATGGTGGTCCCATCCGGAATGATACAGCTGCACGAAACGACTCCCCCGCTCAATGAGCCTACGCGCCAGCAGACAGTTGTTGGCAAACGCAGCTTTCCCATCTCCCGGCTTGGCGCCGTAGAGATCGAGTGTGGCTTTTGATTCGCTAGCAAAATCCATCAATTCCGGAGCGGCAGACTGCATGCGCCACGCCATTTCGTATGCGTCAATTCTCGTTCGAATCTCCGGATCCCCCACCGTCCCGAGCTCGCGCTCATTCGTACTTCGGATCAAATCGAGAGAATCACGCTGCGCCTTGTTATCGTAGCCCGCAGGATTGGAAACATGCAGGATCGGATCACCGGACTCACGGAACGGCACTCCGACATGACTCCCGGGAAGAAATCCAGAACTCCACATCGCAGCCCCACCGCTGAGATTCCCCCCGCTTTTCAACACCACGAAAGATGGCAGGTCATCAGCGTCGCTCCCAATACCATAGCTGAGCCACGAGCCCATCGCTGGACGTCCCGGGAGAGGATGACCTGTGTTCTGAAAAATCTGCGCCGGAGCGTGGTTGAAGAAATCGGTGTGCATCGATTTCACAATCGCAATTTCGTCAGCAATGCTTCCAAGGTGCGGAAGCCGATCCGACAATTCAGCTCCCGACTCGCCATGGCGTGTAAATGGAAACCTCGGTGCAAGCACGGCAGCATCCGGCTGAATAAATGCGTAACGCTGTCCCGCAATGACCGAAGGAGGAATCGGCTTTCCATCGAGTTCCTGCAGTTTGGGTTTGTTATCAAAAAGCTCCAACTGGCTGGGAGCTCCCGCCATAAACATGAAGATGACACGCTTCGCCTTGGGTCCGAAATGAGTATCACGAGGCGCGATTGGGTTGTTCACAGCACCTTTCAAAAGATTGGGAAAGCCGCCCGCCATGGCAGAGGCAAGACCGATTCGACCGAGGCCGACTCCGCAATTTTCGAAAAAATGTCGTCGTGTCAGGTTTTTCAGGTGATGACTCATGACTAGCTACGGGTTACGGATTCACTGAGATTGAAGAGCACTCGCGCGACCATTTTCCAAGCGGCGATCTCGTTGGCGTTTTCAGCAGCTTTCTTCTGCAAGATGGAATCAGCGGCAAGCTCTCCGCCTGCGAGTCGGGATTGCTGCGCTTCAAAGTAAGAGAGAAATTGCTCCGCTTCGTCTTTCTTTGGATCACGTGTAAGGATGCGGCGAAACATCTTCTGCAGGACCTGCTCTGGACTTGCCATCTCCCCTCCCTGCCCCTCTACGACTTCATGTGCCAGAGCCTCCGACGCTTCCGAGAACATCGGATCATTGAGCAAGGTCAGAGCCTGCAGCGGGGTATTGCTGCGGTCTCTCCTGGGCAGACAACTTTCTCCAGTAGGTCCGTCGAAAGTCAGGTAAGCGGCAAAAGGCGCCGTCCGTTTTGCAAAGGTGTAAAGGCTGCGCCGGAAGCGATCCTCGCCTTCCGAAACTTTCCAGGCGGTTCGACCGTAGGCCATCTCGGTCACACTTGCTGGCTGAGGTGGGTAGACTCCGGGTCCACCCATTTTCGACGAAAGCAATCCGGAAGCCTGCAGGACAGAATCGCGAAGCATTTCTCCGGGGAGGCGAAAGCGTGGGCCGCGGGCAAGATATCGATTCTCGGGATCTCGCTCCAACTCGGAGGAATCGATCCGGCTGTCGCGCCGATACGCTTTGCTGGAGACAATCTGCCGATGAAGCTCCTTCAGAGACCAGCCCGACTCAACAAACTCGACCGAAAGCCAATCGAGCAATCCCGGGTGAGTTGGCATTTCTGACTGATAGCCAAAATCACCCGAAGTCTTTAGAATTCCCGTTCCAAAAAAGGCTCGCCACGCCCGGTTCACTGCGACACGTGCGGCGAGCGGGTTTCTTTCACTGACGAGCCACTTGGCAAACGAAAGCCGATTCGCAGGTTGGTCTTCCGGAATCGGATCAAACACAGCAGGCACGGCAGGCGCGACTTCTTCTCGAGTGCTCAGGTATTCCCCCCGGTGATGGCGAAATGTCTGGCGTGGGTTCACCTTTGGCCGCTCCTGAAAAACCAGCGTCGTCGGATACTGCGGCTTCTTTGCTTCCAATCCGGCAATCTCTTTTTGCAAGGCTTTGAAATCCGGCCCCTTGCGCAGGTAGGCAATTCTCATTTCCTCACCACTCGCCAACTTGGGGTGAGGTATCTCCGAATTGTCCGCCTTTGCCTCACCGCTATCGGTCGTAACCGAAATACGAAACCGCCCCAGCGCTGCAACAAAATGTCTTTCGAAGAGCAGGTCCACCTCAATGCGACCTTCACTCGGAATGGGCTCTGCTAGATTCATGACGAGCTCATTTCGCTTTCCTTCCTGACTTGAAGTAGACCAGCCCGTCGACCCATCTCCATCCAGGATATTCATTCCCACTGCTTTTCCGGACCCAATTGAGATTTTGCCAAAGCTAACCGTAGCGTCTCCAAACCGTACCGGCTTTTCACCAACACGCGCCGTCACTTCACTGAGGAAAAAGTCGCCTTTCCTGCCCTCATAGTAAGCAGCCCCAGGACCACCGGCTGGAAGTCTCTTATCGGGGAGCGCTTCGAGACGAATGGCCGTGATTTTCTTCCCTCCCGCATCGGGAAAATCGAACGCCAGTTCAAACAGATCGCGCTTCGTAAAGTCTCCGCTCGCGTAAATAGAGAGATCGTCCTGCTTTTGTAACAAGGGCAGATTTGATTTCAGCGTTTGAGCCTCCAGGGGAATCCAGTTCACGATTTCCCGATGCTGCTCAGCGAGCCACTTCTTGTATTTCGCCGCATCGATTTTGTCCAGCGCCTCCTTTTCTCTAGCCACAATTTGCTGATCGATCGCCTCTCGCTGTTTGGTCAAGCTTTCCGCCGGAACAGAAATCTCCAACTCATCCGCATTGTTGAGCAATGCCATCATTGCGAAATAGTCGGTATGCGTAATCGGGTCGAACTTGTGCGTGTGACATTGCGCGCAGCCGGTCGTCAGCCCCATCCAGACTGATCCAGTTGTAGCAACTCGATCGACCATGGCATGATAACGAAACTCGAGCGGATCAATTCCCCCCTCTTCGTTGAGCATCGTGTTGCGGTGGAACCCGGTAGCGACAAGCTGATCCGTCGTAGGGTTTGGCAACATATCCCCCGCCAATTGCTCAATCGTGAATTGATCATAGGGCATGTCAGCATTCAGCGCCCGAACAACCCAGTCACGATACGGCCAGATCGAGCGAGGCCGATCCTTTTCGTAACCATTGGTGTCGGCATAGCGAGCCAGGTCAAGCCATTCCCGTGCCCAGCGTTCTCCGTAGAGAGGAGAATCGAGAAAACGTTCTACAAATTGGTCCCACGCTTTTTCGGAATCGTTTTCCCACGCAGACAAAAACTGCTGCAACTCCTCTTCCGTCGGCGGGACCCCGCGTAGATCGAGTGAAAGACGGCGAAGTAAAGTCGTCGGAGCCGCCTGCTCAGTTTTCGCCAGCTTGCGCGATTCGATTTTACGATCGAGGAATCGATCAATGGGATGCTCGGCATCACCCTTCGGCACCTCTGGTTTCGCTGGCTTGGCGAAAGACCAATGCTGCTGGTAGTTCGCGCCCTGTTCAATCCAGCGGCGAAACAACTCCGCCTCCTTGGGCGTCAGCTTCGGCTTATTTGCTGATGGCGGTGGCATGACTTCATCCAGATCAGCCGAAGTGATCCGGGCGAGCAGTTCACTTTCTGCCGGATTTTTCAAATCGATCGCCCGATATCCACCCAGATCCTGCGTCGCGAATTCCCGGGTATGCAGGCCAAGATCAGCCTCGCGAGTCTGATCATCAAACCCATGACAAGCAAAACAGCGATCACTGAGAAGCGGTCGAATATCGCGTGAGAAGTCCACCAGTTCTTCGCCCTGAATCTTCGCACTGGTGCAAATTGCCACCACTGCCCCCACGATAAGCGCAGCAGTGGGGCTGGAGAGAATTCGCCTAGTCATTAATCAGGCTACTCCTCTTTTTCTATTCCGTCTTGGATTCCCAAGGCAATTTCTGGTATATTTTCGGCATTTTCCGCAGACGCGCCATCCTATTCCTCATGAATTCTGCCACCATCAAGACGGATTTTCTCGATCAAATGGGGAATGGAGCGCAGATCGCTCACCTTTTCGATCATCTTCCAGAAACCTATTTTTTTGGAAAAAATCGGGATGGGGAGTTCGTTTTTGCCAATCAGGCGATCATTGCCGCATTGGGAATCGAGAAAGAAACGGAGATTCTAGGAAAAACCGACTTTGATCTGTTCGATGGGGATCTCGCGAGAAAATACCGTGATGAAGACCACCTCGTCATGCAATCCGGCGAGCCCCTCGTGAATCAGGTCTGGCTGGTGCCGCATCAGGATGGAACCCTGCATTGGTATCTTTCGAGCAAACGCCCCCTCTTTTCTGAATCAGGTAAAGTCATCGGAATCGCCGGTGTCATGCGCGATTTCGAGAAAGCCGGATCAGCGTTAGGCCCCTATCGGAAACTGTCACCCGTGCTAGAGCGCGTGCAGAGCGGATATTCGGAGCGACTCACCGTCGACGAGCTTGCCGAGCTGGCAGGCGTTTCCGTCAGCACCTTGGAGCGAACCTTTCGCAAACTCTTCTCGGTCAGCCCGACCGGATACCTCACCCGGGTTCGGCTTCACGCCGCAAAACGCGCCCTACTCGAAACCGACGAAAGCATCAATTCGATCGCGCTTGATTGCGGATTCTACGACCAGAGCCATTTCACGAAAAAGTTTCGCGCTGCGTTCGGTCAGACGCCTTCCAAGTATCGGCACGGGTCAGTCGAGCGGGGCGAGGTAGGTGGGATTTGAAAAAATCGTATTCTTACTCCTACTCTTCTTCTCACGCTCGTGCGGAGCATCGATTCCCTACGTGCGGCCTTGGAGTAACAATATGATTATGATTACGAGTAAGGACGTTACCCCAAACTCTCCGACAACCCCTTCCGCATCGCCTCGGCTGGCGCAGCGGAATCGAACCAGAATTCGAACGCGAGGACACCCTGCCACAACAACATGCTGAGACCGTTCGCCGCTTTGGCTCCGGCCTCTTCGGCGTCGGCAATGAGCCGAGTTCTCGCCGGTGCGTAAACCATGTCGTAAACGAGATGGTGAGGCTCGATCAAACTGGCGGGAACGACTTCCGGATCGGTCCGCTTCATTCCCACAGAGGTGGCATTGATGATCAAATCTACGTTTTCCATCTCCCGCTCCATCGCTTCTGATTCCCACGGAATCGCGACAAGGCGGTCTGCAGGACCCTCCAGCTTATCGGGATCGATCACGAGATCGTGAAGTTCTTCCGCGAGGGCTTCTGCTTTTTCGACAGTGCGATTCACCAGCACAAGACGCTCGCAATGATCCATAGCACACTGGACCGCGGCTGCTTTTCCCGCTCCGCCCCCTGCGCCGACGATCATGATTCTCAAATCGGACAGATCCATCGAAAATTCCTCGCGGATCGCTTTTTTCAAACCAGGCGCATCGGTATTGTGCCCTAGCAGTTGATCGCCATCGACGGCGACCGTATTGACCGCACCAATACGACGGGCCACCTCGGTCATTTCATCGACCGCATCATGAACGCCGCCTTTATGGGGAATCGTCACATTGGTCCCGATGAAATCGTTTTCTTTCAGAAGGCTGAGAGCCTCGGCAAGCTCATCTGGTTGAATGTGAAGCCTGACATATTCGCAATCGATACCCGCAGCTTCGAGCGCCGGATTGTGCATCTGCGGCGAACGCGAGTGCTTCACCGGATCCCCGAACACAGAAAGTCGCGCTGGACGATCCAGATCACCGGTTGCACCAGACCAATTTTTGAGGTCGTCGAATGTGTAAAGGTCGCGCACTTCAGCCATGGAGAACTATGGCATGCAGCGAGCAGGGTGCAAATCATGTAGCAGAACTTGGTAAAGTCCCGACATTGGTGGAGCGAACGTTCGATTTTCCGGTTGTCGTCCCGGAAGATTTCCATCTTCCGCTGCTGGGCTCGGCTTAGGCCGCAGCAAAGTCAGCCATCGTCTTGGCGATGATGGCCACGCTTACAGCGCCGGCATCGGGCTTACCGATGGACTTTTCGCCGAGAGTCTTGGCGCGTCCCATTGTCGCGATCATTGCTTCGCTGGCATCGCGGCCGGCGGCAGCAGCTTCTGCAATCGCGGCAAGCGCTTCGGAAACGGGCTGATCTGCGACTTCAGCGCCGCGTTCTGCTGCCGGCATAAGAGCGTCGACCATGGTCTTGTCTCCAGGCTTAGCTCCGCCTCGGCTCATTACATTGTCCGTTCCTTCTTTAAAAAAGGTAGCGGCCTCAGCCCCACCAAGCGTATCGGAGTCCTTGATCGCTTTTCCGCCTGCGCGGAAAAGTGTGCCAAAAACGGCTCCAGATGCACCGCCCATGCTAGACATCATCGCCATGCCGACGGACATGAAAACTTTTCCTACGTTGGGGAATTCTTCGCCTTCGATGGCTTCGAGAACGGCGTTCATTCCGCGCTCCATTCCCACTCCGTGGTCACCGTCACCGAGGGCGCGGTCAGCATCTGTGAGAATCGGCTCGGCTTCGATGATTGCCTTTGCGACCGCAACCATCATGTCGCGGGTTTCGTCGATGGAAAGAGTGTCTTTAGCCATGATGAATAGGGGGGATTGAAGAGTGTAAACAGGGTTAGGCAAGTGACTCAACCCTGTTTGGTCGTTGATTCAACCCTGTTGAGTCGCCTGATTCGTGTCTTTTTCAGCACGAATCAGCCGCCGTAGCGGCCCTCCATTTTGCTGTAGCAAACGGACTGGCAGGGCATATCCCAAGCCTGCTTGAGTTCGTCGTCCATACGAGTGAGTGAAAAAGAAATCCCGGCCATCTCCTGACAAGTCACCAATGGTCCAATGATGATGTCGTAGATGTTGAGGCCTTTCGAGTTGAGAACATCTTTCGCTTTTCGCAAGGCGATGAGCAGCTCCATCATGGTTGTAGCACCAAGGGAGTTCACAAAAAGAAGAATATCGTCGCCTTCCTTAAGCGCTTCGACTTCATCATCTTTCTCGAAGTCTTCGAAGACGAGGTCCAGCATCTGCGGCGTAAGTTCATCAGCGGTGGACATGGGAATTTCAGCAACACCCGGCTCACCGTGGATTCCCATGCCGAGTCCAATCTTATCCCCTTCTAATTCAAAAGTCGGCTTGCCTGTCGCGGGAATCGCGCCTGGCTCCATGGATACACCAACCGATCGAGTTTGGAGGACAGCTTTCTTGGCAAATTCTTCCAAGCCCTCAAGCGATTCCGCAGTCTGCGAAGCCGCTCCGACAAGTTTCACGATGGGTACGAGACCGGCAATTCCGCGGCGTTTCTCTTTCTCCGTCGGAGGAGCGGAACACACATCATCCCAGATCAGCACGGTGCGAACTTCGATATCTTCGTCGTCAGAAAGCTCGGCTCCGATATCAAAATTGAGGACGTCACCGGCGTAGTTTCCGTAGAGGTAAAGAACACCCTTTCCCTTATCTACTGCTTCGGTTGCTTCGAATACAATATTGGGTGGAGGAGCCGCAAAAATGTCTCCGCAAGCAGCACCATCAGCGAGATTGCGACCGACGAGACCATGATAGATCGGCTCGTGACCACTGCCACCACCAACGAGCAGGGCGACTTTACCGTCGGGGATATCGGTCTTCACAATCGAGCGGGTGCCGACATGTTTACATTCGCCGTTGTAGGCGTCGACAAGGCCTTCGACGAGTTCGTCGGCCACGTTGAGAGGATCATTGATGAGCTTTTTCATCTGGTATTTTCGTATTCTAATCGCTCTCTTGTCTCAAAGTTTCCGACCAAACACAAACGCAAAATCACATCCCGGCGATTTTGCGAGACACATTTAGCGGAATTGGATACAGTGCCGCGATGAACTCTGCCATTCGCACAATTTCTCTCAGCTTGCTCGGGATTTTTCTGCTCGGAAACGCTTCTGCGCAGGATAACAAATCTCTCGAAGCAAATCTTGATCCTCTCATCAATCTTCCGGGTGCCTACGGGCTGAAGCCGGAGGATCTGGAAAAGATGTTTGAAAAAGGGAACTGGAATCGAAACCCGTATTTCGAATGGCTCACGAAGGACAAGTCCCGTGCCATCTTCAAGAACAAGGACATGGCCAATCTCAAGGTGAACCTGTGCCTGTTGAATGGCGAGGTTCCGATCGAAGAAGCAATCGTCGATTTCAAAGATGGAAAATTTCTCGGCGTGACGATCTCGATTTTCAATCGCGGCGACGGAGGATCTATCAGTTCTTCCGATTTCGACAATCGTTTCAAAAAGATGGGCAGCCACATCGGCAAACAGCTTGCCACGCGCCCGACACGACGCGAGGCCAAGCCAACCCAGGGAATGCTTACGGATGGATTCATCTGGATTTCCGCGCGCGGAAAAGCGGTCCTAGAACACAATCCAAAAGAGGATGGGAATATCGAATTCCTTCGCATGAGACTGGCAAGACGGGACGCCCACGGTGCTTACGAAGCCGCCACACAGTCCCGGGCGGGAGCGACCGTGAAGCTTTCCGACCTTACGAAAAATGTGAAACGTCGCCCGAATGGGGCCGTTTACGTTAGCAATATTCCCATGGTGGACCAGGGAGCGAAAGGCTACTGCGTCGTGGCATCGGCCCAGAGGCTTTTCGAATACTATGGAATTCCCTGCGACATGCATCAGCTTGCGCAAATTGCCGGTTCTGATCCAGAGATGGGAACCAGTTCACTGGAAACCAACGCCCAACTCGGCAAGATCGACCATCTTTTCAAAACCCGATTTGAATGCCTCGCCGTTCGACACAGAAATGGGCTCGTGGAACTAGAAGACAACAAGTATGTCGGCGATTCCGTCCCTAACGAGGACTTTCACAAGATGGTACGCAAATCGATCGACGCCGGCATCCCCCTGCTCTGGTCACTCGGACTGGGCCAGTTTCAGGAAGAGCCACCGCTCTCGGAGCAGACCAGTGGAGGCCACATGCGCATGATCATCGGATACAACGAGAAGGAAAATAAAATTGTTTTCTCGGACTCCTGGGGTGCCGGACATGAATACAAGACGATAAACGCGGATGATGCGCTAAAAGCTACTCAGGGCCTATTTTCAATGAAACCGATCGTAAGGTAGGCGCCTTCCACCTACTCTACCTCCCCTACCCCGATAATCAGGTTGGGCACATACAGGTCCCGATTGCTCGCCTGAAACTCAGCTTTCAAAGTGACCTTGAAATCGGCAAGATCGACGCGATGCCAGCGCAGGAACTTCCACTTCCCGGTGTTGCCATCGTGCTCGATTCCGACCAGGACATGGTGAGCATCGTGGAGGACTTTGTTCGTCTCCTTTCGCGGAGTGAAATAAAAGGTGCGCAGGCTCGAATTCAAAGATCCCTCAGCAACCAACTTCGGATCGAGATAAATGACACGATCGGACTCTTTGTGGCGGATCAACAGATCGGGATACCCGGAACGCTGCAGATTCCCAGACGCGGTCCGGGGATACTCGCAGGTGAACTCCGGTGCTCGCTCAAGTTCCTTGAGAAGGGCTTCTTCAAAGTGAGAACTCACTTCATTGATCCGACTTTCTTGGTGAGTCGCCGAATCCGGCTGGTTGAACTTCTTGAGAACGCTGGATAGCGCGGCGTGAAGCCCTGTGAGGATTTCTTTATCGACGGGCTCATTAGGATCAACCGATAGCACCTGATTTCCGGTCGTTGTTTCAATGAGCGAAGCGAAAGGCACGTCTTTGTAGGTGCCTCCCCCATCGAGGATGGATTGAACGAGGTTCTCCACAGAAGGACCTTCCTCAATCACAACCTGAACAGGTGGCCGCCTTTCGCAGCCGCAAAGAGCTACTGTCAACAATAGGGGGAAAATCAGGCGCATCGAAATCCTTTCCAGAATGTCTCCGCCGCAATATCGGCATCGGCTTCGGAGCTCGCATGAATCCTCGCAACGCAATCCCCGGTCTTGACCTCATCCCCCACCTTCGCAATCTGATCAAAGCCGACGGAGAAGTCGATCTCGTCATCCGCTTTTCCACGTCCAGCTCCCAAGGCAAGGCTGGCCCGACCTACGGTGTCTGCATCAACCATCTCGATGACTCCCGAATTCGGCACTTCGAGTTCACGAATCAGGGCTGCGGGATGAACCGTGGAAAAATCTCTCAGCAATCCAGCGTCGCCACCCTGACATGTCACCATATTCTCAAACTTCTGCAGCGCACTTCCGTTGTCGAGCCAGTTTTCGAGTTGAGCTCGATCAACGGTCGCCACCTTTTCTGCGAGATCGAGAGTGATCTCCCGCAAGTCAGACGGCCCACAGCCGCGCAGGATATCGAGCGATTCGGCGACTTCCAGCGCATTGCCCACAGCGTGACCCAGTGGCTCATTCATCGGGTTGTAGCAAACACTCGTATCGACCCCCATCGCTATCCCCACTTCACGCATCGCCTCACCAAGAGCCTCGGCATCCTCTTTCGTTTTCATGAATGCACCAGTGCCGAATTTCACATCGAGCACGAGCGAGTCGAGTGACTCCGCCAGCTTTTTGGACATGATCGAAGCGACAATCAGAGGGCGGCTTGGGACGGTCGCGGTGACGTCACGCAAGGCATACAGTTTTTTGTCGGCAGGGCAGATCGAAGCAGTTTGCCCGATCATGACGACGCCGATTTCCTCCAGCTGCCGGAGAGAAGTTTCCTCGTCGAGATTGATTCGAAAGCCGGGAATCGACTCCAACTTGTCGAGCGTGCCGCCCGTGATACCAAGACCTCTACCCGAAATCATCGGAACCCATACCTCGTCGCAGGCAAGCAGGGGGGCGAGAATCAGGGACACTTTGTCCCCGACGCCTCCAGTGGAATGTTTATCAACGACACGCGGTGCATCATCGGGAAAAGAGAGGGCATCGCCCGATTCAAGCATGGCTCTAGTCAGCGATGCGGTCTCCTCTGCCGTCATTCCCTGAAAATAAATCGCCATCGCCAATGCCGACATCTGGTAGTCGGGCATATCACCTGAAGTGTAAGCTGCGATGAGACCGCTTATTTCTCCAGAGGAGAGCAAACCGCCGTCGCGTTTTCGTTCGATAAGGGAGGGAATGTGCATGTCGTGATTCGCTCTAGGCGGTGTGGACAAATTGGCGGATACCTCGGCGCGAGATCTATTTTTTCGCTCGCGAGGCGCTGCGAACAGAATTTAGCGGGCTAAATGGCGTAAACAGGAACGAAGTGAGCGGAAAAATGGGCTGCGATTCCCAATCCAACGCTGCGAAGCAGACTGATTTCAAATCCTTTTCCAAAAGATCCGGGGTGTCCGGGAATTTGTCCATACCGCTTAGTCTTGTCGACTTCCTGCCGAGGTGAAAAGAAAAATCGGAGGTGTAAGTCGCTACTCCTCTCCTGTGACACGGAATTGCATTCCGTCCCGGAGCCTGTGAACCTGTCGACCGATACGGATTGCAAATCCGCACCACTTTGTAAATCGGTTGCTTCTCTTTCGAGTTTACGCGAAGAAAAAGACGACACGAGACTTGCCCCATCGCATCCTCAATCTACAATGCGCGCACGATGGCAAAGGAATTGAATTTCAAACAGGAACTGGTTGGCTGCTTCGGTTTTCCGGTATCAGAAAACCCGACACAGGCAATGATCGAGCCTGCTTTCCGGGATATGGACCTCGACTGGCGTTACCTGACTTTGGAGGTAAAACCCGAAGACCTCTCCGCCGCAGTGGCCGGCGCAAGGGCCTTCGGCTTTCAAGGATTCAATTGCACGATTCCTCACAAAGTTGCCGTGATCGAACATCTTGATGGCCTCGGTGAATCAGCGGAATTGATGGGTGCGGTCAACTGCGTCGTGAATCGCGACGGGAAATTGATCGGAGAAAATACCGACGGGAAAGGTTTCGTTTCCAGCTTTAGCAATCTCGCTGACCCGGCTGGAAAATCCCTGTTACTTCTCGGTGCCGGCGGCGCCGCGAGAGCGATCGGAGTAGAGATGGCCTTGGCGGGAGTGAAAAAGATTACTCTCGTGAATCGAAGCGAAGAACGCGGACGCGAACTGGAGAAATTATTTTCTGAAAAACTGAACGATGCTGTCGGCGGCGGACTCGAAATCAAATATCACAATTGGGACGGCGACTTTGCCATTCCCGAAGGAACGGACATCGTCGTGAATGCAACTTCGATTGGCCTCTTTCCCGATGTCGATGCTCGCATTCCGCTCGATATCGACACTCTTACAGCTGACATGGTTGTTGCCGACGTGATCCCGAATCCGCCTACTACCCGACTTGTTCGCGATGCGAGAGAGAAAGACTGCCAGGTTATCGATGGCCTCGGCATGCTCGTAGCCCAGGGAGTGATTGGTATCGAATACTGGACCGGACAGTCGCCCGACCCTGCCGTGATGCGGCATGGATTGGAAGAGGTGTTCGGGTAACCGAGATCACGGCGTTTCCTGCCATTTTTCGAGCACATTGCTGAGCTGCTCGGCCGCACTCCTGAAGTCCGGATTGTCCTGCAGCATGCGAAGAAGAATGCCGGTGGCGGTCGGTGCTTCACTACCTGTTGTGAGGCTGTCTTCTTCGGTCGATTTCGGAATCGACCAGGCACTGGTCCATCCCGTTTCGACTTTTGCAAATCCATCAGCAAGGAGTCGCTCTTCCAAATCGGGCATGTGTCCCGCTCCGTAAAAAACCGCATAGGCACCACCGTTTCGCTTGGCGCAAACTTCATGGAGCTTTTCCATCACCACTTTGTTCCGTTCACTCACAAGGACCGTTCCATCGTCACCTTCCAACATGGCGATAAAGCCCTCGGCTTCACTCAGCATGGGGGCAATCGCACGTTTCAGTTCCCGGGAGTCTCCCGTTGTGATAGCTGAGAGGATTCGTCCGAAGAAGACATTGATCTCTTCGTCGCTGCTTGGCACTCCCGGAATTTCAGCGGTGTGCGAAAGATTCATCGCGCGGGTAAACAGAGTCGCAAAACTCTGATTCTTCGCTGTCATGAGTTCGTTGTATTGCTGCCAGTCGACGTCAGCGTGAATAAAATTCTTCGCCTCGTAGTCAATGCCATCGAGTTGAAATTCGAGCCCGAGAAAGGACGAGGCCATCTGCTGGAGTTGACGCACGCCGCCCAGTTCTTGCGCACCCGTGCCATTGGCCAGCTGTTCCTCCCCCTTTTCGTATTCCCCCCCCACCATCTCGTAGAGAACGACATCGAATCGAGCGAGAAAATCATTCAATGCCGCGTAATAGGCAGCATCTCCGAGGTGCACGACGGCAACGAGATCAACGGTATCATCGCCTTTGCGAAAGCGAGTGATCGCGGTCTGCAGTATATCCGGACCATCCGATACTTCGAGGTAGCGAATGTGGTCCGAAGCAGGCTTTGCTGGAGCCTCTTGAGGCGGCTCCGGTTGTGTTGCAGGGGCGGCAGTCTGACAAAATGCGGACGACGCGAAGAAGTGAAGCAGGAGGAAAAGAGCGCGTTTCATCAGCTCTGGAACGGATCAAACCCAGGAAAATTTAGCCGTCTTTCCCCATCGTGAGAGCCACAAACTCGCCACCGGCGTTGCGACAGTAGACTTTCCCATTCGCAAAAACCGGCACGGTCCAGACGCGAGGCTTCACCGCCTGCTGGGAAAAAGTCGGCTCGTATTTCTCGGGGCTGGCATCGGCTACCTGCAGAGTTCCCTGCTCGGTTAGAACAAGCAATTTTTTTCCAACCGCTGACAGGGTCCCATGCCCGACATCGGCAACGGCCCACTTCGTTTCGCCGGTCAGTAGATCGATACATTTCAAGCCCGTGCCGTCCTGACTCTCGTTTCCGTCGACTCCGTAAAGAAAGCCATCGATCAGCACGGCCGCATTCATCTGCGTTTTCATGTCGCGACTTTGCCAGACCTTCTCCGGGTCACCCGCTCCCGTCCATTTCAACGCGACCGCACCCTTCCCATACCCACTGGAGATGAAAATGTGATCGCCGGAAACAATGGGATCCGCGGCATTCACGCCGTAGCGGGTCATCCATTTCTGACTCCAGACCTCTGCACCGGATTCCGCTTCGACACAGACGTAGGCACGCTTGTTGGTAAAAATGAGAAGATTCTTTCCACTCTTTTCAAAAGGATAAGGTGTCGCATAGCCAGCCTCTTCATTATCGGACTTCCAGATCACCGTCCCGTCAGCCTTGTTCAGTGCGAGACCGGCTTCCCCAGCCGTAATGTAGAGCCGATCACCTTGAACGAGCGGTGCACCCGTGAACCCCCAAGTCGGCATCATGTATTCAAAATCGTTTTGCAGATGCTTCTGCCAAACTACCGAGCCATCCGACGCATTCAGGCAAAACAGCTCACCCTGTCGTGCCACGTGAAAGATCTTGTCCCCGTCGAAGGTGGCCGTTCCGGTCGTTCCTCCCTGGAAATACAAATCTCCGAGCGGCTGCTCGTAGCTGAATTGCCAGAGCTCTGCTCCCGTCTTTTCATCGAAGCAGAAAAGCGTATCCTTTTTCGCTCCATCGTGTCCCGAGACAACCACTTTTCCGCCGCTGATGATCGGTGCGCTGTAGCCGAGCCCAACCTCGGCCTTCATGGCAACAGTCGCTTCACCGGAATCACGAAGCCCTGCTTCATTGGAAATCCCAGTCCCTGCCGGCCCACGATACACGGGCCAGTCATCGGCTGAACTCAGAAGAGCAGACGAGGAAAGAATCACCGCGCTCACTGCATTGACGAGAGGAATGGGAAAGGACAATCTAGTCATATGAAAAAACTCACTCACTTCATCCTCTTGGCAACCTGCATCTTTGCAGGAGGCGAGTGTTTTCCTGCCGATCCCTCAGTGAAATCAGAAGTCTGGGGAAAAATGCCCGACGGCAGAGAGGTGGCTCTTTTTACCCTGACAAATGAGCATGGCACTCGCGTTCGGGTTGCCGAATACGGAGCCCTGCTTGTTTCCCTAGAGACCCCGGACCGCAACGGCAAACTGGGAAATATCACCCTTTCCTACCCCACTCTGGACGACGCTTTGAAAGGTGGCGTCTTCGGCTCCGTCATCGGACGTTTCGCAAATCGCATTTCCGACGGAGGTTTCACAATCGACGGTGTTCGCTACGATCTGGAAACGGTGAATCCGAAAACCAACGTTCACATTCACGGAGGAAAGAACGGATTTCACCGTCAGCTCTGGAAAACCGAGAGCACTTCGGATGAAGGCACGGCCAGAGTAACGTTTCATCTCAAGAGTCCCGATGGAGAAGAAGGCTATCCGGGCAATGTCGAAGTGTGGACAACCTATGAACTGACCGCCGACAACGTGTTGCGCATTTCCTACAGGGGCACCTCGGACAAAAAGACACCGCTCAACCTTACTAATCACGCTTATTTCAACCTGGCCGGAACTGGAGACATCAGGGAACAGATTCTCACATTGCAGTTGTGGGAACGACTCGAAATCGACGACCGCAATATTCCCACCGGAGAGATCCTCCCGGTATCTGATACTCCATTCGATCTCCGCAAACCTACCCGACTTGGCGATCGCCTTCCTAAAATTGAGCGAGGTGGATTCGATCACTGCTTTGTCATTGCCAAAATCAGTATCGAGCAGGGTCCAACTCCTTTTGCCACACTGCGCGATCCGGGTTCGGGTCGCGTCATGCATGTCGCGACAACAAAGCCTGGAGTGCAGATCTACACCGCAAACCATTTCAAGGGAAAACCATACCCCAAGTGGGGCGGAATCTGTTTTGAGACACAATATTACCCGGACTCTCCGAACCAGGGCCGCTTTCCCAGCAGCATTCTCCGAGCAGATCAGGCCTACGACCACACAACGGAATTCCGTTTCGAAACCGAGAAATAGAATTCGTGCCCGCCCTGTTTACGGGACCGACAAGAGCGGAAAATCACGCTAAGGTAACCGCCTGCACAATGAAAACACGTCGTACCTTCCTCACTCAATCCGTGGCCGTCACAACCGGTTTTGGCGCCTTGAAACTATTTCTCTCCAATGGCCACGCCCAGGGTGTTGCCGAGGAAAATGCTTTCTCGTATGGAACGCTTGTGGAAGATCCCAAAGGCCTGCTCGATCTTCCGAAAGGCTTTACCTACCAGATCATTTCCCGGACCGGTGATCGCATGCCTGACGGTTACAAAGTCCCTGGAAAACCCGACGGGATGGCTGCCTTCCAACTCGAAGGCGATTTGATCGCTCTGATCCGAAATCACGAAATCGGACACTCGGGATTTAAGACTGGGCCTTTCGAAGACAACACAAAGCTTCCGGAAGGTTTTGACCGGGAACTCATTTTTGATGCAGGTGAAAATGGAGCACAACCCTTTGTCGGCGGGACGACCACCATCATTTTGAACCAGAAAACCGGCGAAGTCGTCGACGAGTATCTCAGCCTGATCGGAACCGATCGCAATTGCGCAGGCGGCCCTACCCCCTGGGGTTCGTGGGTCACTTGCGAGGAACCTGCCGACCTTACCACCAAGTGGGGAAAGAAGCATGGCTACTGCTTCGAAGTTCCCGCGAAGAGAGAAGCGGGCCTGACGAAGCCCGTGCCAATCAAAGAGATGGGACGCTTTCGTCACGAAGCGATCGCGGTTGATCCGGTTACCGGAATCGTCTACCTGACGGAAGATCGCAACGACGGCGTGATTTATCGCTTCATCCCCAAAGTGAAGGGCGAGTTGGCCGGGGGCGGTCGATTGCAGGCGCTGAAAATCGCGAAGAAGGGCAAATTTGATTCCAGAAACTGGCCCGGCAACAAGTCGACATTCCCTCTCGTGGAGCGGCTCCCAGTCGAATGGATTGATCTCGATAATGTCGAGTCACCTGCCGATGATCTTCGAATTCAGGCCCTGCAGAAAGGGGCCCTGATTTTCTCCCGAGCCGAAGGCATGTGGTATGGCAGCGCCGACGTAGTGGGAGAGGATTCGATCTATTTTGCCTGCACAGACGGTGGCGAAGCGCACCTCGGTCAGATCTTTCGCTACTTCCCGGGACCGAACGAGGGAGCCGGGAATGAGTCAGAAGCTCCCGGTCACATCGAGCTTTACCTCGAACCTAACGATACCGCTCTGCTCAAGAATGCTGACAACATCACCATCTCGCCATCCGGTCACCTCTTCATTTGCGAAGATACGAAGAAGGCGAACCACATTCGCGGGGTCAGTGAAAAAGGTGAGATGTTTACTCTGGCCCGCAATCGGCTCAACGACAGCGAACTAGCCGGAGTCTGCGTCAGTCCCGACGGATCCACCGTCTACGTGAACATCCAGAGCCCTGGAATTACTCTCGCAATCCGCGGCCCCTTCGTCTGATACGATCAAAGCGGCGAATCACCCGTTCACTGAGGAAAACGAGGACTGAATGGGCCTTACCGGCTTCAGCCCGACTCTTCTCAATACCTTCCCGGATTCAGCGGACAGGTAAATCTTTCCGATTTCGACCGAAGCAGAATCTCGCAGGCTCAACAGCCAAACAGCCTCTCTCCTCGCGTCGCGACACCGTAATTGGTAGTGAACGGTTTCGAAGGAAAGTTCCAATTGTTTTGCTTCTTCCAACGCAATTCCATATGCATCCGTGGAGTCGACCCTGAGCTTGCCTCTCGACAAAGGAATATCCGGTAAATCCTGCCCAGGAAGCCGCGATACCTTTCGCTGCGCAACGACTTTGCCGTTCTTCACCACAAACTCGAGATATTGACCTGAATTTTTCTCATCCTGACAAAGTAACAACCACTGTTCCGGCTGCGGCTTTCCCGAAAATCCAACCGCGCCCACGATAACACGATTCGCGTTCTCGACGAATGCATCGTAGGCTGCTAGGGCCGAAACCTCTTCCCCTGCGTAGAGATTCAGAAAAATGAGTTGGCTCAACACACCCAGCAGAACCACTTTAGAAAAAATGAGGTGGCGATTTATTTGATTTTTACAAATATTCAAGATAGTTAGAGAATTTAGCACTCTTAACCAAATTCGCAACGCAAGGCTCGTCCGCTTTCTCCCGACCTCCGTATTCCTCAACGATGCAAATAAGCAAACCCCATAGTGCTCTCCTCATCCTCGGGCATGGATCGACCGAAAATCCCGACTCGTCACAACCGAGCTGGGATCATGCGGATAAGATTCGAGCCGCGGGAAGCTTTGGCAGTGTCCACTGTGCCTTCTGGAAAGAAGAACCCAGCTTTCGTCAAATCTGGCCGACCATTGAAGAGGATGAAATCTTCATCGTTCCCAATTTCATCAGCGAAGGCTACTTCACCCGACAAGTGATCCCGCGCGAACTGGAAATCGAGGGACATACTTCGCAGCGTGGGGACAAAACGCTTCACTATTGCGACCCAGTGGGAATTCACGAAAGTATGACCGATCTGCTCATCAAGCGAGCACTCGAGGTTATTGACGAAGGGGTTTCACCGGAGGAGACGGCTCTCATCATTGTCGGGCACGGCACCAATCTGAATAAAAAATCGACCGATGCGATCAAAGATCAGGTAGAAGCGATTCGAGCGAAAGGGCCGAAATTTGCCGAGGTTCTAGACGCTTACATGGAAGAAGCTCCGTTCGTTGCCGACTGGAAGGAACTCACCGATGCGAAGACCGTTGTCGTCGTTCCCTTTTTCATCGCTGATGCCCTCCATAGCTACCAGGACATTCCCGTGCTCCTTGGAATCGAATCTGAAATCACCGAAGCAGCCAGCCAACGTGAAGTTTTTCGGCGAAATCCCTACAAGATGGGAGACCGAACGCTCTACTATTCCTCCGCGATCGGCACAGATCCGTCGCTTGCCGAAGTCATTCTTGATCAGGTAGCATACTTCGAGGAACACTATCGCTAATGACCTTGGCCGAAACGCTAGCTTTCCTTCTCCCGCCTAACGCAGAGTTGCGTTTTGGTGAGCTCTACCTGACACGGGACAAAGGCGGAGTTTTTGCAGTTCGACATCGCGACGATCGCAAATA
>Ga0255781_10000236_pt1 | contig 42875 bp, 35 predicted proteins | sample 101ome_21_FD_179979 | JGI IMG/M metagenome (GOLD analysis project Ga0255781, IMG submission 179979) | Coastal salt marsh microbial communities from the Groves Creek Marsh, Skidaway Island, Georgia - 101413BT metaG (version 2) | ecosystem: Environmental > Aquatic > Marine > Intertidal zone >... | reverse complement strand
ATTTTGCTTCCTCTTGACCGGCGAGGCACAGAACACCTGCAAAGAGAATGGTGAGAACAATGCGCCAGACCCTCATTCTCGACGAATCGCCTCCATCAGGTTTCCTCGAAGAACAGCCCTTGCAGCTAGGGCACAGAAGACGAGTCCACCAACGAGGACGGCTCCGTTCACTCCCGCTACCAGCCCCCACGGCAAACCGGAGGCCCCTTTGGCAAGTTGCGGAATCACAGCGACGAGTGCCGCGACGAGACCCAGTAACACTCCTGACACATGAAGGAACCAATGCTCTGACAAAACCATCTTCGCGAGCTTCGATCTCGTAAATCCCATCGCCTGCATGACCCCGAGTTGCCCGCGACGCTCCAGAACGTTTCGACCGACAATGATCGCAAGACCAATCGTTCCGAGAAATATGCCGAGCCCACCAAGAGTGGAAAAAATGGAAAGATAGGTATTCTGCACTGCGTTGAACTCATTCAGCCGATCTGCTGCCGGCCTCATTTCCAACCCAAGATCCCCAAACATGCGCATCATGCTCGAAGCAACCGAGTCGAGCTTCTGCTCACCATTCTGATCGAGCAGGAAAAACTGGTAGCCGCCGGAATCAGGAAAGAAACGAATGAAATTCTCCTCCAGAATCAAGAGACTTCCCTGCAGGATGGAGGTATCCAAAAACCCAACAATTTTCACTCCGAATGACTGACCCGAAAACGTTTCGTAGTAGACCACATCTCCAATCGCTTTCTGGAGTGCATAGATTGCCGTGTTCTGGTCGATAACGCCCTGAACCACGGGAACCCCATCGATAATCTGGCCACCTTCTGAAAGTGAAATCCAGTCGCTTTCATCTCGTTCCACACCATCAAGAGTTTTCGTAAACGTAAACGCACGCCGATCTGCTAAGGGAGTCGGATCCACTCCCATCAGCCTCGGGCGCTGAGCCCGGTTCAAATTCAAACAACTGGCATCCTCGCCATCACTGACACGAAATGGAACAACTGTAAATGTCTCGTCAAAACCATCGAGCCCATATTTTTTGCGACCGACCTCTCCATTTAGATCCTCGTAGATCGGCAGGGTTGACTCGCCCACCCAGGCAAAGCCACCGGTTCCCGAACCACGACGTTCGGCCCCACGCTCACCATCGAGCCGGAAGGAATTAATCGCGGTGACCATAAACACCCCTGCGGCCATCAACCCGATCACGGCCAGACTTCGTCCTCGTTTTCTTACCGTGTGCTGACGACCGAGTGAGGCAATCGACGCCAAAACTTCCGTGGAACACAGGAATCTCCGAATCAAAATCGACGCTAGAGCTACACCGGCTGCGGTGAATAGAAACCCAGCTCCGAAAAACATACCTTGTTCCGCAATCGTTCCCGGAACCTTGGGAGCAAAGAGACAACCCAGTCCAACGAGGAGTCCAACAATCAGAAAAACTCGATCCCACTTTCCGCGATCGGATCCTGACAGATTCATATCATCGCTACCGGAGATCAACTGGCTGGGCTGAACCGCGGTCACCTTGCGACTTGCACACCAAACTACTAACAAAGCAACCAGCACCGTAGTAAAGAAGGCGATCGCCAAAGTTATCGGCTTGAGATGATATACAAAATCGATACCCGCAGCCGCCTCACTCCAGACTCCCGACATACCCTGCAAGGCGAGACGAGTGTAGACATAACCTCCTAACAAACCAACAAGAGCTCCTGCAACCGACAGGAAAAGCGCTTCGACAATGAAGAACTTCCGCACTCGCTTCTTCGTAAAACCAAGCGCCAGAAGTAAACCAATCTGAGAGGAACGCTGCTCGATCCCAAAGACGAAAACAAGACCTGCCAGCGTCAGGGCCGCCACGATGAGGAAAAAGCTCATGCTCGCAAACAACGCCCCAAAATCGAATGAATTCGAAACCGCGGATTCCGACTCCGCCGGCATGTCTCGCACTGCCATGCCAAGTGAATCAAGCGCAAGATGTGGACGCAACTGATCCACTAACGGAGTGTAGGTGTCCTTCGGACGAAAACGGAACGATGTCGTATTGCCAAATCGATTCTCCCACATCTTCTGAGCCGCCCCGATCCCGACAAAGGCCTTTGGTGTCGCTCGATACAGATCCCAGAAATCATCGTCCTTGTCCCGAATCTTGTCCCGGTCAATCGGGATGCCTGGCTTCCATTCGTCGAGATCCTCGACATCAAAGATGCCCGGAAAATCCGGAGTCCAGGACTGGTCCCACCCGTTTTCGCCAATCGCCTGTATGCCCGCAACGCGAAACGATTTACTCTGCTCGATGAGTGCTCTGCCCGGACCAACCACGTTATAGGTGAGAGTCACTTCGTCTCCGGGCTTGGCTTGCAGATCGTCAGCAATCCATTGCGATAAAACAATTCCATCCTCACCCACATCAGCTCCTACAATTTGATTCAAACTCGACCCAACGCCCGCCACCATCGAATACGGAGTCGCATTCCCATTCGCCTTGATGTCGGTTGCAAGATAAGTGAGAATCGGAGATTCCTCCGACGCGATCTTTCCGAAGGCTTCGACGATTGCGGCATCAAAAAAGACCCGGGAACTAGCGACCTGAGAAATTCCACTCTCGCCCAGTTCTTTCACTTCGATTTGCAGGTCATCGAAGCTCCATGTATCTCCGACTGCTTTCGCAAAGGCTTTTGCATCGACATCATTCCTAGCAGCGAGAAGATTCACTTTTTTCGGTGTCTCCAGTATTTCCTGAAGTCGCGAAAGTTTCACAAACAGAGTCGATGGAGGAACTTGCTCCGCACGAAGCGAATACAGTCCAAAATCCTCTTCGTTGATCACCTCGCTCACTTTCACCGTGAAAGGCGTCGTCTGCTCAGATTCACCAGAAAGAGGGGCGTCTTTCGAGAGCGCTCCAGGTAATTCCACACGAACGATCAAAGAATCTCCGGCGTCCGCTTCGATTCGGCGGGCGAATGGTTCGTTGATTGCGATCCAACGATCATCGGCAAATTCATCGGGCGCTTTTCCCGCGATAGACAACTCCCAGAATCGATCATCGACTCCGAGGATCTGGACCTTGTTGACTCGCTTTCCGCCATTGCGGTTTGAAGCAGTCCCTTCGATCTGCAGGATCGGTGCAACACTTGCTCCCAGCGACCTACTGACACGATCTGCAAGGGAATTACTCACATAGCGTTCGCCTCCAACAAATACGGGACCAATTTTCGAAAGCCGGGCTTCGGCATTTTGCCGCAGGCTCTCCTTCACTGAATCCCCCACTACCAGGGCACCGCTGAGAATGGCAGACGTCAAGGCAACTCCGGCCAACACCGACAAATTGATCCATCGATAGTGGAAGAGTGATTCCCGGATGAGTCGAAAGGCATTCATGTTCTTACGCCTTCTATTCCGTTTCGATTTTCCCGTGACGCAGCGTCCTCACATCACCCAGCGCAGATGCGATATCGGGATCATGTGTGACAACTATCAGTGCGAGATTCTCTGAACTGTTCAACTCGACGAGCAATTCGATCAGTTTTGTTGCGTTCTTCTCGTCGAGAGCGCCGGTGGGTTCATCGGCGAGCAGTAACCTCGGGCGGTTAATCAAAGAGCGAACCACCGCGACTCGCTGGCGCTCCCCTCCTGATAGCTGTGAGGGCTGCGAATTCATCTTATCCGCGAGACCGACGCGATCCATTAACTGCTTGGCGCGCTCGGTTGACTCTTTCGGTTTCGGCCGATCAGGTAGCGCCAGCGTCGGAACGAGGACATTCTCCAGCGCGGTGCATTGCGGCAGCAAATGGTGCATTTGAAAAATGAATCCAATTTGTTTGGAGCGGACCTTCGCGATTTCCGCCTCGCTCAACCCACTAGTCGCAATTCCACCGACAGAGACGCTCCCTTCCGATGGCTGATCGAGAGTGCCGAGCAGATTCAGCAGGGTGCTTTTTCCGCATCCTGACGGACCTACAATCGCGAATCTTTCGCCTTCTGATACCGAGAGATCAAGACCCTCGAGAATCTTTCGATCGTCAGCGGACTCATACCACTTAGACACCTGCTTCAGTTCGAGAATTTTTTCGCTCATGATTCAGTTCGATCCGTATTTTGGATCCATCGTTTCGATTTAAATTCAAAGCGCGGCAATGCACCTGACTCCACAAGCGTGACCGGGATACGAAGGGTAAAGGCATCGGCAAGTTCCCTCGCTATGCGTTCCACGAGATCTTTATTCGCTCCTTCCGCAGCCTCGATACTTACCTCCAGCTCTGCCATTGATTGGCGCGTCGTCTGGATTACCTGGAACTCCACCACCTCTGGAAAGCCACGTATGATTTTCTCCACCGCCGTCGGATAAATATTCACTCCTCGTATCACCACCATTTCGTCGACTCGACCCAATATTCCACCTTCGAGACAAAAAACCGGTTCATCCGATCCTTCGGGTAAAAAGAAAGACTTGTCGACGAGATCACCCGTCCGATAGCGCAAAAGCGGACAAGCAGTGCGAGTCAGAGTCGTTAAAACAAGTTCCCCCTTTTCTCCCGGCTTCACTTCCTGATGGGTTTCGCGATCAATCACCTCGGCAAAGTAGGCATCCTCGATCACACAGAGACTCAGCGGCTTGTCAGGATGCTCATAAGTCACCGGGCCAACCTCTGTCATTCCGTGATGGTCAAAAATCTCTGCTCCCTTCCAGAGATCAGAAATCTTCTGTCGGACTTCGGGCAGGCTTCCGCCCGGTTCACCGGCGACAATAATTTTCTTCAGCCGATACGATGCTGCCTCGCGAGTCTTTGCGAATACTTCACCTAGACGCAAAGCATAAGTCGGCGTGCAACAGAGGACGTCCGCGTCGTGCGCAACCATCGCCTGCAATCGAGCCTTGCTACTCAGCCCGCCTCCCGGAATCGAAAGATTCCCCCGGCGAGTCGCCGACTCAAACGCCGTCCAAAAACCCAGGAACGGTCCAAAGGAAAAGGCGAAAAAGACAACATCCGACGTGGAAACACCCGCGGCCTCAAATACTCGATCCCAGCAATCCAGCATTGCGGACCAACTGTCTGCGGTATCCAGGGAGGGCAGTGGTCCCCGCGTGGTCCCGCTGCTCTGACAATAGCGTGAGTATTCCGATACCGGATAAGTCAGGTTCGATCCGTATGGCGGAAACTCTTCCCGATCCCAGACAAGATCCATCTTCGAGGTGAACGGCATCTTCTCGGTGAATTGCCCGAGAGATTCCAGCCTACTATCCAGACCCGCCTCTCGGAGTCGTCCGCGATAGAATTCGTTCCCTTTCTCCAACTCCCCAATGAGGTGCTGAAGTCGCGTGAGCTGAATTGATTCCGTGCTGGGTCGGTTCGCCATCTCCACCAATCTACCGGGAAACAGCGCCGCTCTTCAAGTCACGGAAAAGAGGTTTCCCGAAACGATAGTTAATCCGATTTCGAGTTATCAGTCGCTGCAGTGACCGCAACTTTCTTCCCATGATCCGCCGGAGCTGGATCGGGCTTGAATTTTACGACTAGATAACCGCCCAGCGCAGCCATGACAATTCCAACCACAAACTGCCAGCGCATTCCGGCGAGTCCGCCTGCAGGAGGGTGCATCGAAAGCGAAACAATCGCATTCACAATCGGAGCCCCTGCAAAGATAATCGACATGACAATGGCAGGAGCGCTCTTATTGCCTTGAGCAAAAAGAGCACCGAGAGATAACAGAACAAAGAAGGCGCCAATCGCACCGAGAATACCTGCGATGAGAGAAAGCCAGAGACCTTTGCCCGGGAAGTTCCAATCCGATCCGCGCGCAACTAGGATCGCGAGCGGAGCCAGCACTGCTGTCAGGAAGTAGGCTACCCCGACAAAAAGAAACGCCTTGTAGCGACCGTTCGCAGGATCGGCCATTCCAACCTGCCCCATGTGAAGAAAAATTCCGTAGAGTCCCCAGGTGAGGACAGTTCCAAGGGCAAACCAGAGCCAAGCGTAGCTATTCATATCTTCCATGTAAAATCAGTATCACGCGTTTTTCGAAGGGATGCTCCCCTCGGGTGCGACGCCAATCTTTTCGCGCCATTCATCGGGAATCGCAACCGCTTTCATGCGCCGCTGTTCTTCATCGAAAGTTACGCACACGACCGTAAAACGGCCCGTCGCAGCAATCACGCGATCCTCTTCGGAGTCGGGATTCTTCCAGAAATTAAAATAGTAGCAGATCGTCTTGTTGCGGATTTCTTCCACCAATAACTCAATCTCGACCTCTTCCTCAAACCGAAGAGGCTGTCGAAAATCTGCCGATGCGTGGACCCGGGGCCAGCCTACGTGAGGACCCTCGCCTTCTTCCTGCTTCTGAAACGGATGAACCGAAAAGCCTAGCGCTCGATAAAACGCATGCTCCGCCACTTCCATGAAACGATAGAAGTTCGAAAAGTGCATAATCCCCGCCACATCTGTGTCTGCGAACTCAACGCGACGGCGATAGGTGAATCGGTTCTCCATACCTGTTACCATGATGGCGTGTTGGTGGGAATGCAAGGAATGGGTGAGGGACAGACGGCGAAGTAGCTCGTTCAGTTACAGACCCTCCTCCAACTCAGCGAGACGGTCTTCCATTTCAGATGCTTGCAGCGTCCCAATGGTTTCCTCGAGATCCCCAGTCATAACACTGTCCAGATTGTAGAGCGTCATATTCACCCGGTGATCAGTGAGGCGATTCTGGGGGAAATTGTAGGTGCGTATTTTTTCTTCGCGACCACCTGATCCGATCAGGTTTTTCCGGTGAGCGGAATACTTTTCGTGCTCCTCGCGAATCTTCGCCTCGAGCAGTTTGGCTCGCAGAATCTGAAGCGCTTTTTCCTTATTCTTCCCCTGGCTTCGTCCGTCCTGGCATTTTACCTGGATTCCAGTCGGTAGGTGAGTCACCTGCACCGCAGAGTCGGTCGTGTTGACGTGCTGTCCACCGGGACCGCCGGCACGGGTTGCCTGGATTTGAAGATCTTCGGTTCGTAATTCCACATCCACTTCCTCAGCCTCCGGTAAAACGGCAACAGTCGCAGTGGAGGTATGAATTCGCCCCTGTGTTTCGGTGTCCGGAACACGCTGGACTCGGTGAACGCCGCTTTCGTATTTCAGAAAGCGAAATACTTCTTCACCAGTCACTTTGAAAACGACCTCCTTGTATCCGCCCACTTCAGAAGGACTGGCCTCGACCGGCTCGACTCTCCATCCGCGAGCTTCCGCATAGCGCTGATACATCCGATAGAGATCTCCGGCAAAAAGGGATGCCTCGTCGCCGCCTGTCCCGGCGCGAATTTCGACAATGGCGTCGCGGTCCTCTGTCGGATCATGGGGAAGAAGAGCATACTGCACCTTTGCCTCGAGCTCTTCGATCTGCGTCTCCAATGCCGGGATTTCCTCAGCCGCCATCTCCGCCATATCCGGATCACTCTCTTTCGCTAAGAGACGATTTTCTTCCAGATTCTCTTTGGCCTTGGCGAGGGTCGCCCAATCTTCGAGTAGCGACTTCGTGCGGTTGTATTCCCGGGTCAGCTCTCCCGCTTGTTTCGGGTCATCAAAAAAGCCATCCTGCGCCATGAAGGATTCCAACTCCGGCACGCGGAGGCGTTTCTTTTCAATGAGCGGTGCGTAGTCCACGGGGAATCAGGGGTAGAAATTCGAAGGAAGGGGATACGAAAAACGGCGATAACACCCTTCGTGGGTATCATCACCGTTCGCAAGTGGCGGTAATCCTGAAACAGGCTCCGCCAAGAAGGAAAGCTAGAGATCGGAAAGCTTGGGCTTTTTCCGGCGCTTGCCGGCTCCGCTACCTTCTCCGAATCGCTGCTGGAACTTATCAACTCGACCCGCAGTATCGACAAAACGCTGCTCACCAGTGAAGAAGGGGTGGCATGCGGAGCAGATACCGATGTGCAGATCAGGAACCGTGGAACGCGTCTGGATCACGTTTCCGCAGTTGCACTGAATCGTGGCTTCGTTGTATTCGGGATGGATGTCCGCTTTCATAACCGTCTTTTTGGAAGGGGCGGAAAATAGACGCGATGATTCAGGCAGGCAAGCGGAAATTTGACATGCAAATTTGCCTTCGAAAATGCGGAAAGTCTTGCGGATCGCGGCAAAATCGAGACGATCGGTAAAGATGGAGAAAAACTCCGACAACACGACGGAAAACCAGACAGCCGTGCCGGAGTCAGCTCCCCTCGATCTTTCGGTGGTTTTTCTCATCGCAGCCAACGCGATCCCCTTGTTCGGCTCAATATTCTGGGGCTGGCGGGTTTTTGATATCGTTGTGCTCTACTGGCTCGAAAACGTCATCGTCGGGCTCATCAATGCCGTTCGCATGCTCTTGATCCGGAGCAAGGAAGGCAGAGCAGTCGAAATCGTCGGGAGAATCTTTCAGACCGGGTTTTTCCTCGTCCATTTTGGGATCTTCACGGTCGTTCACGGAGTCTTTGTGCTTGCTCTGCTTGGTGACTCGTTTGGCGAGGCGAGGCAGGGAGTCGACACTTTCGACCTCTTTATGAAATTGAAGTGGGCGGCGCTGGCTCTGGTCGGAAGCCACACAATTTCCTTTATCTTCAATTTTCTCGGCAAGAAGGAATACCTGAAACGAACCCTGGGGAAGCAAATGATGGCTCCCTACCCTCGCATGATCGCCCTGCACATGGCGATTGTCTTCGGCGCTTTCGCCGTCATCGCTCTCGGACAGCCCGTCGTGCTGCTCGTGATTCTCGTGGTAGGGAAGACGATAGTCGACTGGAAACTGCACGTGCGCTCGCATCGCAAACTGGACGAGAAGGAATCGAAGTATCACAAGCTTTCTTGATATTTCTGAATTCATTCCCTGCCCTGTAGCCAAGTTCTGTGACCTCGGAATAGGTGCGGTTGGAAAATGGGTGCACAACCCGGCCTCACAGAGCCTAACTACAGGAGCCACTCCTCCAACGCGGCCCTCGACTCAGACTAAGCAATTTGCTCTACTCAGGCATAATGAAGTCGCTTACGCTGTTCTTTCTATTACTTGCCTTCGCGTACCCGCTCCTATCTGCCGAGCGCCCCAACATTCTTCTGATCGTCTGCGACGACCTCGGTTACTCCGATCTGGGTTGTTACGGCGGAGAAATCCGCACTCCGAATCTTGATCGACTCGCCTCGGAAGGAATGCGTTTTTCCCAGTTCTACAACGCCGCCGTTTGCGTCACGACACGTACGGCCCTTTACACCGGCCTCTATCCTCGAGTCGGAACCGGAAGCCTGCTTCGCCCTGACATGCACACCATAGGCGAACTACTCCAAGCGGCCGGCTACCAAACCGCAATGACGGGAAAATGGCACCTCGGACATTCGCCTGAGAAACAACCCATCGCCCGCGGATTCCAAGAGTTCTATGGATTGCTCAGCGGCTGTTCCAGTTTTTTCAACCCGGCAAAACCTGATCCCGATTTCTACAATGGTGGACTTATTCGTCCTTTTGCTCACAACGAAAATCCAGTTACCGAATTCCCGGACGACTTCTACGCAACTGATGCCTTTACCGATCACGCAATCAAAACGATCGGACGCTTTGCGAAAAGACAAGAGAAAGATAGCCGCCCTTTCTTTGTGAATCTCAACTACACCGCCCCACACTTCCCCCTTCACGCATTGCCAGAAGACATCCAACGGTATCGCGGCAAATATGCGGATGGCTATGAACCTCTCCGGCAAAAGCGCTACGACAGACTTGTCGAACTCGGCCTATTGGATCCGAAGGTAACCACCCTCTCCGAGGTGGATCCAAAGACAGGAGACTTTCGCTACGACTACGAAGTCGTTCCCTGGGAAAAACTCGATCCCGAAACCCGCGCCCGCGAAGAAGCCCGCATGGAAGTCTATGCGGCTATGGTTGACCGAATGGATCAGGGAATCGGGCGGGTCCTGAAGACACTCGAAACGACCGGCGTCGCCGAGAATACCATCGTGCTGTTTCTCTCCGACAACGGTGGCTGTGCCAGTTGGCCAACCCCGCTGAAGGAACCCGGTTTTGTCGAATACAACGAAGGCATCCCTGTCGGCGATCCGCGCGGTTACGAGTTTGTCGGAAAGTCCTGGGGCTGGGCGCAGAACTCGCCCTTTCGAAAACACAAAGTTTGGCCTCATGAAGGCGGCATCCGAACTCCCCTGATCGTCCGATGGCCGGAAAAAGTGGAAGCAAACTCCATCACGCATCAGCCAGGTCACGTCGTCGACTTCATGCCTACCTTCCTGGAATTGGCCGGGGGGGAATATCCAAAGGAGACGGCGAAAGGAGAACCTGTCACTGCGCCGATGGAAGGATCCAGCCTCGTGTCAGCATTCCAAGGAGAAACGCGTCAGCAGCCCGAATTTTTCGCCTGGTCACTTTACGGAACCCATGCCTGGCGGGAGGGAGACTGGAAGCTGATCTGGAATCCAAGTCCGGCTGCCTCGGAACGTCGCTGGGAACTTTACGATCTTTCCACAGACGGATCAGAAGCGAAGGACGTCGCTCAAAAATTTCCCGAGCGTACCAAGGCGATGAAGGAACGCTGGAACGAATGGGCGTATCGAGTCGGGGCAAAGAAGCGCGAGTAGCTTCCTCACATCATCTCCCCTGCCTGCAGAACCGCCTCGTGAGTCGCTACATCGTGAGCGGCATCCCACGCCAGTTTCTTCTCTCCCCGAATAATTTTGGCTAGATCAAGAAACTCAGCGTCGTAGCGGCCCGAGGGGCGTTCAAATTCGACATCCTGGTATCCCTTCTTGAAGTCACCTCGCGGACGATCTAGTCCAAGGCGACCTTTAGGCTGCGGCTCAAGGGGGCGAATTTCAAAAGTTCCCTCTGTTCCCGTAATCGAAAACTGACGACGCGCTCCTCCCATCGGGTCAATGTGATTGCAGCGTATCGTCGCAATCGCTTTCGGATAATCAAATACTGCCATCTGATTGTCGGCAAAGGTGTCCTTGTCAGGAAAGGTCCTTCTCGTGTGCGCCGTGACCTTTTCAGGTTCACCCAGCAAGGATACGACTTGATCAATGAGGTGGCAGGCCAACTCGAACATTCCCCCGCCCTCATACTGCGCCAGCTGCAGGCGGCCGGAGTCATTCATGTATTTTCCAATCATCCCCGATATCTCGGTGATCTCACCGAGCCATCCGTCGCGCACCAGTTGATGCGCAAACTCGAAGGCTGGATTGTAGCGAAGCATGTATCCCATCTGAATCGTCAGACCTCGCTCCGTCGCGAGAGCATGCATCGCTTTGCATTGCTCCAGTGACTCCCCTGCCGGCTTATCGAGATGAATGTGCAAGCCCGCCTTTAGCACCCGCATCGCTGTCGGCACAAGATTAGCAATATCCGTTTCAACAGCGACAGCCTTGAGCTCTTCCGTAGAGAGCAACTCTTCCTCGCTCATCCAGGGCAATCCGGCATAGGGCTTCTTTTGCTCCATCTCCTTGCGCCGCTCTGCATCCGGCTCGACCAGACCGACAAACTCGAAGGTTTCCGGAAACTTGAGAATCGCATCCAGCTTTCCTGAAGCATGGGGGTGCTTGGTCCCAATCTGTCCAATCTTTATGCGCGGTTTATCTACCGCGAGAAGGCCGGAACTGGCTGCCAGTGAACCAGCAGTGGTGGTGAGAAATTTCCGACGGGAAGATGGTGTTTTTGCGTTATCCATTTTTCAAAAAGCGAAAAGCTAACAGGGTCAGGTTCATTTATTGCTTTGCGTCACTATGAACTCTAGGGGTTGGGTTGGCATTTTTCCCAATGGCCCGCTGACCGCTTCCTTTTCGATTCATATCACCGAGGTCTGCGCGAGCCGCTTCGGCAAAACCCATGAGTTTTTCGACAATGTCAGGATGAACATCTGCAACATCGTTCTCACTCGCAATGTCATCAACGACATTAAAGAGCAGTGCCTTTTCTCCGCTGCCATCGTCGCGTCCAAAATGCGGATGATTACGAAAGCTCTCCAGAGGGACAAAAAGTTTCCAAGGCCCGGATCGCACGGCCTGGAGCTGCGGTCCGTCGTAGTAGAAAAATGCTTCATAAGGACTTTTTGCGTCTGCCTCCCCTTTAATCAGCGGCAGAATGTTTTTCCCATCAATCTTCCGGCCCGTCGGCACATCTCCTCCTACGACACCGGCAAAAGTCGGAAGCAGATCCATCGTCGTGCACAATTCAGCACACTCCGTCCCGGCAGCAATTGTTCCTGGCCACCACATGATGGTTGGGACGCGAAAGGCACCCTCGGCTGTGGTGTATCCTCTCCCGTGAAGCGGCTGATTTGATCCACGACTGACGTCTCCCGGCGTTCGGTTGATCGGTGCCCCGTTGTCTGATGTCCAGATCACCAGGGTATTTTCGGCGATGCCCAACTCGACCAATTTGTCGAGCAGTTGGCCCTGCGACCAGTCGAGTTCCTCAATCGAATCTCCCCACGGACCATTCTTACTTTTGCCCCGAAACTCGGGACTGGAAAATGGCTTGCTCGTACTCCCGGGCATAGCCTGCGGAAAGTAGAGAAAGAATGGCTTTTCATGATTGTCTTCGATCCACTCCAGCGCTTTCTCGGTATATCGTTTTGTCAGCCCATCGCGATCGACCGGCGCTTCGATCACCTTTTCATTTTCCAGCAAAGGCAATGGCGGCCAGGCAAGTCCGCCGAGATTGGGAGCCCCGGGGTTTTTCTTCATCCGGGCAGCGGCACGCTCTCCAGCCTCCTGCGTCATGTCGTCGCTGTAGGGGATTCCGAAGAAGTAATCGAAGCCCTGCTGGTTCGGCATGAACTCCAGTTGATCACCCAAATGCCACTTGCCGATGATCCCCGTCGCATAGCCTGCTCCTTTCAACACTTCTGCGACAGTAACCTCGTCCGGATGCAAGCCGTAGGGAGAAACCGGCCGGAGCACCCAGCCGTCTCGCGGGTTGTCGTGCATCTGCACGCGCTGGGAGTAGGAGCCCGTCATGATGCTGGAGCGGGATGGCGTGCACACTCCTGCCGTCACACAAAAGTGCGTAAACTTGCGCCCCTCCTTTGCCATCCGATTCAAATTGGGAGTGCGATGGACGGTCGATCCGAAGGGCTCAATATCGCCGTAGCCGAGATTATCGGTATAGACGACGATGAAGTTTGGCTTGCGATCCGCAGCACTTGCGGAAGTATGCAGACCGACTAGCAAGACAGCTAAGGGAAAAAGTATTCTCGTGTTCATTGGGTCATATTTTAGGTTCACGTGTCCTTCGCGATCTTACGACTTCATTTTGATGAACAGGATCTCCGCGTTGTTGATCCATCTCTCCATCAGCTGAATCCGATACCATCCTTCATCGTTTGGCGGATTCACCCGAACTCCCGATCGATCACCGAATTGCTTGAGATCATAATTGCCCCAGGTTTTCCCGAGGTCCGGCGAGACAAGGATTCCGCAATCGGCAGGATCTGCGTTTCCGTAACGGGGAACGACCATCGTGTTTTCGTGAATCGTCATCACCGCCATTTCCCATTTGGCAGGGAAAAGCAACTCATGTTTCGACTTGTCGGGAATGTCTTCCGGTTTGCAGCGAAAAATTCCACGGTCGTAGACTTCGCGAATCGTCTTCGGACCGTTGGCGTCGGCGACCCAGTAGATTTTTCCATCTACGAAATTCATTCCCCCGGTTTTGAAACGAGAGTTGGCATCGGAGGAAACGACGACCTTCCAGTCCCACGTGTCGGCGTCAGCATCGTATTTTCCGCGCAGCCAGTGGCACTCCAGGCCCATACCGATCTTGCGGTCGATGTCACCGCTGCAAGCATAGAACGCGTCCTCGACTGGATTGTAGGTAACGGAGTGAATGTGTCGGCAAACGACAGGGTTATCAGGATTCCCCACCATTTCCTCCGGCTTCGCATCCTTGTGATTGAAGGCAGGGTTCTGGCCGAATTCGTAGGCGATCTTGATCGTCTCGCCACCATCGACCGAATAGTAGACATTGGAAGGAACGGGACCAGTGCCAACGTTGCAGTAGTTACCCCAGATCAGCATTTCCTTCCCCTTCACATCGAAGGTGTGAATTCCATCGAGGGAATAGAAATACCAACCAGGCTTCTCACCTTCCCGCAGTTTATGGGGATAATAGGGTTTTCCATCCAGTCCTTTTACCGTGATCTCGCGAATTTCTGAAAGGTCTTCATTCGCCGAATAAATTTTGCGCTGCGTTGCGAAAATGAGCCGCCCGTTTTCGAGAAAGCTACTGAAATGAATGTTCGCCGCATCGGCAAAATCCGCTTCGTGGACCCAGGTTTTCGAATTGTCTTCGGATAGATAGATCTTTCCTTCCCTCGCCCCAAGTGATCGACTTCCCCGTTGCGTATCGATCCAGGGACCATCGGCAGGAGCGAGCCTGTAATGAAAGTGTTCCGTCTCTCCGGTATTCCCGTCTTCTCCAATCGCGCGTCGCGGAAGCACCGATGGTGCCAGCAGGCCGGCCGTTGCAAGCGAAGAGGCTGTGAGAAATTGGCGGCGATTCATGGCGGAGGGAAGGCGGTCTCTTTGACTCATGATAGGGAGCCACTGTGAAGAAATCTTTGGCCAGTGGGAATCCCGCAATCGGGGAGATTGCGTGGGACTGCATCAACAATCTTCGCCCGTCCGAATCCTCAAAGACTTTCGCTTCGAGGGAGATACTCCCCACTTTTGGTTCTCCCACCTTAGCGACGACCATCTTTAACCAAAGAACATCGCGCCGGTTCACATCATACAAGTCATCCTAGGGAATGAAGAGTTCGGGATGGTCTAATCGGAACAGAGCAACCGGCCGCAAAGACAAGCCGCCTTCATTCGTCACGCATCGCAACACACCGCGATACGAAATCAGACCGACACTACCCAGCACGCTAATCCATCTGCTGCAGATATTGCCGAGGTGTCATCCCCATGAATCGCTGGAACACCAGATTGAGTCGTCGAGATTCGGAAAAACCGCTTCCTGCCGCCACCTCGCGCAAAATCATATCCGGATTGTCTCGCAAAAGGATTTTCGCTCGCTCCACCCGAATTTCTGACAGAACCACATTCGGTGTCTTGTCCAATTCATTGCGAAAAAGCTTCTCCAGCTGGCGTCGCGAAATATTCAATTGAGAAACAAGCCAGGCAATGTCGATCAGTTCCGCATGATGAGCTTCCATCAGGTCGAGGCATTGCCGAAGAGCAGGATTTTCTGCCGCAGTGACCCTCGTGCTATCTCGTTCCACCAACTCCCCTGGAGCGACCAGAATATCCTCCTCGACCGAGCCGCCCGATAACAAGTGATCGAGCAACTCCGCAGCCTTACGCCCCACCGTTTCTCCATCCTGTCTGATACTGGTGAGCGACGGGCGACTGAAATCGCAAACGATCGGGTCGTCATCGACTCCGATAACTGCTACCTGATCGGGAACCGATATCCCGAGATCAAGACAACTCTCCAGGACCATTCTCGCGCGGTAATCATGCGCCGTAAAAATAGCGGTGGGATACGAAAGTCCAGCCAACCACTCATCGAGTTGCCGGCGATCCTGTTTCCAAGGTTCATCAGAAAGCAGGGAGCTCTCGGTTTCGTGAACCGAAACCGAACAGCCTTCCCGGAGAAGTCGGTTGCGAAACCCCATGAATCGTTCCTTGGAATACCAGACCTCCTTCAATCCATAAAATCCGAACCGACGAAAATTCCGCTCGAGAAAATGCTCGGCCGCAATCTGCCCGATTGCTCGTTGATCGCTCGCCACTGTCGGAACGCCCGAACTCTTTCTGGAGTTCGTGAGATTGACAATGGGACAATCGAGCTTTCCGGCGAGCTTCATCTGCTCCCTCGTCTCCAACATGGCAATAATCCCATCGCCGCCCCACCCTGACAAGCCCTCCAACGCAAGCGCTGAACCTTCCGGGCTCGAAACAATCTCCCACGGACCGTGCTCCTCGGCGTAGCGAAAAATCCCATGCGTGATGCGCTCCTGGTGCGGTGCACCCAACTGGTAGGCCAACGCGATTCGCCTGCTTTTATTTCTGCTTCTGCGTCGTTCCATTCAAAAAGCTATCCCATATTGCGCAAAAAAGCATATTTTGTCCGCAAAACAACTCTTGTGCGATCCTTGAATGCCGATTTCACTTCTTAAAAGAATGTAATGAGCACTCCTGAAACTTCCAACCATCAACTCAAAGCCGGGATGATCGGCATGGGAATGATCTTTGACGAAACCTATGCGCCCATGTTTCGGGTCGCTAAGCAGGGCATCTACGATTCTACCTTTGGCGTCTGTGAAGTCGATTTCTCCGCCGTCGCAACACGAACCGGATCGCGGGCAGAGAAATTTCGCGAGGCGAATCAGGACACCTTCTCCAACTTCACGAGCTACACAGAGCCGAATGCCGCAGGGCAGCTCGTTTCGGCCGATCCGGACTTTGTCTGCGTCGCCACTCCGGACGATCGTCACTTTGCTGGAGCCAAAGCCGCGCTTGAAGCTGGCAAGCATGTCATCGTTGAGAAACCTTCCGTCCTGTCTCTTCGGGAACTCGACGAGTTGGTTGCTCTCGCTGAAAAGAATGAGGTGCTTGCCAAGATTGTGTATCACAAACTTCTCGATCCCGATCACAAAAAGCTCCGCACCCTCGTCGCAGACGGCGAACTCTCACACGTCAACAATGGCTATTGCACGCTGCTTGAGCCTAAGTCGATTTCGGGCGGGCAATTTGCCGAATGGATCAAAGGGAGAAACCCCGGCACCTACGTTGCGGTTCACTACATCAAGCTGATCGATTTCACCTTCGGTGGAAAATTGAAACGGGTCACCTGCACCGGCCAACGAGGCCTCGTCGGACCAGCCGATGGAAACACCTGGGACTCGACTCAGCTCCGCCTCGTCTACGAGTATGACTCAGGTCGAGAAGCTGCCTTCGACATCCACACCAGCTGGGTGACGCCGGATAACTTTCCCGGCTACGTCGAGCAGGAGGTGCAGTTTCGATTCGACAACGGAAACTGGAACGGCCATAGCCGACGCAGAGGCGTCGAGTGCACGATCGAGGATAAGACCCCCATCACCGCCAAGATTTCGATGAACAATCACTATAACGGCAGCTTTCTTGAGCCGTGGGAAGAGCGCAGCCAGAGAGGCTACGGCATCGAAGCCATCGAGCGCTTTGTCCGCGAAGTTGCAGAGGTCGAATTCGGCAGGGAAGGATCCCGCGAAGATCGTCTTGCCCGAATCGCCGCCCTCGAATACAACAGCCTCGCAGCGGATCGTCAGGTCGTAGCTGCCGTTCAATCCATGGAAGCACTACTCGAAGAACATGCAGCGGGTCATCCCGACGCCGTCGTCAAAGTGAATGACGAAGAAGGCGGCTTGGCCCTCTACCGCCCCGGCGAAGAAACGCCCGAAGTTTTGTATTCGGGTGTCGTTTAACAACTCATTTTCACTATCCTGATCCTTATTTTTCTCCATGATTACCCATACTGACGAATCCACCTCCAACGAGCTTCGTGCTACGCTCGAATCTACGGAACCCGAGTGCCTCCGCACAAAAACGACGAGCATGGCAGTTCTTGCGAAAAGCGAGGGCTCCTATCACTATACTCCCGAGGGTCGAAAGCTTGCCGATTTCACTTCCGGTGTTCTCGTCGCCAACATCGGACACAACCCAAAGCGCTGGTGGAAGCGCGTTCTCGAACTGATGGGATTGGACAATCTCGACGCCGACGGTGATTTTCTCCCTGCTGTCACCCTGACAAGCTACAATGCCGTCACCGAAGTCGAGATGGAAGCCAACCGTCGTCTCCTCGAAAACCTCCAGGCGCAGCCAGGGGGCTCCCGCATGGAGCAGGTCCTCTGGGCCGCGAGTGGTAGCGAAGCAATTCAAAAAGGACTCTGGGCCTGTCTCGCCCGTCGCGAAGGCGAGGACATCATCCTCGCCACCCGCGGAGGTTTCCACGGAAAGAAGGGCCTCGCTGGTGCCGTCACCGGCAGTGAGGACGATCCCGAACGCGACCCGCGGGTTCGCTTCATTTCATTCCCGAAAGAAGAATGTGCCTCGATTGAGAAACGCCGTGAACCAATCGACCTCACTCCCTACCGCGAAGAACTCGAAGCGCTGAAAGCAGAATACGGTGATCGACTTTGCTGTCTCATCACCGAGCCTTACCTCGGCGGAGGCGGATCCTATCATCCCCACAAGGAATACATGCAGATGTTAGAATCCTTCTGCCGGGAAAACGACATCATCTTCATTCTCGACGAGATTCAGGCCAACTTCGGACGAACCGGTTCGATGTATGCCTTCTCCGAATACGGTATCGAACCCGACTTCGTCGCTCTCGGCAAGGGCATGGGGAACGGAGTTCCCGTCGACGCCATCGTAGGACGTTCGGACCTTTTCGGAGTCATGGGATTTGGAGCTGGATCGGACACCTGGAGCGCACACCCACTCGGATGCGCTTCCGTAATCGCTACACTCGAAGAATTTGAGAAAGACGACATCATGGGCCAGGCCGCTGGACTCAGCGAGATCATCGAAGAGGCTCTCGTTCGCCTGACCGAACTACCAGCCGTTACCGCCGTGCGCGGGGAAGGCACAGTCTGGGGAATAGAGTTTGCTCCCCTTGGTGAACTGAGTGCTGATGAGGTTGCCCACGAAGTCGTGCTCCGCGCCTACCTCGGCAATGTAGAGGGCAAAGCGATTCACCTGCTTGGGCCGCTCGCTGGAAAAGTTATTCGAATTGCTCCCCCGCTGAATATGAATCATCGCGAAGCGCGCGAATATTTCGACGTGCTGCATGGAATGATCGCAGGGATGTGAAGGCCTGTAGCGGAACTTGGAAAAATTCCGGGCAGATTGTCTGACGAAAGTTCAAAGGTGGTTCGACGGAAGATTTCCATCCTCCGACACTTCCCTCAGCCCCGCAAACTCGCCAGATACGCGACCAGATCTCGCAACTCTTCGCGACTTAAGCCATTCGTGAGTCCTTCTGGCATGAGCGATCCGGTGTTTTCGATCCGCGTGATTTCCTTTCGCGGAAATTCCTTCACCGCTCCTGTGGCCATTTCACGCAGGCGAAACATTCCATCAGCTTCACCTTCCCGGTATCCAGCGAATACATCCCCGCCCTTGGTATGGACCGTGATGGAAAAATATCCTTCTTTCAGTTGCCGCTGCGGCCAGAGGACAGATTCGACGAGAAGGTCTGGTGAAAGCCCGGCCCCCACCGTATCGAGCGAAGGCCCGATGATGCCACCCTGCCCACCGATCTGGTGACATGCAATGCAGGTGAGCTCGGCACGGTTGTAGATGGATTTTCCGACTACGGCATCTCCGCCTTTTGCCACCTCATCGACGAGTTTCGCCACGAATTCGGGCGAATGAGCCCGCGCACCAGAATCGATTCCCATAGTATCCTGAAGAAAAGCCAAGAGCGCATCTTCTTTCGCGCCCATAGCACTCAATGCAGATACAATATGGGCTGCTGCCTCTTTTTCTGGCGGTGTCTTTTTCAAAGCCGACAGCAAATGCTGAGACGCACCCTGTCGATTCAAAAAGGGCCTGAGAAGAGGCTCTGCTATTTTCGCCAAATCCTCTTTCTCAAAACTCGTAGCGACCTTGTCAGCGACAGCAATCGGGGCAATGGGAACCAATGCTTCGACGATTGCGGATCGCGTGAGAGTTGGAGTATCAGCGAAACCGGACAAAAGTGGCTCAACTGCCCCTTTGCCGTTCAGTTTCGCAAAAGCCTTTGCCGCTTCGGCGCGAAACGAATCCTCCATCCAAGCTGACTCAAATACCTTGCGCGCAGGCTCGCTTACTCCCTTCACATCCCAAGCCCCTCCCATTCGGAAAGCAGCCACTCGATGGAGAACATTTCCCGATTCGGAAATCGCGACGAGCAAGGGAGCAAATCCGTCAGCCGGCTTTGTTTTGCGAATCGAAGCAATCCTCGCAAGTTCGTTGAGAATCTCGATCTCCGGATTTTCTCGCAGGAGAAACAAGAGATCCTCAGGAGTCCCATTTCTCGCCAAAACCTTGCTTAGAGAAACGCGAGCTTCCCGGGAAAGCTCAGCATCCTTGAGCCGCTCCCTCGCGATATCGAGCGCGCGATTTCCCCCGAAAGTCTCGAGGAAATAGGCAAGGTGTTCCGGCTTTTCGAATTTCAGGTCACCCGATTCGATTCCTGACAATGCTCCCGGAGCAAGGGCATGCACCGTTTGCTCCAACGCGTAGTCGATGAATCGGTCGCGCGGATAATCCAATGCCGCTAGAGCCACTGGCAATGCTTGCGGAGAAGCCGAATTAGCAGCAGAAACAATCAGATCCAATCGCTGACGCGGATCATGCCCCTCCATCCGCTCCGCCATTTTCGGATTCCACATCCTGAATGGAATTTTGTCTTCCACGTCAGAGCTATCTAGATGATAGGTCTGAGGCCACTGATTCGGCTTCTGCAATTCCCGTCCCCTCGCTGTGACTCTCCACACTCTCCCATGCTCCTCATCTCGATCCGGGTGTCGCAGCGAAGCCTGGTAGTGTCCGATAATCGGATTAAACCAGTCCGCCACATAGATCGCGCCATCGGGTCCGATTCGAACTTCTACCGGACGAAAACTTCCATGATCGGAAACCATCACTTCGATAGGTTCCACTTTCGCGTAGCCCGATCCCTCTGGCACTAATGGAAAAGCACTGACCCGATTGGAGTAATACCCCACGATGAGAATGTTATTCTGAATCCAGTCTGGCAGATGCGGAGAATCAACATATTCGCCCCCCATCGATTTTCCGGGAGTTGCCCCGACATTGCCAACGGGAACCAAATTCTTTTGATGAGTCGTCGGGATTAATCCTGGCGTTGCGAAGATCAACTCCTTGTTATTCGACTTGATGAAAAGCGCCCCTGTCTTGTCAAAAGCAATTCCACACGGATTCTGCGTGCAGAGGCTTGGAAAGCAGAACGGCTCAAGCTTCAATGTCCCCGGATCAAACCGCCAGAACCCCGCCGTATCTCCACGGACAATTCCCCAAGGGGTTTCCACCCGCGAATAACAGTGCAGCCCCTGACTGAAATATAATTTGCAATCCGGCCCCCAGGTAAAGTTACTGATATTCTGGTGCGTATCTCCGGTTCCGAAACCGGTTAGAAGGACTTCCCGAGTGTCAGCACGATCATCACCGTTTGTGTCCCTCAGCAAAAGCAAATTAGGGCCTTCCCCAAGGTAAACTCCTTCATCAGACAACGCAAAACCCATCGGCATATCGAAGCCATCGGCAAATACCGTCGACTTGTCAGCCCGACCGTCCTTGTCGGTATCTTCCAAAATTACGAGCGTATCATTCGGCATCTCGCCCGGCTCAAGCTGGGCATATGTCAGGGTCGTGAGAACCCATAGTCGCCCCCTTTTATCCCAGTGCATCGCCACCGGATTCGCGATCCCCAGTTTTTCATCTGCGAAGAGATTCACCTCGAAATCTTCATGCAATCGGAAAGCCGCGAGCTGGGCCTCGACCGAATTATCTTTGGCCTTTTTTCCGACTGAAACGCCTTGGCCACAGACATCCGAAAAAAGGAAAAACGAAATGAGCAAAATCTGGAGGGACAAGCCCAGTCTTGCCCTCCCTCGCGGCAAGGGACTTTTTGATTCAAGTGAGCTGTCCATCGTCATTTCGAGAGTGCAATCGACATTGATTCTGCTTCCAGCGGGCAATAAGGAGCCTGCTCCTACAAGCGCTGACGCGCGAAATTCTGTGATCATCGTCCGCCTCCTTTCGCCAGCTTCCAGATCTCTTTTTCTTTCTCCGCGATCAACGCTGGATAGCGTTTCAACTCCTCCTCAAACCATCTCTTTTCCGGATTCTTGTGATCGCGGGAGCTCGGGACTTGCTGTCGATCCCCATAGAGAAAGGCCCAGTTCGTGGGGCGATAGTATTGATCCCAAAGATGGTTCTTTTCGAGGATGGCTGTGAAAAGATCTTCATGATTCGAACCATCTTTTCCAACTGGGCACTCCAGTCCTCTCCCATTAATTGCAGCGAAAACCCAACTAGCCCAGCCATGCATTCCCACAGAAGAAAGGTGAATGCCCGTCTTTTCAAAAGCACCTTCAGGCATCGATTGCTGGGGGCAATTTTTTACACCTCTCCTCTCCGCCACCGACTCGATCACCTCTGAGTATTTCGCCAGCACCACATTCCGCTCCTCCGTCAATCGCGCCGCCGGTCCCACCTTCGCAAAGGGCACCGGCTGGACGACAACAATCCGTTTTGACAACTTCTGCAGCTCCCCAATCAATCGATCATAAGCCGCTTCGAAATCAGCCAACGCATCCAAGCCGTTAAGCGATTCCATTTTTCCAAAACTCAGAACGAATACACCGGGGTCGATTTTATTTCGTCCATCAGGGACGCTGCCCTCGCGAGTGTCTCCTTTTGCGGTGTAGAAAAACATCGGTCGCTGCTGGCGAAACACCGTGTCTGAAGACCAGCCTAGATTCCGCACTCGAATCTTCTGATCAGGAAATGCCGTCTGCAGCATCGCTTCGAGATAACCGAACTCCTGCATCCGGAAAACATCCGCACCACCCATCAGGCTGACAGTTAACCCTGTCTGGTCACTGAACAAACCTTGTTCGGTCGGCAGCTCAACAGGGTCAGGTTGCGGCTTAAAATGACGAACCAAGGCGAGGGAGTCATCCTGTTGAGCAGGATCGAAGCCAGAAGCCATCGTGCTCGCAAGGGCGACCGCCAGAATGGCGAGAAATCGAATCATGCATCCGATGTTGCGGATTTTCTTGACCTATCGCAAGGACGGGATGGCGTTTGTGAAGCACATTTTTCCCTTCCCATTCTCCGCTGTCGCGTTACTGCTTTTTTATGTCTGAATCCGAAAATGCTTCCCCTCGCGATCCATCCACTCTTCGCAGTGCCCGTTGGTGGGCGCCTGACGATCAGCGCAGCTTCGGACACCGCTCCCGGCTCAAGCAGATGGGATTCGATAACGATGACTTCGAGGGCAAGCCGACCATCGGCATTCTCAACACCTGGTCCGAGGTGAACAATTGCCACACGCATTTTCGCGATCGAGCCGAGGAGGTGAAACGCGGCGTCTGGCAGGCGGGAGGTTTTCCACTGGAAATCCCAGTCATGTCGCTCTCAGAAAGCTTTATGAAGCCGACAAGCATGTACTATCGAAACCTGCTTGCACTGGAGGTAGAGGAAACGCTTCGCTGTTACCCGATCGACGGAGCGGTCCTGATGGGCGGCTGCGACAAGACCGTTCCGGCAACGATCATGGGGGCAACCTCGGCAAACATCCCGAGCATTTTCCTCCCGGCGGGACCAATGTTAAAAGGTTGCTGGCGCGGGGAGACACTCGGGTCGGGAACAGACATGTGGAAATACTGGGCCGAGCGCCAGGCTGGAAACCTTTGCGAAGACGGGTGGAGCGAACTGGAAGACGGGATTGCTCGTTCTCCGGGGCACTGCATGACGATGGGGACCGCGTCGACTATGACCGCAATCGCAGAAGTTCTCGGCCTCTGCCTGCCGGGCTCGACTTCGATCCCAGCAGTTCATTCGACTCATACCCGAATGGCCTCAGCAATCGGACGACGTGTCGTGGATCTTGCCTGGGATAAGATAACGCCACGCAGCCTGTTGACGGAGGATGCCTTTCACAATGCGGTCGTCACTGACATGGCTCTTGGCGGATCGACGAATGCGATCATTCACCTCATTGCGATGGCGGGTCGAGCAGGGGTCGAACTGACTCTGGATACGTTCGACGAAATCTCCGAGCAGGTAAAAGTCATCGCGAACATTCGACCCTGCGGCGATTACGTGATGGAGGATTTCTACGACGCCGGAGGCATTCTCGCTCTCCTCTCGCAGATCAAAGACCACCTCAAACTGGACGCCCCGACGGTGACAGGAAAGACACTCGGTGAAAACCTCGAAGGAGCTGAAGTCTTCAACGACGACGTGATTCGGCCGATCGATCGACCTGTTGGAAAGGCGGGCGGCACTTTTGTCCTGCGCGGAAATCTCGCGCCCGACGGGGCCGTCATCAAACCGACCGCCGCGGAAGAACGACTTCTCAATCATCGCGGTGTCGCCGCTGTGTTTTCGGACTACGCTGATCTCAAAGCCAGGATCCACGACGAATCACTCGGACTTACTGCGGATCACATTATCGTCCTGCAAAATGCCGGTCCGATCGGCGCTCCGGGTATTCCTGAATGGGGTATGCTACCGATTCCCGACTACCTGTTGAAGCAGGGTGTGCGCGACATGCTGCGAATCTCCGATGCTCGCATGAGCGGAACCAGCTACGGAGCATGCGTGCTCCACGTCGCCCCGGAATCTGCGATCGGTGGCCCCGTTGCGCTGGTTCAGGATGGCGATTTCATCGAAGTCAGTGTCAAGGAGCGCCGTATTCATCTCGACGTGTCCGACGAGGAATTGGCCCAGCGAAAAGCAGACTGGAAGCCGCGTCCCGATCGCCACACGCGAGGCTACGGCCGTCTCTACGCCGATGAAATCACCCAGGCTCCAGAAGGCTGCGACTTTCGCTTTCTCCACAAAGGCGACGACGCTCCAGAGCCCGATATTTTCTAACCGAATCCGCTTTCCCCCTGCATCGATTTCGCGTTACGATTCTGACAATGGCCGCTCCTAAAAACAATGACACGAAACCACCGAAGTCGACGATGTATGTCGTTACTTCCGCCCTCGTCGCTGCGGCATCACCTGAATACATCATCGAGGGCGAACTCGATTTCAGCGAGCTTATCGATCTGACCGCTTCAAAAACCAGCTCCCTCCATCAGAACATCGAGTCGAACGGCGCCGAAGCAGAAGCTCTTGAAGCCGTCCGAGAACAGCTTCTCGCATCGTCTGAACCCGCTCCGTCGCGCTTTCTCCCCGACGGAAAAAAATACGGATTCCTGGAAAAAACCTACAGTCAGACTCAAACTCGTCCTGACCAGTGAGTGATTCGGTTCGCAGTCACTCCGGCAGTCGATCCGCTCTTCGACACCCCGAGATCCTGATTGCCCCGGGAATCACCTTGGTTGCTGTGTTACTTCTTCTTGGCGTGGCAAGAGTTTACGATCGACTGCCCGTTCAGCCTCCCGATTGCACGTTCCGTGAGCGCCTTTCCATTCCTTGCGCCGGGTGTGGCGGCACCCGTTCCATGAAAGCACTCTCTCGCGGGAACATTACTGCTGCGATCCGCTTTCACCCAGCTGCCGTACTGGGCGTTTTTGCTGTCTTCCTCTGGTTCGGCCGCAGTCTTTTCCGCTATCGCCGGGGAGAGGAATCGAGAAGTCCTCAACAAGTCAATCGCGACCTCCTACGCGGGGCCATCGTCGTTCTATCCATCGTATTTCTGAATTGGATTTACCTGATCTTCTTTCTCCCATGACCATCGATCTATCCAACCAACACGCCGTCATCACCGGAGCGGCTCGCGGAATTGGCGCCGCGATCGCTACCTCCTTTATCGATGCAGGAGCCTCGGTGCTAGCCTTGGATGCCGACGCGGAAGCCCTATCCGAATTCGAGGAATCCAGCCCAGATCAAATCGAGACCTGCCCAGTCGATGTCTGTGATTTCGAAGCATTGCAAAAGATCGCCTCAGACCGCCCCGTAGATCATCTCGTCTGCGCCGCGGCAATCGGCTCAGGCGTTGGCGGCTTTCCCTTCTGGAATCTAACACCCGACGACTGGAACGGTGTCGTCGAAGTCACCTTGATGGGAACGGTTAAAACGATTCACGCTTTTGCTCCGCATCTCCTTGAGGGAGAGACCAAACGAAAATCTGTGACCCTTCTCGCCTCGGTCGCGGGCCAGATTGGTTCCCAGACCGACCCTCCCTACAGCGCCAGCAAAGCTGCGGTGATCAATTTCGCACAATGCGCAGCCAAGGATTTCGCACCTCACGGAATACGGGTGAATACACTCTCCCCCGGCATGGTAAAAACAGCGCTCAATCGTTCCGTTTTCGAAGCCAACAAGGAGACTCCCGACCAGTCCTTCGAAGAATGGAGCGCGGAAAAAATTGGCAAGATCACGCCTCTCGCCCGCTGGCAGGAAGCGGATGAATTCGGCGCCATGGCAGTCTATCTCGCGAGCAATTACGGAAAGAATATTACCGGCCAAACTTTGAATATCGATGGTGGCCAAGTAATGCATTCTTGAATAAATTTTTCATAGGAATGCTCGCCTCAGTCCGTCATCTCCTTAACGGAATCATTTTTCTCTTAATTATCTGCTGCGTCGCCGTGGTCGGATACATGATTGCTGGCTGGACTTTTATTGAGTCCGCCTACATGGCCATCATCACTGTCTTTACGGTTGGCTATGGGGAAGTGCGGGAAGTTTCTTCCCCGACCCTGCAACTCTTTACGATGGGTTTCATCGTCTGCGGATGTACGGGATATCTTTATATCGGAGGAGCTCTTGTTCAGTTCCTCATCGAAGGCCAAATTGAAAACACCCTCGGAAAACGTCGCATGTCCAAATTGATCAAAAACCTAAAAAACCACACCATCGTTTGCGGATACGGCCGCGTCGGACGAATGCTCGCCACGGAACTTGCAAATGCGAACCACCCTTTCGTTATCATCGAAAGTAGCGAGGATTGCGAAGAGGAATTCCGAGAGAGGGGCTTTCATTTCCTGAGGGCGGATGCAACCAGCGAAAAAGCTCTCGTTCATGCAGGAATTGAACGCGCCTCTGAGATCGCAGTAGTACTCCCGAACGATGCTTCCAATGTTTTTGTAACCTTGAGTGCCCGAAACTTGAACCCCAAGCTTTCCATAGTCGCACGCGGCATGACTCCCTCGACGGAGAGGAAGCTCATTCAGGCTGGAGCCGACCGTGTCGTTCTACCTGAGCATATAGGGGCGGAAAGAATTGCCAGCCTGATCCTGCGACCGACGGCAAGTTCCCTTCTCACTGATCAACTGGTCATCAGTCACATCGCAAACGATCTAGCCGACCTCAAATTGAATGTGGAAGAGTTTTCCATACCCGCTGAATCCAATTTAATCGGCCGAAACCCGGCAGATCTCGAAACAGCAGGAAGCAGCGCGTTTCTCATCGTCGCAATTGTCAGGGCCAATGGAGAAACCATTCAAAGCCCTTCGAAGGACGACTTGTTTGAAGAAGGTGATATTCTCATCGTGGTTTGCCATGAAGGCGCGCCTCCGGACTTTACGGAAGTGTTCTCGCTGAAACGCGAATCGATAGAAAAAGCGTAACGCGGATCTCACTCTCCGGAACCAAGCCACTTCCAGAGCGCTTCGTTGGCCATGGTTCTCTGGCGGCAAGCCCCGTGTCCGGCCCCCGGCCAGATGGTGTGAACGAAGTCGAGACCAAATTGTTTCGCCGAATTGACGGTATTCGTGTGCTGCGGCAGCCACGGTTCTTTGCTTCTGCTGAAGACCCGAACCGGAATTTTGGGATAGTGTTTCAACTTCCAGGGATGGCACGAGCCTGACATCACAACCACCCGCCGGAACAGCTCGGGATGGTAAAAGGGAAGCCCCCACGCTTCGGATCCGCCCATGCTGACCCCCATCAGGGAGCAGTTCGCTTCATCGATGGAATGCTCAGCGATTACCTTATTCACGATTTCGCCGACAATCTCTGGATCCCACTTTGTGTAGTGTCCGCGAACACCCTCCTCAACGAGAGGACATATCGGTGCAAGAAACACGAAGGGTCGATCTCGGTGGGGCGCAATTTGCCGATTCACCAGTTTGGCATTTCCGCCGTCACCATGCAGGCAAACAATCATCGGCTACTTATTTTCGCCAGCCGCGTCGTAGCCATTCGGGAGGAAAACGAGATAGTCATAACTGACTTTCTTTTCGACCTTCCATTCGAACGTCCGCTGCTAAGGAGCGATCTCCTACGAATGGAGAAGATGGGAAAGAGGAAGAAAAAGCGCCGACCCAGGAAAGCAAAGATCGGCGAAAAAATACCTTCGGATCTCTCATAAAAACTCCCATATCTGCCCGACCAAGAAAACTGCAATCAGATAGTAGCGCAAACTGTGAATGCAGACGAAACTGTGCGCCCCTCGTCGATTCCTATCGCATGTTTACCCTTCTCAAAACCGACTCTGAGACGTCCGCCCGCCGCGGGCTCATGTCGCTGGCCCATGGTAAAGTCGAAACCCCTACCTTCATGCCGGTTGGGACAAAGGGCACCGTGAAGTCAGTTCACCCCACAGAACTCACCGACCCCGCTCTCGATTGCCGAATTATCCTCGGCAACACCTACCACCTCTACCTCCGCCCCGGCACTGATGTACTCGATGGATTTGGTGGGCTCCACAATTTCATGCGGTGGGATCGCCCGATTCTGACTGATTCCGGAGGCTACCAGGTCTTTTCTCTCTCCAAGCTTCGTAAAATCACCGAGGACGGAGTTCGCTTTCAAAGCCACATCGACGGCAGCCCGCTTGAACTCACCCCCGAGTCCGTTCTCGAGATTCAGCGCTCAATCGGCAGCGACATCTGCATGATTCTGGACGAGTGCCCACCCTACCCCTGCGAACGGGACTACGCCGCAAATTCGCTCGCACTGACCCAGCGATGGGCCGAGCGCGCTCGCGACTGGGTGGAAAAACATCGCCCTCCCGGCCAGAACTTTTTTGGCATCGTCCAGGGCGGATGCTATCCGGAGCTCAGAGAAAAAGCGGCACGGGATCTCGTTTCGCTCGATTTCGATGGCTACGCAATCGGCGGGCTTTCCGTTGGAGAACCCGTACCGGAAATGATGAAAGCCGCTGATGTCGCCGCGCCGATTCTCCCTGAAAACAAGCCGCGCTACGCGATGGGTCTCGGCCAGCCCGATCAATTGCTCGAACTCATCAGCCGCGGAATCGATATGTTTGACTGCGTTTTGCCCACCCGAATCGCACGAAATGCTACCGCCTACACGCTCGACGGCACCATTAATCTGAAAAACGCGAAGTGGGAAAAATCACAGCTTCCGCTCGCAGAACAAGGCAAAACGCACCCCCTCTGCGAAGGTTTCTCGCTCGGCTACATCCGACACCTCATCAAAAATGATGAAATCCTCGGTTTGCGGCTTCTTACTTTGCACAACGTGACCTTTTATCTCCACTTGATGAAAGAGGCCCGTCGTGCTATAGACGCCGACTCGTTTGCCGTTTTTAAGGCCGATTTTATCCGCCGATATCGTGGCGAAAAAATCGAACCCTGAACGTCAGGCGTCGTTTTGTGTCTCAATCAGTTCGAAAACTTCTATTCCATGACAATTCTTCCCATTCTCGCAGAAGGCGCGGCACCCGCAGGTGGTGGTGGCGGCATCGGTATGTTTGTTCCCATGATTCTGATCATGGTGATGTTCTACTTCATCCTGATCCGCCCTCAGCGGAAACAGCAAAAACAGCAGGAAGAAATGCGCAAGAACATCGGAAAAGGCGACAAAGTCGTTTCTATCGGAGGCATTCACGGACTCGTCACCGGCCATACCGACCGCACTGTATCGGTGAAAGTCGCCGACGGACTCAGCATCAAATTTGACCGCAGTGCCATCGCCTCGATCGATCACAAGGGAGGCAGTCAAGACAACGACACTGAAGAAGAATCGTCGGAAAACGACGAATCGGAAGAGAGTTAAGCTCCTTCCCTACTTCTCCGTTTCAGCAAAGACCTAACCCTGTTTGCTCACTGACCAAACCCTGTTGAATTCCTCACCTAACTCCGTTGGGCACTCCTGAGGTTTTTTCCTATCCCCATTTTCTCATGCAAGACGATAAGTCCGACAACACGAAAGGTGCCGCTTCGAGCGAAGCTTCCCGAACTGAAGCCCCGGTAGAAGCTACCGCATCCGATTCTGCATCGGGCGCAGTGAAGCAGGGAGCTGCTAAAGCCGACGGAGCACCTGTGATCCAGGACGCTGCATCCGCAACAGCACAGCCCGACGCGGAAACGATCAAAGAAGTGACCAACCTGCTCGAAGCTGTCGAGAAATCTTCGGAAAAAGCTGCTAATACAACTGGCGAAGCGACCTCCGCCGCGGCAGAAGTAGCCCAGAAAGCTGCCGACGTCGCAACCGATGCCGCCAACATTGGTATCAGTTCGCAGATGGTATTCCTGCTCGGCCTCGGACTGCTCGCGCTTTTCACTTACTACTTCGCTACTGAAACTGCGAAGCGGAAGCGCATCGTGGGAAGTTTTCTTGCCGTCGCCGTGACCGCGCTTTGCGTCTGGCTGGCATCCGCAATGCCGATGAAGCAGGGAATCGAGCTTCAAGGTGGTGTTTCGATGAAAATCCGAATTGTCCCAAATGAAGGACAGGAAGTCAGCGAAAGCATGCAGCAGCAGGCCATCGGTGTTCTCGAAAAACGACTCAATGATCTTGGAACCGGCGAGGTTCTTCTCGCGCCTGAGGGCAGCGACGGAATTTTCCTTCAGATGCCTGGAGTTGGTGAGGACGTTTTGAAAGAAATCGAAATTCAGTTGGCCAAAGTCGCCCGACTGGAGTTTTCCATTCTCCACCCACAGAGCCAGTTCATGGCGCAGCGTGTTGCTGGTGGCGGCGAAGTTGTGCCCGGCTTTGAAGCGCTCCCCTACAAACCGGAGTTTGCCGACGACGGAACCGAACTCCCTACCCGCTATGGCCTCGTGAAGATCAAGCGCGACATGGAAGGTGAGAACGTCAACAAGGCTGGATATTTCTACGGTCAGGACGGACACTCCATCAGCGTCGACTTCACCGGAGAAGGATCGAACATCATGGGCCCTCTCACGATCGAAAATCAGGGGCAACCACTCGCCATTATCATGGACAACGAGATCCTTTCTTCTCCTGTGATTCGAGAGCCATTCTCGACAGGATGCTCCATTACTGGTGACTTCAGTCAGGAAGAGGCGAACCAACTCGCTTCTGCACTTGAGAACCCACTCAAAAACCCCATCGAGATCGAATACTCGAACTTCATCACCCCAACCATGGGTGCTGCTACAATCAAGCAGGGAATCGTTGCAGGTGTTTGTGGACTTGCCCTGACGCTGCTCTTTATTCTTCTCTACTACCGCTTCGCCGGCATTCTCGCCCTCATCGGATTGTGTATCAGCATCGCAATCATCTTCGGAACGATGTCGCTGTTCCAGTTCACCCTGACCCTTCCAGGTATTGCGGGAATCATCCTGACCATTGGTGTCGCGATCGATGCGAACGTGCTCATCTACGAGCGATTACGAGAGGAACTTGCCGCAGGTAAATCGCTGAAGTCCGCAATCGACACCGCGTATGAGAAAGCCTTCTCCGCGATTATCGATGCTAACATTACCACACTGATTACGGCGATCATTCTCTATTCTGTCGCCGCAGGAACCGTAAAGGGCTTTGCGATCACCCTCATTATCGGTATTTTCGCGACCCTGTTTTCTTCACTCATCGTTACTCGCGTGTGCTTTAACTGGGGAACAGAGACAGGTTTCGTTAAAAAGCTCAGCTTCATGAACTTCGTGCCTGAGCAGACGATCGACTTCCTCGGCAAGCGAAAGGTTTGCCTAATTGGGTCCGTCATCGTCCTCTTACTTTCTCTCATAATCGTCCCATCCGTCGACCCACGTGGCGTCGAACTCAAAGGCGGAGATTCTCTCACCATTCAATCTGCTGAAGGCCTTACCAAAAAGTCGATCGAAGAGTCGCTCTCCGACCTCGATCTCGGGGGCGTGCCTCTCGTCCAGGTACAGAAACCTGTCGGATCCCCTGGGGAATTCTTCCTAATTCGCTCACCCGATAACACGGCAGCGAAAGTGGAAGCAGAGATCGAAAAAGATCACAAGGTCACTCTGAAAGACACCACCGTCAGCTCTGTCGGGTCTGCCGTCGGAAAATCCATGCTGATTTCCTCTGGTCTCGCTCTCCTCATCGGTATCGGTGCGATTTTGATCTACGTCACCTTACGATTTGAGTTCGCTTTTGCTCTGGGAGCGATCGCGGCTCTTTTCCACGACCTCATTGTCGTGGTGGGGATCACAACACTTCTCGGTCAGGAGGTTACCCTCATCACTGTCGGTGCGTTTCTGACTATTGCCGGTTACTCGATCAACGATACCATTGTGGTCTTTGACCGGGTTCGAGAAGGCCTTGCTACGAAGCGTGGTGATGTGAAAGACATCATGAACTACTCGCTGAACAAGACGCTCGCGCGAACCTTGCTCACCTCGGCAACCACCTTGATCACCGTGACTGTGCTCTACATCTTCGGCGGTCCCGGTCTTCGGAATTTTGCCGAGACGCTCATCATCGGAGTGATCATCGGAACCTATTCCTCGATCTTCATCGCATCACCGATCGTTCTCTGGTGGGCCCGCAAATCAGGAACCAACCTCCGTCGCGAAGTTCTCGATACCGAGCAGTCCAAAGTTGATGCGCTGGGCGGTCAGCAGGCGTAAGAAAACCAAACCCCGCCGCGGTCAGGGTATTCCCGCACGGCGGCTTGGTTCCTGGTTCTTCCGCGCGGCGGCCGGGATCTCGGAAAAGGGCGTGGTGCGAGGCAATTGAACGTTCAATGTTGAAAGTTCAGCGTTGAACGTTTGCCCCTCAGAGCGCCTTCACTGCGCCAGGCAATACAGAACAAACGGTGCCCAAAGCTGCGGATTGGGGAATTTCTTCTTAGTCTCGAGAATTGCCGCTCTCAAGGCAGCCGCCTCTCTCTATGTAGCCCTCAGCTGCGGAGGTCAGAATCATCGCGATGGTCCGCGGTTCTGCCTGACCGGATTGCTCCAGTAATTTCATCGCATTTTCCATCCGCTCGGCTAGATCCTCCTAGGCCTGGAGTGAGGGAAAGGACGAGAATAGGCGAAATTCGGCGCATGGCGGAAGGATAACGGTTCGCTAGAAAACGGACAAGAAAAGCCGTGCTTCGATTTTGACGAACCAAAAACTCGATGATGCCAGAATACAGGCAATCAATCCAGATCCGTCGCGGGCAAGCGGGAGTTGCCCCCCTTCCACATCGAAAACAAAATGCGGAGAATGGAGGGGCAGGTTCCACCCTGCCCGGTTGGCACACTTTTACAAAAAATCTCCCGCTCCTCTACTCCCACTCAATACTCGCAGGAGGCTTCGTGGAGATGTCGTAGAGGACGCGATTCACGCCCGGCACCTCGTTCAAAATCCGATTCGATATCTCGCCGAGCAATTCGTAGGGAAGGTGAACCCATTCCGCTGTCATTGCGTCCTCACTTGTTACGGCGCGAAGGCTGAGGGCGTACTCGTAGCTTCGCTCATCGCCTTTTACGCCGACCGTTTTTGTCGGAATCAGAGCTGCATATGCTTGCCAGACAGAATCATAGAATTGACGATCGCGGAGCAGGCCGATAAAAATATCATCTGCCTCGCGAATGATTTTCAGTTTCTCCTCCGTAACCTCACCCGGGCAGCGCACAGCCAGTCCCGGACCAGGAAAGGGATGGCGACCAACGACTCGCTCGGGCAATCCGAGAACACGACCGAGCTCGCGAACCTCGTCTTTGAAAAGCTCGTCGAGCGGCTCGATCACCCGGCCCGCCTCTTTGAGCTCCATGATCTTGTCGACTCGGTTGTGGTGCGTCTTGATTGTTGAAGCGATCGATCCGCTCGTGGCGCTCTCGATCACGTCGGGATAAAGCGTGCCCTGTGCCAGCAGTTCCACATCGTCTCCGACAGCGTCAAAAAAGACCTGCACAAACAACCGCCCAATAATGCGGCGCTTTTCTTCTGGGTCAGAAACACCTGCGAGGGCATCGAGAAAAAGCTTTGATGCATCGATGGTTTCGATTTCGATCCCAACTTCTCTGAAAAGCGATTCGACTTCAGCGGGTTCATCTTTTCGTGACAAACCTGTGTCGACGAAAATATTGCGCGTATCGATTTGAGCTTCATGAAGCAGAGCTGCCAGCACCGATGAGTCAACGCCACCGGATACACCGCAGACGACTTTTCGACCATTCACCTCGGCACGAACCCGCTCGACCAGTTTGTCTTTAAACGAAGAAATCGCAAAAGTGGGTAGGTCGGTTGCGCGGTTGAGGAAATTCTGAAGGATCTGCGTTCCCTCATCGGTATGAGAAACTTCCGGGTGAAATTGGATGCCGAAAAACTTGTCATTCCACCGCAGCGCAACAGGAACGCCATCGAGATTTCGCCCCATTACTTCGCAGCCGTCAGGAAGCTCGCTGACCGTATCCGAGTGGCTCATCCAGATCTGTGAGTGGCCTTCAAGATCAGAAAAAATGCCGTCAACACCATTCTCGGGCATGAGCGTAGCGGGACCGTATTCCCGCGTATTTCCGGGAGCGACAGTGCCACCAAACTTGGTATTCAAAAGCTGCATTCCATAGCAGACCCCGAGGACCGGAACTCCCATTTTGACCAGATAATCAAAGTCGATGTCAGGCGCATCATCTTCAAGGGTCGAACGCGGTCCGCCAGACAGAATCACAGCGGCTGGATCGCCTGTTTGATCAAGTTCCGAAGGCTGATAAAGACGGGAAAAATACCCGAGCTCGCGAATACGTCGCACGATGAGCTGAGTATACTGCGAACCATAATCAATGACGGCAATGGGATGTTCCATGAGAATAGAGTGAAGGCAGGAGAAGAGATCGAGTAATTCAAATCAGCTCGATTGCTGATAATTGACCGGTTCTTCCGTTATCGTGATGTCATGCGCGTGGCTCTCTTTCAAGCCGCCTGAGGTGATGCGAACAAACTTCGCACGCTCACGCAAATACTGAAGATTCTCCGCGCCGACGTAGCCCATACCGCTGCGAAGTCCACCGAGAAGCTGAAAAACGGTATCCGCAAGTGGCCCGCGGTACGGAACGCGTGCTTCGACACCTTCGGCGACTAGTTTTCCAGACGAATTCTGCCCGTAACGATCCCCTGATCCTTTTCGCATCGCCTTTTCCGAGCCCATACCTCGATACTCTTTCCAGGCTCGCCCCTGGTGATTAACCATTTCGCCGGGGCTCTCGCGACAGCCGGCCAGAAGGGATCCCAGCATTACCAGATTTGCTCCCGCAGCCATAGCTTTTACGACATCGCCAGAATACCGAATTCCACCGTCAGCGATGAGCGGAATGCCTTTCTCGTGGCAAACCGGAGCCACATTCTGAATCGCAGTGAATTGCGGAGTGCCCACCCCGGCAATGACACGGGTTGTGCAGATTGATCCGGGTCCAACGCCCACCTTCACTGCTGCCGCGCCTGCAGCAATGAGGTCTTCGGCTCCGTCAGCGGTGACGACATTTCCGGCTACCACCGGCTTGCCGTGATCGCTGTTAATTTTCTCAATGACAGAAAGAACTCGTTCGGTATGCCCTGTAGCAGCGTCGATGAAAACGGCATCCGCACCAGCTTCAATGACTCCTGCGGCACGATCGAAACAATCTGGGCCCACACCGATCGCAGCACCAACACGCAGACGGCCGTGTCTGTCTTTTGCTGAGTTCAAATACATGTCGCGCTTCTCGATATCCTGAGCCGTAATCAGCCCCGTCAGCCGTCCCTCTTCGTCCACGAGCGGAAGCTTCTCAATACGAGCTTGCTGCAGAACACGCCGCGCCTCCTCAAGACCAGTCCCCTCCTGAGCAGAAACGAGTCGCTCTTTCGGAGTCATCACGTCCGATACAGACGCATTTTCATCCTCGATAAACCAGATATCCCGGCTTGTAACCATGCCGATGAGAACGCGGTTTTCATCAATCACGGGGAATCCGTTGACTCCCTTTTCATTCATGATCCGCTGCAATTCCGAAAGACGAACATCTGCAGAAACGGTGAAAGGATCTGTGATGACCGTATTTTCTGACCGCTTCACTTTCGCTACCATATCAGCCTGCTCTTCGATCAGCATGTTGCGATGAATTACGCCAAGTCCGCCCTCGCGAGCCAGAGCGATTGCAAGCTCATCCTCCGTCACCGTATCCATCGCAGATGAGATTATCGGGATGTTCAAAGGAATGCCTTCTGAGAGGCTGGTCGAGATGTCTACTCCCGCTGGAAGAACCCCGCTACGCTGCGGGACGAGAAGGACATCATCAAAACTAAGACCGAGAGGAAGTTCACCCATAGATAATATTTAGGAGGGACTCAGGGAGGATCAAGCGAAAGTTTGAGGAGAAAAAGAAAAGAAGACGATTTTTCAGCAAAACTTTATACTAGAGGAGCCCTGAGATTATTGCCTCTACTCCTTTTTCCATTTCTCGCACAATTCGCTTCCACTACCGACTTTCACATCAGCCCAGATGGCGACGATGGCAACACCGGGGCTGCAGGCAGCGCCGGGCTTACGATCCAGAAAGCGGCCGAGACAGTTCCCGCTGGCTCCAATGTCATTATTCACGAGGGGGTTTATCAGAAAAAGGTCAATGTCGAGGTATCCGGGAGCGCTGGTGCAGGATTAATCACCTTTCGGGCTGCACAGGATGAAACCGCCGTCATCGATGGAACAAACCTCGCATTTGATCCCAACAGCTCAAATGCGCTGTTCGCCGTAATCGAACAGCATTACTTCCGCGTCTGGGGACTGGAACTGAGAAATTACAAAACCGCGCAACGCTACCTGGTTCCGATCTGGATTCTCGTGGAAAGGGCGTCGACCCACATCGGCTGATCGACAATCGAATTCACGAAATCGAAACCCGCATCAATGTCTAAGACGGCGGGGACGCACATGGGATTTCCGTTTTCGGATACGAAACATCACCGCTTGAGGACATTCCCATTTTCCGAAACGAACTCTACGATCTCAAGCTCGGCTCGAGCGAGGCACTCGTTCTCAACGGCAACGTGCGGAATTTTTCTTTTTCAGGGATCTCCAGTTCGATGCACTCAGAGCATGACCGAAGCTCGGCGAGAATGCAGACAAAACGCCGGTAGGACCATTCTCCAATTACTCCACCCGCTTTGTTCCCGGTCTCACCGCAGGAATGGCGGCAAGATCCCCCGGCACCTCGTCAGGAGCATAGACGGGAAACTGAATCTCCATGCAGGAGACGACGGGAAACTCGCCGACCTTGTCTTTGCCGGACCGATTCACGACGACAAATACTCCTGCGACTTGCCCACCCTGCTCTGCGATGAAATCAGTCAATTCGAGAAGAGTGCCACCAGTCGTGATGACATCCTCGACGAGGAGCAACCGTTCACCCGGTTTGATCTCGAATCCGCGCTTCAATTCCAACTCGTTCGTTTCCGCATTTCGCTCGGCATAGATGGTCCGGGCATGTACCGCCAATCCGACCTGTTGCCCGACAGGAACTCCGCCCATTGCAGGACTCAGAACGACATCGATCTGCCCGAGCGCTTTCATCGCGTCGACGCGCTGCTCGATCATTTCCTGCAGCTCAAAGGGATGCTGCACGAGCTTCCCTTTTTTCACGTAGTAGGCGGAGTGGTTTCCGCTCGCGAGGATAAAGTGTCCCTGTTCGACCGCTCCGTAGTCTTTGAGCAGTTCGATGGTTTCGTCAGGCGATGTCGGCAATTCGGTTCGCATAGTCTTTGGCTTTTTCGGTGAATGATAGATGTTCGTCGGCGTAGAGAATACCGCGAGAGACATTGATTACGTTGGGAGCGGTTCGATTCGCACCACGGAGAGTTTCCAAATCTCCACCTTGTGCGCCCAATCCGGGAATCAAAAGTGGCACATCGGGCATGCGGGCGAGCACATCATCGGAAACATTTGTCAGCCCAAGGACCAATCCGATGCTTCCCTCCCCCGCTGGATTATCACTGGCACGACCAGCCATGTCCCCAACCAGTTCAAAAACTTTACGTCCGCTTGCGAGGTCGTGCGTTTCCAGATCCGCCGCCCCCGCATTTGAAGTGACTCCGAGCAGATAAACACCCTTCCCCGGATATTGCAGAAACGGCTCCACGGAATCAAAACCCATGTAGGGGCTCAAGGTCACGGCGTCGACATCCCAGTTTCCAAAATACCCTTTCGCATAGTGTTCCTGCGTCGTGCCGATGTCTCCGCGTTTGGCATCGAGCACGATGGGCACGCTCGTATCTTTCATCCTCCTAACGAGACGGTCGATCACGGCGTAGCCCTCGACACCAAGAGCTTCGAAATACGCGATGTTTGGTTTGAAACAGGCAGCGTATTCAGCCGTTTCGGCTATCACCTTTTCGCAGAAAGTTTCAATAGCCGAAACCGAATCGTGCCGGTCCGGTCGAGGATCGAGTCCCACGCAGAGAGCACTCCCCGTGGCCTTGATTCTATTCAGTAAAGTCTCCGCGTAGGTCATCCCTTCGACTCAACAGGGTTAGGTCGATGAGTCAACCCTGTTATATCATCGATTCAACCCTGTCAGGTTTACTGATTTTTTTTAAGAGCACTTTCCAGCTGCCGGGTAGCGATGCAGAACGGGTCAAGACGCAGAGCGCCCATATTTCGGCACTAACGACTGGGAAGTACTCTCGAAATGACAATCTTTGTGTCTACCCTAGGCGCTCAAGGATCGCATCGCCCATTTCGGCGGTGCCCACTTTTTTCTGCCCCTCGTCGCCGGTGTGGATGTCACCTGTCCGGTAGCCATCATCGATGACAGCTTTCACGGCCGCTTCGATGGCGTCCGCGGCTTCGCCAAGTCCGAAAGAAAAACGGAGCATCATGGCGGCGGAAAGAATCTGGGCGACAGGATTCGCAATGCCCTGTCCGGCGATGTCAGGAGCAGAACCTCCACTCGGCTCGTACATCCCGAAGTAGAGTCCGTCTCCTTTGCTTTCCCCCAGGCTGGCGCTGGAAAGCATGCCGAGCGAACCGGCAATCATTGCCATCTCATCACTGAGGATATCACCAAAGAGGTTCGGAGCGAGGACGACGTCGAAGTCGCGCGGACGAGCGATCAGCTGCATGGCCGCGTTGTCGACGTAGAGGTGATCCAGCATGACATCGGGGAAGTCTTTCGCCACTTCTTCGACCGTTTCGCGCCAGAGAATTCCATTCTGAAGCACGTTTGCCTTGTCGATGGAGGTGATTCGCTTGTCGCGTTTTTGCGCAGCGGAAAAAGCGACGCGGGCGATCCGCTCGATCTCGCTTTTTTTGTAAATCATGGTATCGATCGCGACTCTCTCGCCATCCCGCTCTTCCAGGCCTTTGGGCTGGCCGAAGTAGATGCCTCCAGTCAGTTCCCTAACGCAAAGCACGTCGAATCCGCCGGCAATGCGATCCTCTTTCACAGGTGATGCATGAGTGAGAGCAGGAAAACAAACGGCAGGACGTAAATTCGCGAAAAGTCCGAAGTGTTTGCGCAAGGGCAACAAGGCTCCGCGCTCCGGCTGAATCTCGGGAGGAAGCGATTCCCACTTGGGACCACCAACGGAACCAAAGAGGATCGCATCGGCTGCGGCACAAGCGGCCACGGTGTCTTCGGGAAGCGGTGACCCGGTTGCATCGATTGCGGCACCACCGACGAGCTTTTCATCTGTCTCAAAGGCGAGACCGAATTTCTCGGCAACGCGGCCGAGAATCTTGCGAGCCTCGGCCATAACTTCTGGACCGATCCCGTCGCCGGGAAGAATTGCGATTTTGTGCGCTTCACTCATGGAGCGAGACAAAAGAGAGATCACGGACTATCGCAAGCCGAAATATGAATCAATCGTCTTAATCGTCCTTCGGGAGCTCTTTGATTTCGCTCACTTCCTTCCACTCCATTGCATCCAGCATGAAATTCCCAGAACGCTTTTCAGCAACGACATTGCCTTCCGTTGTGACGACCCGGGCAATGATGCCGTAGAGTTCGTCCTCTCGATACAAGTCACGGCTGATGAACATTCGATCGATCTCAATTTCTCCCGTTGGCACAACCTCGTCTCGATTGAATGGAAGAGCAGCGAGAGAAGCCTCCCCGGTAATTTTCACGAGATTGATCGGATCATCCTCGTCGGTGAGAGACGAATAAGACCATCCCCCGTCGTCACTGAGGCGCGTTGCCAGGCGATTGTTCCAGATGATGATGTATTCAAGGCGCGTCGGGGGAAGAGACTCGCGACTGAGGTTTCGAACCTTGACCTCGTAACTGGCAAGACGCTTTTCGTATTCGTAAGAAGATGAACTTCCATTGAAGCGCTCGGTTCGACCGGCCTTTTTCTCAATATCAATCTCCAGGCGAAAATCCGAGGCCAACTTTGCCGTTTTTATCCAATCCTTAATGAATTGCTGATCGTCGAGGGACAGAACATTGATCTCGGTATCAAACTCCTGCCCGTCTTCGCGTCGAATCCGCATGGATCGATTGTCGTCCGAGACTTTGAGGAGGGTTGCAAGGATCTTGGTTCCCTTCTTATCGGTAAATTCGTGCAGACTATCTGCGTCTTGGGCTGACAAGACCAAGGCAGGAAATATCGAAATGAATAGGGCTGGCAGGCGGAACATGGCGTTGGGCGAAAAAGGTGACTGTTTCAAAGGCGCAGTGAAACATATAGCCAGTTAGACGCATCGTCATTTCGGAAATGCGCAGCAATTTTGGCTCGATCAGGTATGTTTTTGCGCGATCAAGCGTGTCGGACCTCTTTTCGATACTTCAAGGGCACGGATTCGGATAGCGGTGGTGCACTGTATCGATTGCTTTACGGACTTCACCAGAAAGCTCGACGTTTACGCTGTCGATGTTTGATTTCAGCTGTTCCATCGTTGTCGCGCCAATGAGATTGGAAGCTACATGGTGGCGCTGATTGATCCAAGCGAGGCTCATCTGTGCAAAGTCAAGTCCGGCATCTTCGGCAATTTTCGCATATTCCTCGATTGCAGCGTCGCTGTTTGGGCCATTGTAGCGAGCAAAGCGCTCCCAGAGAGTAATGCGAGCGCCTTCTGGCTTGGCTCCGTGGCGATACTTTCCGGCGAGTCGTCCGAACGCGAGCGGCGAGTATGGCAGCGAGCGCATGCCTTCCTCCTCACAGATTTCGGAAAGCCCGGAATCGAAGGTACGATTGAGAAGATTGTAGGAATTCTGAATCGTCACCATTCGCGGTAGGCCTTCGCGCTCGGCGATCTGGAGAAATTTCATCGCTCCCCAGGGAGTTTCATTCGACAGGCCGACATAGCGGATCTTCCCCTGCTCAATCAATTCCGCGAGAACGCCTAGCGTCTCTTCGATTGGAACCGGTTCGGCTCCCTTTGGTGGCGAATAGTCGCGAGTTCCAAATGTCGGGACGGGGCGATCCGGCCAATGAAGTTGGTAGAGATCAATGTAGTCGGTCTGGAGGCGTTGCAGGCTTCCCTCGATTGCCTGCATGATATGATCGCGGTTCATGCGTGAACCGCCGCGGATGTGAGTGATGTGCGGGCCGGGGCCGGCAATTTTTGATGCCAGAATGACCTTGTCGCGCTGTTTGCGCGAAGCGAACCAGGTCCCGATAATGGATTCCGTCCGGTGACAGGTCTCCGCGATCGGCGGGACGGGATACATCTCGGCCGTGTCCCAGAAGTTCACCCCTTCCCCGAGGGCGTAATCCATCTGCTCGTGCCCCTCGGCTTCCGTGTTCTGTTCCCCCCAGGTCATCGTGCCAAGGCCGATGAGACTGATGTTGAGATCGGTGTGAGGAATGTCGCGGTATTTCATGGAATGGGAACGGGCTGAACTGCCAGCAGACTATCATTGCCGCGAATGAAAAGAAGGAAATCGAATTTTAACGATTCCTTCTCAGCTCGTTGATTTATCCTTTCGGCTTCTCAACCTATCCGTTCCGAATAATCAGTAGATTCTGTCCGCCTTTGCCACGCTCTTCTGCCCATACTCGGCGCGCATGATCGTAAATTTGTCCGACCGTCTCCTTGTTCTTCACTCGAAACTCCGAAGTCTTGGCGTGTGTCGTATCGGGATAGTGCTTAGTCACGAGGTTGTCGATGTCGCCTGTGCCCAGTTTATCCGATGCTCGATTGGCCATGTCTTTGAGACGACTGATTGTCGCGCTCCCGGTTGTGATCGATGAACTTTCGCTCACCGGTTCGATGTAATAAAAACGAGCGGTCTGCGCTCCATCGGTGTCGACTGTGCACTCATACACTCGAACGGCGCCATCAATAACGTAGGTGTGCTCGGTGACCGAAGCAATCTGGTCGAGACGGGCCATGAATCGTCCGCTCGCTGTGATCACTTCCCAGAATCCGTGAATGCCGACCTGGAGTCCATCGGGGGTGTCCTGAGAACGTAGGGCATGGTGAGGCAGGGTGAAAATAACGGAGAGCAAAAGGAAAATGCGAATCTTCATAGACAGGATCGTATCGCAAAGCCCCTAACCTGTCTACACGTCGGAGCGGCGTTTTTCCGTCGGCCTGGGTTCATCTTACGCTCATTTTTCACCTGCAAACGCGTACCATACGCCATTCCAATTCCCTGATATGTTAGAGTTATATGGGTAAAGCCAATTTCATTTTCGGACTCGGAACATGCTTCTCGTTCCTCCTCACCAGTTCGGCACAGGAAGTCGACTTCGCGCGCGACATTCGCCCGATCCTTTCGGACAAATGTTTCTTTTGTCACGGCCCGGATGAGGAACACCGCAAAGCAAAACTGCGGCTCGATCAAAAGGAAGACGCCTTCGCCGATAAAGATGGCATTCGCGCCTTTGTAGCCGGCTCGGCCGATGACAGCGAGTCGTGGCACCGAATCATTTCAGAGGACCCGGACGAACTGATGCCGCCGCCGAAGGCAAAAAAGCCGCTCTCGAAAAAGGAAATCGAACTCATTCGCAAATGGATCGAGTCCGGAGCCGAATGGACAGAGCACTGGTCCTTTGTTGCACCGAAGAAACCCACCCCACCCGCAGTCGGAGGCGGCTTAGAAAAAGAGATTCGCAACCCGATCGATCAGTTCATTCTCAACGAAA
>Ga0255781_10000233_pt1 | contig 43083 bp, 47 predicted proteins | sample 101ome_21_FD_179979 | JGI IMG/M metagenome (GOLD analysis project Ga0255781, IMG submission 179979) | Coastal salt marsh microbial communities from the Groves Creek Marsh, Skidaway Island, Georgia - 101413BT metaG (version 2) | ecosystem: Environmental > Aquatic > Marine > Intertidal zone >... | reverse complement strand
GGAATTAAGCAAATACTCCTACGGAATAAAGAATATGCCGAGGCGGGACAGCAAGCGTTATTCCCGGAAACATCAGCGGAATATCTAAAGTCGCTCGACAACGACAAAATTAGCGAGTTGCACCGGCAAGCGTATCCGAAGCCCGAACGTGTAAACCCGTTTGCAGACGACGACTATCTTTACCACGTGGCTCGAGCCGACTCCGGTAGCTGGATTCAGAAGGAAGGGTTGAAGCCGAATCAGAGCAGCAATTTCGGTGGAGGTTTGCAGCACAACATACGCGGCAACGTGTTCTTGACTGAGAAGTCAGGTATGCCCGACGTGTTAAATTATCTACAACGCAATCTCGAGGCTTCCGGCCAATGGGACGACGAATCAAATTACGACCAGCCGATTTACAGCAAGCACTTCAAAGTTTTTCGTGTACCGAAGAAGCACATAAAAGATTACGCGGCTATCGACGAAGTGGGAACTCGCGACCAGCAAAGCACGGCGTACAAAGTTAATCACGTAATAAAAGAACGTGTCAAAAACGCGAAGCAAATGGCCGGTAAGTATCAGCAGGCTATGCAACGGTCTAACTATGAAGCGAAAAATCTCAAAGAGCAGAAGAACTCGTTAGACGTTGCAAAGAGACAGCAAATAGGAAAAGCAGCTCGAGAGGCAAAAAAAGCCGAGTCGCAGATGGATGCCTTGCTGAGACAAATAGAAAGAAAAGAAGCACCGCAGCAGTACGAGTTGCAGTTTGAAATAAGCGCTCCATACGAATACGACGACGGAATGGGCGGGACTGAAATGGTTAGGGACTTAGATAGTTACTTTATAGACAAAACGCGAGCGAATCCGCAGGGCGAAAAAAAATGGTTCGATTCGTTAGTGATTGCAGCGGAACGCGGCAATTTTCTTGATAACGACCAGTTAAGCGACGAGCAAAAAAGCAACGCGCTAGACAATTACGGCAGACACACACTCAGCGGCAGATATTTTTCTCTGCAAAACGTGTTTGAGAATCTTGCGGATCAAAGAACCGACCCGGAATACATGGATCAGTTATATGAAACACAATCGGAGTCATGGAAGGAGTTTAAGAAAAGATTGACGTTTCTGTATCGCTTCAACAATTTCATCGGAAGTTTAGATGAACGTCAGAAGGAGCAAGCAATCTCAATGCAGTGGATGGACAAGTATCGAGATCAGTTGCGATACACCACCGAAAGTCTGCTCGAGTTTGGGGATATCGGGCCGTACACAAAGCGCGCGGAAGAAATAGCCAACAGCGCGACGGCGGCAATAGAAGAAGCGTACACAGCTACCTCTACGCTGAACGATTGGCAGGAGCAGTACGGCGAGCTGTACGATCATCATTTAGCGGAATCGGCCCGTATGCAGCTTCAGGATATGAAGTTAAAAGTCGCTAGCAATCCGAACTATTGGGAATGGAATCGTGACGGTGTAGCACTCGACAGCGACGGGCTGCCTCTTATTTTGTTCCACGGCACGCCGCTAGGAGGATTCGGCGAGTTCGCAAATCTGGACGTAGATGGTCATATCTACAGTTCGACAGACGTGACAATGGGAACGTCTTACAACAACGGATACTACGATGACGCAACACCGGCGTTTGCAAACACCGTAGACGACGTGCGAGAAGCCGTAAGCAAAAGCAAAAAGTTGTTTATGGAATACATAGAGCCAGACGGCGAAAGAGTATCGTCATACCTTCTTTCTAATCCCGAAACTGGAACGCTCGCAGTTCTATCACGAGACGAATTGCCGAGAGAAATCGGCGACGACACGCAGATACCGCCGAAAGCGGTAATATCGTCCGGGAACGATCTTGAATTAGTCGTTGGATGGAATAAATGGCTGCACGACCCATCACAGCAAAGACAGCGAGGTAAAGACATACAGGCAAAAGGCGTTTATCCGCTTGTCTACCGGCTAGAAAAACCACTTATTATCGAAGGAAATGGGAACCTATGGAATGACATAGATTTATTCGCCACGAGCGACTTCGACCAAGACTACGCGGAGTCGTATGCGTCAGCTCGCGAGTTACTGACTCAGCCGCAATTAACAAACTGGATAACTCACGCCGGATATAATCCTTACCCGCAGGCTTCAATGGAGTTGCGCAGTTGGTTGTTCAGCCAAAACGATGCGGAAGCGGAACAACAAATGGAGCAGCTCGGCGATCTAAACCCTCTCGATGACGATTTTGATGCCGACGACGTTACCGACAATCTAGTCCTTGCAAGGATAATCGACGAAGTAAGCGAGATTTACGGCGTTCCAGCGTTCGACATATTGAAAGAAACAGTTGCGATTCCATATCAGCTTACGACCAGAGACTACGCAAAAGCCGCTCAAGATGCTGGCTACGACGGCATTATATTTAAGGACATCGTGGACTACGGCGGAGCAGTGGAGGAGTTCGATCTGGATTTTGAAGATTACCCACCCGCCGACGTGTACGTAGCATTCCAAACCGATCAAGTAAAAAGCGCACACAATCTCGGCTATTTTACTCGCCAAGGGCCAGATTCAAGGCGCTTGCTCTATCAAGCCGCAGAATGACAAACTACAGGCAACAAAACATAGGGGCGTGAAGGATGAATACACGTGAAAAGTTTTGCTCAGGCAGTTGCCGCGTTGCTCGATCAGTACCGTGCTAACGGACGTTTTATTAGCGTCGATCCAGACGAGGACGGCAAAAAACAGGCAATTTTCGTAACGGACGACGGCAAAGTAAACCCGGACAGTTCCGATCCCGGCAAATGGGCCGATTTTCGGCCCGACGCAGTTGCCAAAAAACCGAAGCCGCACCGTGACAGCCCGGGCCAGCTCGGAACGCATGAAGATCCGTTTACCGGCAAATACCGGCGAAAGCCCGAGGTGCAGCAAAAAGCGGATCTAGAGGGAGAGCCGGAACAAAAACAGGGCGATCAAAAACCGAACATACAATACAAGCGAAAAGACATCGGCTTGAAGCCGTTTCGCACGATTCCGAAGAAGCTCAACAAAGACGGAACGCCGAGAAAAGGCAGCAAGTCAAAAAAGGTGATGAGCGACGACGTGAAGGGCGTAAAGCGATACGACAAAGAAACCGGCAAGTGGAAAACACTGACAAAGAGCGGCAAATATATCAATCGCGGAGAATCGGCCAAATTTGAGGACGTAGCAAGAGAAGTCGGATTCGACGCAGATTACGAACCGACCAGCGAGGATATAGCAGGACTCCGCGAAGTCGCAAAAGAGGTGCAGCAACGCCACAACGAAGGCGTGCAAGAAATCGTGGACGCAATGCGACAACTGTTTGCGGGAAAATACCGTGGACTCAGTTATTGGCAGACCAAAGCGAGAGCTGCACAAGACCCAGACGAGCTTAACAAAATCGGGCTGGACGAAATCATAAACGGGCAGCGGTATAGCGACAGCGAAGCAAATTTGCTCCCAATCATACGTGCTCACGCGGGCTATTTGCTGCAAGGAGGAGACGCAGACGAGCAAGCCGTTTTCGAGGCACTCAGAAAGCCACTACCGAAGCCGTTGCCGCTGACAAACGAGGACATCGTTTCGCAGGCCGCAGAAATTTACGCGGAACGTAAAGACGACATTTTCGAGGAACCAGCATACAAAAAGCTCGAGCAAGAGCGACAGGAAGCTCTGGAAGCAAACGACTTTGAAAGGTCAGAGCAGCTACTCGAGGTAATGGCGCAGAAGTTTCCGACGCAATTCAACATCATTTTCGGCGACACCGAATCAATGTGGGACGACGACGGCGAATCCGTGCCGTTTCAAGCCGCGTCATTTGCCGAAGCAGTTGCGTACTACTCCACGCAGCCCGGCTTGTGGGAGCAGTTCACCAAAAAAACGGACAAGCAGGAAAAGCTATTCGACAGCACCGGCAAGTCATGGAAAGATCAGCCGCGAGTACCGAAAGGGAGCAAAAAAGGCGGCCAGTGGACTCGAGGGAATTTCAAAGCAAATACAGCAGCAATGCGAGAAGCACGAAAAGACTACGAGCGCGACCTAAACGCAAGGAACCTTTCACGCACGAGAAACACAGCGCAAAAACGCAAAAGCGTGCGAAAACTTGCAAAGAAACACGGCGGCGCAGAGGCATTAAGAAAATTGAAGCCGCAGGAAATGAGTCACGAGCAGCTCGTGCTCAAGAGCGCCTTAGAAATACAAGAATTACAGGACAAATTCTACGGGCTTCCGACCAGCGACACGAAAGAATGGATACAGTCGTATGTCAGGAACAATTCAATCATCGGATTCCAGTCGTTTAGAGACTTTCAAGACGACATTGCTCGCGACATCGGCGAAAAACAAGCCGCCGAGGAATTAGCGGCAATAGAGAAAATATACGGATTCAAAAACACCGTGGACAACATGGTGGCGTTTCGGGAAATGCTTGAGGTAATCGGCGTAGGCCACACTGAGGCAAAAACTTTTGGAGACGTAGCTGCGAGCCTAGCGAGGTTGTCCGGCAAGCTAGGACTTGACTCAATAATGAAAAAACACCGCGCTGCCGTACGCAACGCAGTCAAACGTGGCGAGGAAGTGCCGGAATATGCCTACGAAATGTACCACGACGCAACGTGGAGTCCCGATCAGCGTTCAGCGAGAGGGACAAAGAAGTATGTCAACGCAGTAGATGAATACAAGAAAACGGACAAGTTTAGATTGTTAGCGTCAGAAGGAAGAAAATATCGGCAGCTCGCAAAAAAACAGGTAGACGAAGTACGCAAAAAGTTTGTGACCGAAACAAAGAAGGCACAAGCCGAGCGCAACAAAGTCAATGAAGCAGCCAAGGAAGCACTAGGTATCGCCATCGAAGCGGAAAGCGACGGCGATCAAGCAAAAATGCAGGAGTATAAAGACAAATATTATCAGCTCGTAGACGAGCGAAACCGTTTGCGAACTGAAGAAAAACAGCTAATTGTCAAAGCACTCGCAGGCTTTAAGTCAAACCGAAGGCAGCAAGAAGGTCAAACGGCGATAGAGCTTAAATTCCAAGGCACTAACCCAGCGTATGCAGGCGGGAGATCGAAGAACGCCGTGGCATGGATCGAATCAATCAGCGACGGCTCGATACCGAATTTCAGCGTGGGATTTACCACCATCGGAAAACGTCGCAGCCAATTCAACCCGGGAAAAAACCGCGTAGAAATGGGAGCGGGCGAGGACAGCATGGTCGTATTGATTCACGAGCTGGGCCACGCAATAGAGACGAACACTCATATCGGGCGACTCGGTAGAGCGTTCTATGCCCAAGCGGTTCAGAAAGATCCGACTCGAAGCCTAAAGCTGAAAAACTCCAATTACGACCCCGACGAAGTTGCCAGCAAAGACGGGTTTCTGACAGCGTACACTGGCAAATTTTACGACTCGGCTTCGAGCACCGAGGTTATTTCAATGGGGCTTCAACATCTCTACGAGGACGCGGCAGAGTTCGCGGAGAAGTCACCAGACCACTTCAATTTTATGGTCGCAGCATTGCGCGGGCTGATTTAGCAAAAAGGGAACAGCGTGGAATTAGACGAAACAAACACCGACGAGTACGTAATAGCGAGCTTCGTCAGCAAAAGCGGAGCGTCCATCGTTCTGTTGGGAGACGGGTATTGGCACGGCGACGACGACCTTGCCGAGCTAGCAAACGCAATCTGTTGCGTAAAGCATTACCGACCTGAATACGGCGACTTTCCCGCGTGGGCTTCGAGCACCATTGACGACCAAATGAAGGGCAAGCTCACGCCGTATTTCTCAGAGCTGGGCGTAAACCCGGGAGGGCTAAAAGACCAACCAATCTACTAGCTTGCACGAAGTTGCAAAAAAACCGTAAAACGAGGAAATCATGGAAGCAGCAATGACACCAGCAGTGGCAATAAGGCCGACACAGGGAGAGTCCGAGGAGGACTTTATCGTTCGCGCTCACCATGCGCTCGCTGGGCAGATTCCCGACCCAGCACAACGCAATCAAGCAGTATGGCAAGCGTGGGACTCGACAATGGGCAACCAGATGTTCGAGCAGGCTTCCCGCTACTTCTCAGCGGAACAATACTCTCCGACTGAGCCGCGACCGTTCTTTATGGAACACGAAAAAGTCAACTATGGGCCAGACGGCAGCGAGCAGATCACGAATTACGACCTCGCAGAATTGACGAAGATCGTCCGCGAGAATAACCATCGGATTAACGACACCGACGCATACACGGCACTCGTGGATAAGCACACGCTGCCACCACCGTACCGCGACCCAGACCCCCCTAAGAATCTTGGATTTGTCGGCCCGTACCGACTGGGCATGATGGGACGCAAAAACCCGCGATGGGGCATTTTTGCAAATGAGTGGCAACGAAACGACAAAGCGGAGCAGCTCAGAGATCGACCAAATCGGAGCGTAGAAGTATTGCAGCTAAAGGCTAACGGGCGACGTTATATCGACCCGATTGCGGCACTTTCAGAAGCACCAAGGCTACCGCTGCCAACGACAGCACAATACGCGGCAGCAGCCGCAGACGACGAGGCAGTAACCGTTGAGCGTTACGACGCTACTCCGGCAATACAGGCGTTCCCCGGAGGCGGGAACACTCACATTAAGCAATTCGGCGACAAGAAAAAAGGCAAAGATATGTACGGCTCCACGGCCCCAGATCAAGACATGATTCGCGAGGTGCTAAACGCGCTAATGAGCACTGAGGAGTGGCAGACTATTAGCCAAGCCGCACAAATGATCGGCGACGAGCAGCCTATTAACTCCGGGCAAGACGTGATGCCACCGTCACCGGAAGCAGATCCAATGGCGGGCGGGATGCCCGAGCCACCAATGCAAGAACCGATGGGCGAAGCTCCAATGGGCGATCCAGCTATGGGGATGCCACCAATGGAAGGCGACCCATCTATGGGGATGCCGCCAGTCGAAGAAGAAATGGTCGAAGAAGATGAAGTCGGCCCGATGCCGCCAGAACAGAACATGGGCAAGTACGGACTCAGTTCAATGCTAGGAGCCGGAGCAAAAGCCACGGGTGACTTCGTAGGCGACACGCTTATGGCTGACGACGGCAAGAAGCGAGACGACGCTGACTACACGCAAGACAAAAACATGGCTCCAATGCTTGCGGGAGCAGTAGGTTCCGCAGCCGGAAAAATGATGGCTCCCGACAAAAACGCAGCACCGCTCGCCGGAGCAGCAGGTGGAGCACTACGAGGGGCGGGAAATGCTCTCAAAGGCAGCGTAAAAGCTCGCGGCAAAGAAATGGCGGGTAGAGTCGCCGGGGACATGGCGAAAGCCGGAGCGACCGCAGCAGCTACTAAGGGCAAGGGCATACTAGCAAGGATTCTCGAGGGGCCGAAGGAAGATTCCGCACCAAATCAACAGTTCGGCGCAACACCGGGCTATCACCGTTACGACTCTTACGCAGAGGGAAACATGCGCAGAGATCAATACGCGGCGCTCACCGCTGAAAATGAGAAAATGCGTTCCGAGCTGAATCAACTAAAAGCTCACAACGACAGTCTGCTTACCGAGCAGGCTCAAATGTACGCAGCGACTCAGCATGAGGTCGTGCAGCTCCGGCAGAACGCTATCGACGCAGAGCGTAAAGAGCGGCTTACGCATCTGGCTCACCAGTACGGTGCAGTCAACCTAAAGCGTGAAATGGACGAGTGCCTTTACAGCAACGGCTCGGAAATGAGCAACGACGAGTTCGACAAGCGAGTTGAGCTTATCCAACACTATTGTGCAGTTTCAGCTCCGCAGTCGCCGATGATCCCACTCGGGTACGACGGTTCACTTGCGAGCGGCGACGTGCAAAGCGACAAGTTCGCAGCACAAGTTGCAGACCGTGCTTTAGCTCTCGTAAACGACGGCATTAAGAGCGGCAATCGCTTGACCTACCAAGACGCGGTAGCCAAAGCAAAAGCTGATCTGACTGCTGAGTAAAACAGAAACACCATCAACAAGAGGTAAATACCAATGGCAGGTAATTCACAACAGTTTCAGGCTTCAGCCGCTATTAACGTAAGTCGGTTCGTCGCTTTAAGTGGCGACAATACTGTCCGGCAAGCTGTAGCAGCAGACAACGGCATTATCGGAATCATGCACGAAAGTGCATGGGACACGCCGATTCCGGGTGCCAACGACGTAGTTGCCGTTCCCACAGGGCAATCGAAGCGTATCTATATGGATACGGAAAGCTGCGAAGTCGTGGTCGGAGCTGCGGACTTAGATCCCGGCGACAAAGTTCGATCCGACGCAAACGGTGCTGCGGTAGAAGCCGCAACCGGAGAGCAATACTTTGCAGTTGTAACGCAAGGCGGACTTGCTGGCGACCGAGCGAAAGTAATCGTTCAATCTGGACAAGCGTAACACTAACTAGAAATCTCACGTCCCGGGCGGGGGACGCAACCTATCGAAATACACCCCCGTTTTAGAAGGACGTAATTATGCCTCTCGCATATCCCGGCGGAAATAATACCTACGTGAAAGACCTCGATGCGTCGGGCCGTCTTATCACCGAGTTTAGCCGCAACCCAGACGACTTTGCTCTGAACAGCTACGTGCAACTCAGCAACGTGAACAAGTCAGCAGGGTACTATCTCAAGATCACTCCAGAGGAAGCAGCTCGAGTTTTGAGTGCTAACCTCGCCGAGTTCGTATGGCCCGACGGAGCACCGCGACCGCAGCGTAATAACGGAACCGAGACTTTCGAGTTCGCCGGTTACGAGTGTCAGCGGTACGACTACGACTTCACTATTGGTCGCAAAGCTAGCGAGCAGGCCGATTGGAACATTATCGAAAGCCACTCGCGAATCAAAGCCCAGCAAGCGATGACCGCGAGAACGCTATCGGTTCATGGGCTTTTGGAGACAGCAGGCACGTGGGCTACGGGCCACAGTGTAGACGTTGCAACGGGAATCCCCGGCAACTCCGGCACGTGGGATCAGTCCACAGTTGCTCGACAGGATATCAAGCGTTCGCTCGCTTACGCCGTCGAGAAAATCATGATTGCGACCCTTTCCGTTGTTAGACGCAAGGACTTGCAGCTTGTGATTAGCCCGACTGTTGCTCACGCGATGGCCGAGTCTCAAGAGATCGTTGACCACATCAAATCGTCGCCTGATGCTTACGCTCAGGTAAAGGGCGAAGTTGGAAAGTGGGGCGAGTACGGCCTTCCAGACATGCTCTACGGCATCAATATCGTTGTCGAGGACGCGGTTCAGGTTAGCAGCAAGCGTGGAGCATCACTAAGCAGCAATTTCTTGTGCTCGGCGACCGACGCTTACCTGCTTGCACGTCCCGGCAGTCTGGTAGCAGAATCCGGCGGCCCGAGTTTCTCGAGCGTTCACTTGTTCTTGGCTGAAGATATGACCGTCTATACCAAGGACGACGAGGACAACCGCAGAACTGAAGGACACGTTGTCGATGACTTTGACGTGGTAAGCACCGCGCCAGCTTCAGCGTTCCGTTTCACCGCAGCGGTATCCTAGTAACTAGGGATTCGATATGGCTTACGCAGACGGGAATGACCTAGCCGCTCGTTACGACATTGATTGGATAGGTGACCTTGCGACAGATAATCGCGAACACCTATCTCGTGGGGCCGTCGGTACACATCCGGCGGTGCTTGCAGCATTGGACGGCGCGAGCGGGCAGGTGCAGGCAGCTCTCATTCAGGGCGGCCAATATACCGTCGCAGACCTATCGAACCTTACGGGCGTAAACAAGGCGTATCTCGCAGACCTCGTTTGTGGGTTAGCGATCATACGCCTATACGAACGGCGGGGCGAAAGCATACCCGCCAACGCGGAAGCATCGCAGCAGAAATGGTGGAGCTTGCTGGACAAGCTCGCAAACGGTGCGAACGTCTTTAATTTGCCGTCGCAGCTAGACGCTACGGTGGTCGATCATACGGGGCCAACTGCGGTTCAACTGCAAAACCGCAACGATTTAACGGTGCGGAGCAAGCAATTCCCACCGCCAATAACAAGACTCCCAACAGCTCAAGGTGGTGGAACATGACACTCGTACCGGGGCGAGTAGCTCCCCAAGCCGTCGGCAACAATCCTGATCCGAACACCGGAGCGGGTACAACACAATACAACGGCGTAGACGTAAAAGTTGCCGGTGCTAGCAATATCTACATCGGCAATTCTCTCGACCCAGAGGACACGCTGTATTGGCTCGGGCAACAGATCGACGACATGGCGATTGTTACTCGCGAGTTTTTCAACGACGTACCGGCGGACAGTCACGGCGGCCCCCAAGGGCCACCGATTGAGCGGCAGGTGCTCGGGCGAATCGTTCAGCTCAGTTTCAATCTCAGCACGTGGAGCCAGCGTACCCGGACGTGGATTGAGCAGCAAAACACAGCGTACGAGACTCCCGGAACTATTTATGAGTGGGAAGTCGGCACACCGCTTTTTCAGTACCACGCTTTCCGTATTTTGATCGTTCCAGCACGGGATAACCGCATCACAGCGGCAGCTCCGGCTACGAAATCCCAAGACTGGTTTACGTACAATTTCCCGTGCTGCGTAATGGCTTCGCCAATCGAAGCAAGCCAGAGCACAAAATTCACCGGACTGAGCTTCACAATGGAAGCTCACCGCGTCCCGCAGATCAACAACGCACTAAAGGGCGTAATCTGGAACCGGAGCGTCGCAGGGCTTTCTACAGCCGTTTCCGCTCAGGAAGCAGAAATGCAAGCTCAGTACGACGCTATCGTGGCAGAGAGAGCGAAAACCGGCCCCGTTGTCGAAGAATAGCATCGGTTGGGACTTTTCACGCGCGGCTCGGGTTGGTTCCCACCGATCCTCCACCGGCTCGAGCCGCGTGTTCACCATTGTCACCACGTCACGAGCTTTTTAGTGGCGTAAAATATTGAATCGGGAACCGCACGATCATCTCTATATCGCCACTGTCCCGAGTATTGCGGGTTCGACCACCGTACTCGAGCGGTATAGCAATAGTGTCGTTTAGCTTTTGAATATTCAGATATCGGATGTCTCGGTTCCGGTCAGCGACGACCAGCATCGTCCGCACTTTGAAGGTGCGATACAGCTCTTGCGTTTTCTCGAACTTGCTCGCGGAGAGCATCACGTCCGGGTAATCACCCCAAGCAAAAGACCGGCACTTTACCTCCACAAACGCATGAATTTCATTCGTTTCTGGCTTCCGAGCCGCGTAGTCTAGTATTTGGTGGTGAGACAATGGCTGAAGGTAGTATTGCCAAGCCCGCTCTAGCTCACGCTTCACATGCTCTTGGTTACGAATATCGCTCTCGCTCTCGTATATCGGTCGCCCCATCGTGAAATGCCTTAATTGCGGAAACAAGGTTACAAACGGCAAGACACTTTGCGAAAAGTGCATCTGCCAGAAATGTAGGCGTATCAAAATTCTCTGCGATTGCAAGCGGAAATAGTATTGACGGGTGAAACAGTCGGTCGATATGCTATTAGCTCACAGTTAATTTTCTTTATGCAAAGGGGTTTGCAAATGGCATCTTCAGCCACGGCATCAGAGCCACTCATTATCGAGATCGTTCACAGCGATCACGTTTACACAGCTACAGCATACAGCCTAGCGTCTCTCGAGCGTTACTGCTCGGATTGCGTTCGCAGCAAGCGAGCGTTTCGGTTCGGCGATATCCGCAGCTACGGCACGCACAACATTACGCAGCTATGCCGCGTTCTGAACGGTATTCGTCACTTCGGCACGTTCGACAAATCTCTAACCAAAACCAAGTGAGGGCGTACCGATGGATCTTCAAGAATTTAAGGACAAAGCTGACGGGTATATCGCAATGGTGCTCGACAATCAGTTGACGAAGGACGACGCGGGTGACGCGATTAACGATTGCCTTAGCGCAGTCGCAGAGGACGAGCAAGAAGAAGGCTACGACTATTATTCGCAGCAGTGGGTCAAATGGCTTATGAACGGAGAATCAAAGTGAGCACACCAAAACCAGAGCGGTTGCAGTTTGATCTTTACGACACATCAGGAGAGCTTTCGTGCTCGTTGTTGCTGTCGAAGGTAGCACGTTGGGCGGATCTTGCTCTTGAGCAAGTCGCTGTAGAAATGGAACACACAACATTGATAAGCGGTCGCGATGCAGTGCGATACCGCGTTAGTTCAACCAAAAAAGTTTCGTTTGCACGAGCATTGTTAGTGCGAGCATGGGTCGATGGATGGAACAGGGGTTAATTATGAGCAAAGCAGTAGACAAAGCCCGCGAGACGTTGAGGCAGCTCGAGGAAGCGCGGCAAATCATGATAGACGAGGAGCTAGACTCGCTCGTCCCGACCGCGCACAAGTTTTTGGAAGCTCGCATAGCAGAGGCGAAGGAGCGGCTGCGAGACGAGCTGGACATGGACGCAGACAAATCAGACCATCGGTGGAGGTAACAAATATGCAGACCGTAAGACAGCCGCGTAAGAGACGCACGTGTAATTGGGTAGAGTTTATCCGGTGGTGGAAGCGATGCGGCGACCGCGACGTTAAGCCGACCTACGAACTGTATAAAGCGTGCTCGCTACAAGACCGGCGGATGATTAAGCAAATTACTGAACTTTGGAAACTCGAAGAAGAAGGAAACGAAGATGACAACTGAGGAATATCACCACGAAGCGGCTCGCGTCGAAGAAGAACGCAATATCTACATCGTAAAGCTATGGGTCGAGGGCAAGCATCACTCATTCTTTGAGGGCCATCTTTGCACGCAGCTCAATGAGCTTTCCGTAAGCGCAAGCTGGACGTGGAAGTGCTTTCGTTGCGAGTCCGAGCAGGAGCAGCTTATCGTGCTCATGCACGACCAAAGCAGCTTGCTACCGGATGAAAAACAGCGAGTCGATGCGTTCATCGAAGGATTCTGGGCGGGGCTAGTTAGGTGATTCCAGCAATTAAAGCAGCACAAGCACGTTTGTGCGTTTGTTTGTACCCCGTCGTTACGTGCAGCGACGGGTTTTTTCTTGTAACCAACTCGGGCGGCAAAGCGCGTTATTTGGTTGCGATCTTAGACGACGGAGAGCTGTTCGTTCATCGGTTCACGAGGCGTGAAATCGAGCAGCATATCCGCGACAACGTGAAGGGGTTTGAAGCATGTTAAAAGCAGAAAAACAGAAAGAGCTGAAGCTCACGTTCGTTGCAGCCGACGCTCTCGATACTCACGAGCAAATGGCAATCACGGATGGACTGTCGGGGCATCGAGCGGTACACAACGTTGAGAGCATCAGCGAAGAAGCGAGAATGACTGCCACGCAGGTGCAGCACTGGGTTTATACGTACGAGATAGAACTTTGCGACACTAAAGAAGAAAACGAGGTAAGACTACTATTCGCCGGTTTGTGGATCGGATTAACGCAAGCAAAAAGCAGCAGGCAGCACGGTGAAAATTACGTCGATGCGAAATGGAAAGTGACTTCAGACGTGAAAACGGACGCATGGCATCTACAGCAAATGCACAGCGCTGCGTATAGAAAACTGAGCTGGTACGGAACGCGGAAGCACCTAGAGCCGAGCGACGTAGAGGCGACAGTTTCCACACACGAACACCGGGAGGAGGACTTTAGGGAACCGCCTTGGACGGCGTATGAATACACCTTCGAGTGCCACAGCCAGATAACTAAAGCTGACCACCGAGCGTTCCAAAATTGGCTTGAAGGCTATTTGGAGGCAGTGCAGCACCAGCAAGACATAGAGGATTTTGTAAATGAGTGAACGAAAATCACTTTTGATTATTTTTGTGTTTTGGTTTCTGGGTTTTTTACTTGCCGGAGGAATTTGAGATGGGTGCAAGTGTAGCAAGACTCGAGTGGTTGCTCGAGCGCAAGAAGGGCATCGGCGGCAGCGACATCGCAGCCGTTTGCGGGCTAAACAGGTACCGCACACCGATGGACGTTTGGTACGACAAAATCAGCGACGTGCGGGACGAGGAACCGAACTTAGCGATGAAGCTAGGCACGTATCTCGAGCCACTGATCGTGAAAGAATACGAAGCGATGACCGGCAACAAAGTCGTCGTAAACTTGGACGCGATCAAGCACGAGCGATACCCGTTTGCTCGGTGCAATCTGGACGGGATGGTGCTCGCAGCAGACGGCGGGAAGGGAGTGCTCGAGGTAAAGACGGCAGGAAGCAGTAGACATTGGGGAGCAGGCGAGGAGGAAATCCCCGACGAATACTACTGCCAAGTTCAGTGGAACATGCTCATTGCTGGACTCGACTGGGCCGACGTTCCCGTGCTGTTTTTCGACTATGGCCGCCGCATCGAAATCTACACGATTGAGGCGGACAGCGATTTTCAGCAGTTCTTGGTGGACAAGGCTGAAGCGTTTTGGGAAGCCGTTATCACCGAGACAATGCCCGACCCGAGAAGCTCGGCAGAGGCAGAGAAGGCGTGGCCGTCGCACCGCGAGGGTGTACGCCAGCAGGTGACGCAAGAGCTTGCGGAAACGCTCGAGCAGCTACGTGCAGTCAAGAAGAAAGCGAAAGAGCTGAAAGACACGCAGACGATGCTCGAGGGCCGCGTGAAGATTGCAATGAAGGACGCTGAGAGGCTCGTAGACGGCGACCGCGTGCTATGCACGTGGAAAGCCAGCAAGACTAACCGGCTCGACCAGACAGCTCTCAGAGAGCGTCATCCCGAGATCGTTAAAGAGTTCACTAAACAAACAAGCAGCAGAAGGTTTTTAGTCAAATGAGCGAAGTAAATAAGCAGCTAGCAGAAATCGTCGAGCAAGAAACGCAGACAATGACAGTTTCGGAGCAGGCGCGCACTCGAGGCACGATTGAGGCATCCTTGACCGTCGCAGCGGCTCGTCCACGAGATGAGGCACGGGCGATTAGTCAAATTGCCAACAGTTGCCAGAGATTGCGGTTAGCGGAGTCAGCGGTTTACAGCTACAGCAAGGGAGGCAGCGAGATTACCGGCCCGAGTATTACGCTCGTGACTCAGGTTGCTCTCGCGTGGGGTAACGTCGATTGGGGGTATCGGGAGCTATCGCGTGGACGCGGCGAAAGCACGGTCGAGGCGTATGCGTGGGATCAGCAAACCAACGCCCGGTACTCGCGGCAGTTCATCGTCCCGCACAGAATCCGCGTCGGAGGGCGGCAACGCCAGCTACGCGAGGATGAGCTAGCGGACTGGATCGCTAACCAAGCTCAGAGACGGGTGAGAACGTGTCTGGAAAATGTGATACCGCGAGACGTGATTGAGGAAGCCGTAGACGAGTGCGAGCGGACGTTGAAATCGAACGTGGACTTGGACAAGTCGAAGATCACAGCGATGATCGGCAAGTTCGAGGAAATCGGAGTTTCGCGAGAGCAGTTGACGGCAAAAATCCAGCGGTCACTAGATGCGATTCAGCCAGCTCAGTATCTCGCTATGCGGAGAATCTTCACGTCGATTAAGGACGGCTTAACGACGGTCGAGCAGGCGTTTCCAAAGCTCGAGGAAGCAGTGGACGAGGAAAAGCCGCCGAGAAAGCGGAAGGTCGCCGATGACGTATAAGCTCACTCAGCAGCAGGTAGATGAGGTTGCGATGCTACTTGAGACTACATCGCTTTCGCTAGAAAACGTCGGCAAGAAAGTCGGCGTGAGCGAAGTCTCTGTACGTCGCATCATGCACGGTAGGCACAAACTGCACAGCAAACCGTGTCTGGATAGAATCAGTCGCAGTTCAGTCAGAAGGCCGCTCAAGAGTTGGCATCGCGATTGGATCAAGCAACTAGCAAAAGAGGGTTGCGGGGCGACGGAAATTGCCCAGCGAACCAAGTCGTCTCGCTCAACAGTTTGGCGAGTTCTTAATGCGTAGAAAGTCGTGGGGGCGGCTCTGCAAAACCGCCCCCACTCCCTCTCTCTAAACCAACACTTCGGAGCACAAAGTATAGCATGAAAACGAAAGAGTATCATTGGTTTCCGCTGTACGCTGACAAGTGGATTGTCGGCACGCGGTATCTGACCTTGCAGCAGCAGGGAATTTATTTGCAGTTGCTTTTGCTGCAATTCAAGAAAGGCCCGTTCACGGTCGAACAGGCAACGCGAGCCACCATGCCAAGCTCGGAAAGCGAGCACAGCGATATGGACTTCGTACTGGACGACAAGTTTGAGTACGCGGACGGAAAGTATTGCAATCAACGCATGGAAGAAGTGCGTGAGGAGCAGCAAGAGAAGTCACAGAAGCGTCTCGAGAACATGGAGAAGGCAAGAGAACGCAAGGCACGCAGCCGTCACAAAATGCAGACTAATGCAACGACCGTTGCGTCACAAGGAGGTCACAGTGACAACAGCGTGACACACTCTACAGAGAAAGAGAAAGAGATAGAGTTAGAGAAAGAGCTAGAGATAGATACTACTGCGCTTGTCGCTTCGCTCAAGCAGAGATGGAATGAGGCCGCTGAGCGGCATGAAGCAATCAGACCGATTAGCGAAGTGACGAAGAAGCGCAGACGTGAGTTTCTCACAGCGGTTAAGAATCACAACGGTTTCTATGCGAAGTGGAAGGTGGCGGTGGACAAGCTACCGATACCGAACACCGAGCGTTTTACATTTCAGCCGTCGTTCGACTGGATGCTGAAGTACGACAACGTAGTAAAAGTTTTTGAAGGGGTTTACGAAAATGCAAAACAACCAACTAAAGAAGAACAAATCAGCAAGCGAGTCGATGGATTCCTACAAGGAGATTGAGCGGCAGCAAAAGCTACGTTTCGCAGCCGTGATCGAACAGCTCGGAATTGTGTACGGAAAAGAAATCGACGATCTGCTTTTGCGGGCGTACTGGGCATCTTTAAAAGACGTAAGCATCGACGATCTGGAAAACGCAGCATACGCGCACATTGCTCTCGAGAAGTGGTTTCCAAAGCCGTGCGAGCTACGAGGTGCAGACGAGACGGCTATCTCGATGCGAGCGTGGGACACGGCGATAGCAGCAGCGGGCCGCATCGGAGCCTACAAAAACGTGGACTTCGAGGATTTGTTGATTAATGCGACGATCCGGTTCCTCGGCGGCTGGACGCGATTCTGCGAAATGAAAACCGACGAGGAGGATTGGCGGCGTAAGGAGTTTTTGCAAGCGTACCGCGACTTCCGGCGCTCCGGCGTTTCGGGCAGCCAGTGTCAGCCGCTACGCGGCATAGCGAGAACGACTACGCGAACTATTGCTATTGCAGCCCCGGCGATAAATGGACGAAAACATCTACTAGAGGTCGCGGATAGGGAGCGACCCGAGCAGACAAGGAAAGCACTCGAGAGGATCGGAGTTAGCAATGATGCAATTCAAAAGAGTTAAGATTTTCGATATTTGGAAAGTTCGGCCAACGCGGGAAGGATCGTATATCAGCGACGGAAACGGGCAAATCTATTACATACCGCGAATAGTCGAGGGCAACGTTCCCCACGATGCTATCCACCGAGAGGGGCGTATTTGGCTAATTCTCGACATAAAAGGCCACGACGTTTTGCGATGGAAGTTTAATCAACCAATTTGGGAGGGGTGGGACTAATGGAAACGGCAGAGAAACGAAAAGAGCAGCAGCTATCGCTCGTTTGGGAAAACGCGGCATCCGACTGGAAGCAGCAAGCGAGGCAAATCGTGCGAGAAGCGTTTATGCTGGGAGATACGTTTACCGGGGAGGACATACGCTTGATTTGCGAGTTTAAAGACGTGAAGCCGCATCATCCGAACGCATGGGGAGCGTTCACTCGCTCGTTGCGAATGGCGGGAATTATTGAGGAAACAGGTGAGTGGGTTGCGATGCGTGGCCCGAAAAGCAACGGTCGGAGAACGCCACAGTATCGGAGGAAAGCGTAATGCACTGGCTAGACGTAACGGCGGACGCACAATCCGTCGAAACTCGGACAGAAATCCGGCTCGATAAGCCGATTTTTACAATGGCAATAATGCTCGACGACTTCGCAGTGCCGAGCTGGAATCGCATGTTAGCAATGCACCACATGACGAAAAACCGGCTGATAAGACTGACAGAGGCTAGAGTGCGTGAAGCACTTTGCGGGCATGAGTGGGCGGTTCCCATCATCAACATCGAATACGAGGCACTGACGAAGCCGACAAAGGGCAGGAAAGAGCTTGTTAAGCAGATGAGGCAGGAAAACCCAGCCGAGCACGAGTTTCTGAAAAAGTTTGTTGCTCGGGAGGAAGTGGTTAAAGCAATTACCGAGCGACCACGCGAGTTCGACGGCCCGCTGACGCTGAAGTTCAGTCATTGGAGAAAGCGGCTAATCGACGTGGACAATCTATGCGTTAAGCCACTAATCGACGCAATCGTGCGCACTGGACTGATTCCCGACGACGGGCCAAAAAACATCAAGCAAATTTGGCAAGCTCAGCACTCGACGAAAGAATTGGAGAATCACGACTTTGGAGCGGAGTTTGTGGTTTGCGAAATTGAGGAGTTTCAAGGGTTCTTCACCAACGTAAATAAGCCCGAGGACGAGGACGACGACGAGGAGCTTGCGTAGTCGGCAACTACTCGTTTATTTTGTTACAGCCGCCGGGGTCGTCTAATTTTATGCAGCCGCCCCTTTGCAGATTGGCTTACTCCGGCGGCGTTTTTTCTCATTCACGGAGGTTTCAATGAAATTCGCAATCAGTGTATTAGCGGCAGCTATTGTTTTCGCGCTTGTCACGTCGGACAGCCCAGTTGACGCAGGCAGCAAAAAGCCAGCAGCAGGCGAGCCGACCATCATTCGCAGCAAAGCAAAAACAATTACGGTTCCACAGGTGGAAGTTCCTGAGATCACCGTTCAGGCAGTCTTGCCTCGCGTTTTGGCACGTCCCGTCCGCACCAAAAGCGTTACAATCAATCGTGAGAGCAGCCGCCGGTTGCTACCGAGATTGCTACGTCGCAGGGCATTGGGATGCGAAATTCAATCATCGCAGCAATAACGCTTTTCAGCGTAAACAACGTCGAAGTACCGCAGCGGCCACGGGAGTTTTCCGTGGCTGTTGTCGTTTGTAGGGACGACACGGCGCAGCAAATAGCTCAGGCTCGTGCTGACTACATGGCGGAGCACGGCTATCGAGGGCATCCACCTCGTAGCGTGGCAGATTGGAGAAACATTGAACAAGCTACGTTTGAAGGTGTAGGTTGGCGGTATCGAGTGGTGCAGCGAGAGCTAGTACCAACGTGCAGGCCGAGCGGCGTTAGTTCGGCATCGAGCGACGATTCGCGAGAGCTTCTCGCTGACGCATCAGCCAGCTCAGAGTATGGCAGTTTCCGGGTTAGGATTTGGGGAAAGTGATGATTGAGAGAGCTTTACGTAAAAGCGACCGAGACAGGATACGCAAATATGCTCGCGAACGGTGGGAGTCACGCTTGCGGCACGACGGGAAAATGAGTGCCGATACTGCGAGTTTGATACAGCAGGACGTGTTTCGTTACATTCGCAGAACGAAGGTGGGAGGCGGCATCTTTTCGGCGATTCTCATAAAAATCGCTATGGCGTTCGCGGCAGCACTCATCAGGAAATGGCTCGAAAATTGGTTGGAAGATAATGAAAGAAGATAGAGGATTCAGGTTTTTAGTGGGGTGTTTCGTAATCTTCACCGCATACAAGCTCTACACGGCTGGGTGGTTCGAGGCGGTAAGTGGGGACGACGAAGCCGTCGGTAATGCCGACGCAATCGCTATTGTCGTGCAGGCTATCGTGTCAGCGGTCGATCTTGTTGGTTACGTTGCGATTATGCTCGTAGCGGGAGCGTGGCCCACGGTTAAGTCGATCATTCAATCGCTTATCGGAATCATCAGCCCAGAGGAGCCAGAGCTGACAAATCGCGAAAAGCTGGAAAGTGGATTGCTTACTCGAGATGAGGAGCGTGAGATCATTCGGCAGGTGATCGAGGAAGTTCGCAAAACACAAAGCCAAAAAAAACGGGGGCAATAATGAGCGTAGAGGCACAAAAAGCGCTGTTTTTGGCGGCTATGGCGCTTGTGGTCTATTTTGCATCGCAGCAACCAAAAAAGCAGGGAAAGCCGAAAGTGAACACGGAAGCCCCAGACGCTATTGTGCTCGTGCCGCCCGGCGGCATTGCCGGTAGCCTACTGATCGACGAGTGGGCGAAGGAAAACGGCTACGAAGTTCGCAGGTACGACGACGGAGTATCGGTTGCCGACGCTGAACCGTGGGTTACAGAGCTTTACGACGCTACTAAGGGACACAGGCCAGCGGCAGCGGTCAGTGTAGACGGCAAGCTCACGATCATCGAAGTGGATGACGACCTAATTGATAACATAAAAAAGGTAACGCAATGAGTTGGGACGAACCGAGCGACGACTTCGGGCTGATTGAGCGAGACTACGCATCGGAGCCAATCGGCACAGTCTGCGGTCAATGGGACGGCGGATACATCCCCCGGGAGCAGTGGCCCGAGCGAATCGCCGAAATCAATCGGCTCAAGCTATCCCCGATTCTGTTCCACAAGTTCTACGGCGTCCCCGTTCTGAATCAGGACATCACGAAATATTGTTGGTGCTATTCGGTGGTCGCAGGCGTAATGAACCGGCTCGCGTTTATGGGAATCAATGACCCAGTGCCACACCTCTCCGCTACAGCGGTTGCAGCCGTCGGGACAAATTTTAGGAATATCGGCGGTTATTGCACTCGAGCGGTTCAATACATTCAGGATCAAGGCGGCGTTCCGAACGTGCAGGTATGGCCGAACGGCTACCATCTCGACCAGCTCTACAAAAACCGACCAGAGGTGGCAGACAGCAGGCGGAAAAACCAGCTCACCGAATTTATCGACTTCGGGCAGGACTTAGACGCGGCAATCTCCGCAATGCTCGGCGAAGAACCGATACCCGTAACCTTTTCGCTTCCATGGTGGAGGCACGCGGTATGCGGACTCGAGGTGCTGGACACCGGCAAAGGTGATGCAAAATCGCTCGACAGGTACGGCATCCGGTTTGTAAATTCTTATGGGCCAGAGTGGGAAAATGGGGGATTCGGCGAGTTTTACGGTAAACGTATGGAATCGTGGGAATTGGTGGGCATATCTCACGTGAAGGCAAGGAAAGAATAATGCTCGGAGCGACCGACCCTACTCAGGTAACAATGCTACTCGGAGCTTGCGGAATACTCGGAACGGCGATTGCCGCTCTGTATCGGCAGCAGACTACGCATTTCAACAGTCTTGACGCGAAACTAAAACACGCGGAATCAATGCTTCAAGATTGTCAGGACGACCGATTAGCGATCTGGAAATTGCTCGCCAAGCAGCAAGGAGTTGAGGTCGAGGCGATTAGAGGGAAGCAATAATGCCGATTCCAAATAACGGATACATCAAGCTAAACAATACTACAGGCAGCAGCACAACAGCTTCAGGCTGCGGAGCTTCAAATCTGTACGGCTCCAATAACGCAATGTTTAGTTCGGGAAGCAACACCATACAGGTGAGCGGAGGCGGAGGTATCAGCCCGGGGGACGTGCTTTGGGTAGATGCAAACGCCAGCAGCGGCGGCTCAACCAACTATCGAGAGTTTTTTGAGGTTGTTAGCGAATCGGGCGGATACGTCACTACGGTTGAACAAACAACCAACTCAGCAATGGGCGTTAGCTGGGCGGTCGGCGGCACTCGCCGGACACTAGGCGATGTCGAAAATCTTTTATCCAACCCTCTCCAAAACGGCGCGACTTCATTCGAGCTAGAAACGGATCAGCTTGTTTATTGGCAGACAAACCAAGTCGCGACCGGCTCAACATTTGCGTTCAAATCGGACGATGAGCTAGTTAAGCGAAAAATCACAATTTACGGCAATGATTTCTTTAAGCCGGGAAGCATCAATTACTGCGAAAACATATTATTTAAGCCGTATAACCCAACTGGAATAACACTTGGTGGGGTAAACGGAGCATTTGGCGGTTACGGTGGAGATTGCATCATCAGTTGCTACCGTTGCGATATTGGCGAGTTAAACGGCAATACTTTTGACGCGGTATGGGGTGGTTCGTTTGGAGGAGACGGAATACTGCGGTGCAATCAAACGCTAGTTTATCAATCGCCATTTGGAACACTTTGCGGAGAAGTTGACGCAAGCAATTCGATGTTCTACCAAGCTACGGGCTATTTATTTTCTACGGCGGGGCAACTATGGACAGCCGATGCGAGATTTCACAGTTGCGTGCTCGCTGTACCTTCCTACTGTTCCTACATCACAAACCCCTCGTATCTTTGCGAGAAAACCAGAATAGAGGATTGCGTCCTCCGTGGCGGAGTGAATGGTACTGACTATTGGGGTGCTGCGCTGACGCAGGGCGGAGACGATACTTTCCAATCGTTCACGAATAACGTCTTGGTGGATTTCCCAGCTAACTCGATTTCGTACGGCAACAATATGAGCCGCACGAAGTATTACAACATGGCACTCGCGCCGACTGCTACGGAATTTCCTACTTTGTTGCCCGGCGATCCGTTCGTAGCCGGAGTGACCCTAGACTTCAATCTCAACAACAACACAGCGGGCGACCAACTGCGAGATCAAAGCGGCGACACGCTTATAAACACGCTGATTTACCCCTACAGATATTTACTCGATCAATTACCGTCGGGCGGGGGTAATGTCATTCTTATTGAGGACAATTAAATGGCGTTCGACCAAACGCTCCTACGCGGCACGACGAGCAAAATCATCGAAATTGTCATGCGTGACGCGACGACCGGGCAGGGATTAACAGGCGTGAACGCCGTGAATCTTACAGCGTATTATGTTCTTGAAGGCGGGACAGCGACGGCGCACACGCAGCCAGCAAACGGGCTACCGGGGGCGACGTATAATGCAGGAGTGTGGGCGGAAGTCGATTCCACCAACATGCCCGGCGTGTATCAATTTCATCTCGACAACGCTCTGTTCAGCGGAGCACAGGACTCAGCAACGCTCTACCTGACTTACACGGGAGCACTAAATAAGATCATCCGTTTCTGCGTGCTCGATGCAGACTTACGCGATGCAACCAGCCTTGGACTTACACGGCTCGATGACACTATTAGCAGCCGCAGCACTTTAGCGGCGACAGACATTATTACAGGGCCAGCTATCGACACAATTCTTCTGAACGGAAAGGGAGCCGTAGAGAGAATTGGCGCAATGTCGGATGCGGCGGGCAATGCAATGAACGCACCACTAAATTTCTCCACTTTACTGATCGGCTCGACGACCGCGGGAGCAATCGACAGAGTGACCTTGGTTGATACTTGTACGGCCAACAGCGATATGCGTGGGACAAACGGAGCAAACACTGTAGCACCGGACAACAGCACCATCGCGACGATAGACACTAACGTCGCTAGCATCATCGCGGGGACTTCTCCGGTCACAGCGAATGACGTTACGGTTGCAAGTTTCAACGCAGCAGCGTTAGAGCAGTTTGCAACGCTAAACACGACAGCAGTGTCAGCGGATATTGTGGCAGGCAGCGTAATTCAGCTAATGCAGGACGAGGTTACGCTCGTTGACGCGACTCAAGCGGGATTGGCAAAGTTCGCCAACACTGACACGGGTGAGACGGCAGCAGCTTCCGGCTCAGTTGCAGCACTTGCTCAAGGCAGCGCGGGCGGCAACGTAACCGTTGGGGATATCACGCAAACGGCACTGGCGAAGTTCGCTAACACCGACACAGGTGAAACAACAGCGGCTACCGGATCGGTCGCAGCTCTGTCACAGGGCAGCGGTGGCGGTGGCTCAGTGCAAGTCGGCGGATTCGACACGGCAGCACTGCTCGAGCTAGTCAACAACAACACCGGAGCAACGGCAGCCGCAGCAGGATCAGTTGCAGCTTTATCAAAAGCCGACGTTTCTGCATTGGCAACATCAACAAACGTCAGCGATTCGACTAGCACGATACAAACCGACATCAGCAATTTAAACGATCTGACCGCAACGCAAGTCGAGAACGCAGTGTGGGACGCACAATCGAGTGCTCATACGGCCAGCGGGACAATGGGTAAGTTGCTCGACACCATCAAAAAGAGCAATCTATCGGTAGATGGAACAGTTGCAGGCACGCCGACATCGACGCAATTCGACTCAGGAATTACCGGGTACGGCACAGGTGCGTTCAACGAGCAGATGCTCGTATTTCTCACCGGAAACTGCACCGGACAGTCTCGAGGGATTCTCTCGTTTGACGCAACTAACGGCACTTTCACGTTCGAGGAGCCGTTTGTCGGGTCAATTCTCAACGGTGACGAGTTTGTGATTCTCCCGTATCACGTTCACCCAATCAGCGAAATTCAAGCTGGGTTAGCAACCACCAGCGACCTCGCACCGCTAGCGACCTCGGCGGAGCTTGCGCCGCTCGCAACGTCGGCAGAGCTTGCGGGCTTAGCTCAATCAAGCGAGCTAGTGCCGTTGGCTAGGACAACCGACCTTGCGACGGTCATCAAAACGGGGCAAAGCTACACAGCGACCGCTCAGTCCGGCGATACAATCGACGTAACTCTCTCGTAGGCGTGACATGGCACAGCAAAACAGTTTCGCGACCTTTTTCGGGGCAATTTACCCGGCAGAGTCCGACGTGGTGAACACAGCGCCGCAGTACGGGGATGCGATCAATACGTTGGCCGGAACGCTTCCACCGTCGGAAGGTGTAGTGCCAGCACCGACAGACGTTAGAGCAGGCGTGACCGTCGGATTTACCGTCGGGAACATGACACTACCTACTCAGCCGCAAGTCCAACAGGGCGTGACTTTTGGAGCAAACGGCAATGAATTCACAGGGACTTTGTACGTAAACGTGATACCAACACCACCAGCAGCAGATATGTGTCGGCTCAAGATTCAGGTAGCGCTGAATGGAGAAGCCGTGGACGAAGCTCTCGTAAAATGCACGCTATGCGAAGCAAACAGCGTCGTGAACAACAACATTGATCCGTCAGTGGTTCGCAACGAAGTCGCGACCGTGCAGGGATATGCAGAGCTGGATCTTTACCGGCAAGTAGCGTTCACTCGAGGAACCGGCGACTATATGATTCAGGTAGAGCACAACGGCCAGATCCTTGCCAGCATTAAATCAGCAATGCCAGATCAGGCGGAAGTGTTCCTATCCGAATTGGTAACGTCGTCGAATCCAGATTACACAGGGGGCTAGGATGATACGCAGGTGGTTGCATCGTCGCAGATTGCGAGCAGAGAACAAAAACCGCAACATATTCACGTATGAGGCAAGCGGCGAAAAGCGATATGCCGATCCAATGGCGATTGCTCTCGCTCTCAAGTTTGATAAGCGATACACCGAGCAGCACTTGCAGCAGGCCAAGAATCTCGAGCCAGCTTCTATGGAAATCGTTGCACAAGCGGCGGAAATAGCGTTCGGGATTCCACGGCTGGACGAGAAAACCGGCGAAGGCATGACAATCGCGGAACTGATCGGATTGGTCGATGCTTTCGATCTATGGTGCTTCCAGATTCAAAAAAAAACGGCCCATTCTGCGACGTAGCGGCATCCTACGGAGTTGGGGATTTGAACCAACTCATCGAAAAACGCTACGATCTATTCTTCTCGTTGTGGCTTAACAAAGACCGGGCGATCATTCGGCACGCAGAGTCAGTCAGACTCGGAACAGTTACAGCCATGACGGGCAGCCAGAAAGTCGGTTGGTACGCGGCATTAACGGATACCGTGGACGAGGCAAAACACCACTTCCACAAGCACCAAGCGGCAATGGTACGTACCAAGAAAGCGTGACGGTCGCGTGACACTCGCGTGACACACAGTAGCGTGGCAGCAAACGGAGAAGCACCGAAATGGCCGACAACCGCAGGATGGAAGATATTTTGCGACAGGGGCAGCAGCAGGGGCCGCGTGACGAGGAGCAGCAACGACAGCCCGGCGGCAACCCAGCAGGCGACCCAACAAGTGAGCCAACGGCGCAGCCGACTCAGCCAGAGTCTACCGGCAACCGCAATCAGAATCCGCAAGACGACAGCGAAAACGTCGATCCAAGGCCCGAAAACCGGATGGGCGACATCATGGACGCGGAACGCTCTCGAGGGCCAGACGGAAGCTCAGACGGGCCGGACGTTGCAGGCGCGACCGGCAGAGGCATCGGAGCCGCAGCAGGAAACATGGTTGCTCTCGGCGCAGCTCTCACAGCAGCAAACAAAGCTCTCGATGGGCTGACCAACACAGTGTTACGAGCAAACTCGGGTCTGGCGGAATACAACGCTCAGATCGCAGCTTCCGTGGGGCAGGCGGAGGCAAGGGGAATGGCTCGAGCGGCTCAGACGGGCGCGGAAATCGGCGACGAGTACGCTCGGATGAATGAGGCTTCGCAGGAATATCAAGACATGATGACGGACATCAAAGCGCCGCTCCAGTCCGCAGGCATGGAGATACAAGCATCAATTCTTGAGCTACGTAACTGGGCGCTTAGCTGGGTAGCGGAGCCGCTCGCTTCTCTAACTGAGGGCGTGGACGACATTGTAGATTGGTTGTTTCAGCGAGAAGAAACGGATGATCTATCGACAGCAACGGCGGGTCGAGCTTTTCTTAGTGACGTGCGAGACGGCAAATTCGATGGAAACGGGACTGATTACTTGAACCCGGGCAACCGACCGCTGATGAGCGACGCAGACAGAACAAGGATTTTCGGCCCATGATTACCATTTACTACAACGGCTTAGCTCTTAAAGATTGCGTCGTAACGCGGTTTCAGCAAAGCGCAGTGCGTGACGCGAGCCAAACGGATGTAATTTTTCAGCAGTTCGTTATCACCGTTGAATCGACAACCGTTGAGACAGCTTACCAAGACCCGGGAATTGGAACGCAATACACTCGTAACGCCTTCAATTACGTTCCAGTCGGCAGCCAGCCGCAATCGCTTTCTACGGTGCTGCGCGAGTTGCAGGATCGCTTAACGCAAAACAGACGGGACTTTTGGATGGTGCTCGGAGGGCAAACGCCGGGCGATCCAGCCGAGGATTACGAGCAAACTATCATTGTTGCAGCAGGAGCCTTGCAGGATTCCAACGGCAACGACGAGATGGTGCAGAACCCAAGAACGGGTAGCGGCACTGTTGCGCGTTTTCAGGTCATCGACGTGGAGAATGGCCCGCATGTAGAGGACGTAGCAGTAGAGCAGATTTTCGGCGGCAAGGCGGCGCGAGTGTCAGCGACATTTAAGGTAAGCGTCGTGCCGTGCGGAACCGACGGTTATCCGAACATTAGCCCAAACCCGAACGATCAGTGGCTCACGCCCGACCGTGAAAACGGCGTAATCTTAAATAACTCGTGGGGAATTACCGAATCGAAAGATCAGAACTGGGTGACAACCCGAGTGATCGAGGGAGAAATTCGCACCCGGCATCATACGTATTTCGCTCAAAACTACCGCGATATGGTGCTACCGCCGCTGTTTGAAGGCTACCGGAGGATGAGCCAGCGATTTGCGACGGACAAAGCCGGTACGGTGATGAAATACGTCATCGAGGACAAGCAAGAGTATGCGGCTCCGCCAGCGCCCGCAATTTCATGGAACGCGACACACACAGAATCGACGACAAACAACGGGGCGGTGCAAATTGCGAACTTCAATATAAAACTTACTGGCGGACAAAACGTAGACAAGCAAGAGCTTATCGACGCAGCGGGCCAAGTGCTTACGCTCCGCATACGAGACATTCAAAACAGTGGAGACAATAACAACAACAACGTCGTGCTCAATGAAATGGCGGTGATAGACCAACTCGACCAGCCGACCATAGAAATGCGAGCGAGCGTCAAATACACGACGGCAGAAGTTACGTTCCTGAGCCAACGAATAAAGAGCATGACCGGCGGGCGTGGCGGCAATCTCGTACCTTCAGCGGACAACCCGGGAATTGCAGGGTACGACCCGTGCGTATGGTCAACTCCTTTAGCGTATGATTCAGAGCAGCCGGTATCGCTTCTGCAATGTTATCTGCAAGAACCATGCACAAAATATCACGGCATGGTTGGCGAGCAAAAATACCCGAACGCTGCGTGGGGCTATGAACGGAAAGACAACCGGCCCGCGTACCCGCAGGACACGCTTGTTGCGACGCTCAACCTAAGAGACGACGTTTACACATGGAACAAGCCGACGGCAAATAGCCAAGGGCAGGTGAATCCGCAGAAAGAAAAGAAAAACGACCTCTACTATTACCCGTACACGATGTACCAATACGCGACGACGTACGACCAGTCTCGCGGAATGATGCACTTGCCGATCAGCTCTTACGACAGCGGCAGCGGATCGCCGAACGACCCCAAGCCGATAACAGCCGTGGCTCTCAAAATGAATAGCGGCGTTACTCGAGTGACGTTTGAGATAGCGGCAACTCGCAACGGATACTACCCGCTCATCCCGCAGTTTCTTGAGGAGCGGCAATTACCGAGCGGCTCTAGGATGTATCTGCTCGACCAGCAACTTACATTGCGGCCACCGGAAATTGGAGCGGATGGTAATACAAAAGCGTACGGGCTTGCACTCAGGCTTATCTACGGAGTTGAGCGAGGCATCGGCAGCGACGAAGAAATCAACCCCGGCGGAAATCCTATCGACAAGAACGCAGCAGTCCAAAACAGCTTCCAGTTGTCGCAGATAATGGACGACACCGGAAAGCTCGCTATCGCAGCAACAGAGGAATCCTAAATGGCCGACATCATCCGACGCTTCACCACGCAGATGGAAGTCTTGCAGCAGTTGCGGGACAGGCTTATCGACGAAGTTCCAGCGTACACCGAAGCGAATTGCTTTATTCTCGACCAGCCAGTGCCACCGGACTTTCCCATTGGCCGCGAGGTATGCACCATCACGCCCGGTGGCGGTTCGTTCGTGGAGCCAATGTTCACGGGAGGCGGGTACACCACTCTGACAGAAAACGCTACGACGGTCATTACACCGATGGTTCGGCAGGTGCGAGACGCTCCGAGGACAGCTAGCCGAGCACTGCTTTCGCAGGCAGACGGATTGCTCGAGCGGAAATGGCAAATACTGCGGGCATTGCTTGCGGACGACTTCGACCTACAAATTGTGGACGACGAGACAGCTCTTACGAGGATGCTCCTGCGGGAGCAACTATCGGTGAGGGCAGCCGACCCGCCCGGCTTTACGCAGGTTGGGCAAACACAAATGCTCGGACTGAGCATCACATTCAACACGCCGTTCGACTGGGGAATCTGGCAACTAACGCCAGATAGCGAATAACATGACCGACACGTGCAAGATATGGTTCGCGGCAGGGCAAGCCAAAGTGCCTATCGTCATGGATATTGACGATCAGGTAGGCGTATATCTGCGCAAGCGGTTACGTAACTCCGAATGGCCGTTTGCTAATTACGCGGACGACGAGTTTGCAGCAGCAATCAATCATTCAACGGGCGTGGTCGGCAACCGGCAGATGGACACGGACTTGCCGGAGATTACGTACAACTCGCTTCTGCTACCCGGCGGAGCGGCTCGATTCGGTCGCGGTCTGTTTCTGATTGCAGGCGAGCATATAAGTGATCTGCTTTCAGCGGCTTGGCAAACGTCGTGGAGCGGAGAGGGCAATATCCCGCAAGCAGGCAACGTGCAAGCCGCAGCAGTAACGCTCAACATCACAACAGCGAGATCCGACTTCCGAGCAAAGCTCTACCTGCAAACGCCGATACAGCTAGACGTGACGACGGCGCAGAGCGGCGACAAAAGACAACTATGGTTATGCCCGTTTGTCGATGCGAGATTTGCAAAGCTACACCACGTTACCGACCCAGAGACGCTCGACGTAAAGTGTTCGGCTCCGAAAAGCTGGACACAGCTCGCAACAGAGGTCGGTTCAGTCGGCCCCGGCTCAGTCACAAACGTTGGAACGGTCGATCCCGCTTACCTTTATCCAGACCCCGGCTATTTCTCGGTTGCACGGTCAGCGGGCTACGCGCTCGACCACATTGCAGCGTCGTCGGGCCGTCGCGTGATCTACGACCCGTTTGCCGAATCGTTCAAGGTCACAGCGGTCAGTAATGCCGAAACGGATCTGGACACGTATATCGGCAACATGCGGCAGGCAGGCTTTCCAGTTCTGCTCGGCGAGCCGGGCGGGAATCCAGCAGCTCCCGACCCACAGGAATATTCCTTTAGCGTTCGGAATCTTTACGACCATTACGACAACAATTCATGGACGAAGCGAGACGACACCACCGGCGGAGCTAGCGGCGAAACGGGTATGCCGCACGTTATCAGCACGTTTTATCTCGAGCAGAACGACTCGGGCAGCGAGCAGCGGGCTACAGCTCTCACCGACATATTGTGCCAAGGCTTTCGCAAGTGGCAGCAGAAGCAGTTTTGCGTAACCTACGCGGACGCTCCCATTGGCGGTAGCTTGCTCGAGTCAGGATTCACCGACTACACGTTTATCAAGATCGACGGCACGACCGATCAGCCGCGACTTGCGACGACGCACCAAAGCTACAAGACCGGAGTAATACCGAATCTCAATATCAGCCAATCGGCATCGTTTTATCGCCACCCACAGGAGCTTGCACGCATCACGCTAACCGGCAGCGGAATACCGCAAGGGGCGACAAGCGGGCAAGGCACGATTCAAGAGCTGGACACGAAATACGACGGCAGCAGCGGAACGGTCACGGTCACGCTACTCGGGCCAGCAAGTCAAGCGATTCCAGCGGGTACGGTTCTAAATTGCTACTTCCAAAGCAATACAGGATGGTTCGCGATTCAGGGCGAGCCGGGGCCGCCCGGGGCAGGTGGCTCGCAGTGGATACAGTTCCGCGTGAAAAGCCAAGTCGGGCAGGCGGGAAGCGGTATTTGGCAATGCGTCGTTTTGCAGCATCGCAACACCACTGGAATCACGTGCGGCGACATCGTTCAAGTGCATGATCCTGCAAATATGTTTCCCGACGTTGTAGGCGAGGACGAATACACAATAACCGCTTGCCTACCGGCAGAGGGTGACTTCGAGTTTACAAACGGCAGCATTGGAACCGCTTATTGGCGAGAGCCGTCAACGTCGTGCAATGACCCCGAAGATGTTAGCCGTTGGGAAGTTGAGACTTGCACGCAGGTGCTCGACGCGATTGAAGTGCAGCTCAAAGACGACTGCATGATCCTAAAGCCGAACGAAGTTAATCCTACGTACACCGCATACGTCAATGAAGCGGACGTTGCGAACACGGCGGCGACTTCGCCCAACCGAGACTTTCCACCTGAGTTCGTAGACGAGCCAGACCCGTCGAACCCGAATTGCTGGAACGTTTCTTTTCAAAACCCATACTCGCTAACAGCGATAGCAGGCTCAAGGATTTTTATTCGGCGAGCGGGACTGAAGGACACCTCTATCTCCGGCAACACCACAACGCCGCACAACTACGGAACGCACACGTCGTTCTGGTACGTGGAGCACGTCGTAGAGCAAGTGCAGCAAGGTCAAGGATGGATCGGACGATACGCAAAATGGGCGATGTTCACGAAGGTGCAGTCGCAAGGCAATTTTCAAGACTTGGACGGCAACACGTACAATCTGACGTACTACTGGGACGGAGCAAATCCGCAGCAGGGAAATGACGTTGATGCTCCGTGTAGGCCGCGAATAAGCTGCACTGTAGGTAGCGACGGGTGCGAGTGCATCGACGACGGCGACCTCGTTCTTGCGACCTACGCGCCGGAATATCATACGTATTTCATCATCAGCACTAAATCGGCGTTCCTCGGAGCACCGACGACACATACGTTAATGAAGAACCTGACGCCGAGAGCGGCAGGCGATTGCGGGTACGATCAGACCAAGCAATCCTTCAAAATGTTCACGTGCGACTCTGACCCAGTTGTAACGCAGCTCATCCCGAACACGGTGAGCGTAGACGTTGTAACCTCGGGTAATGTTACGGGTACGGATTTGTGTCTCACCAAAAGCACGCTTCAAGTGTGTAGTTATTCACCCGGAACAAGCACGGACTGTTACGACCTATGCGTATGTGCGCCGTGTTCGGCATCGAATTGCATCTACTCGTACAATCAAGAAACGGGTTATTGGGTCGCAGCTCTTACTTGCCCGGAAGAATGTGAGTGCTCCGGCGAAATGCCGACCCACACGCCTGCGCCCGGTGACCCGACGACCATCACCTATCCATGCCGCGACCCGAATCCGCCGGTAAATAGCTGTATGACATGCGAAGGCTGCACGTACGGTGATACCGATTGCACGAATTACGGCTACAAATTAAACGGGCCGCCCGTCGTTGACGCGGTGAACAACAACAACGAGCAAATCCACTTAAACACACTTGCATCCATAATCACCCGAACATCGTCTTGCGAATGGGAAATTACCGGGCTGCTCTGGGAAAACCAAGCCACAGGGCAAACGACCGCAGCAACGGTCACGGTAACGCAACAAACTCTTGGGTCAACGAATCCAAGCTGTACGCCGTACGTGTTTATGAATCTTTCATGGTCGCCCGCTTCCGTGTACGGCATCACGCCGCCAGTTGAGATGAACGGAAGCTCGGGAATTTGCGCGCCGATGGTGTACGGGCAGTCGGGCGGTTGCGGAGTCATGCCGCCGAATCCTAGCAGTAACGGCTATTGGAATGGAACATATTTAGCGACGACGTGCTGTGAACAAGGAGAGGTCGAATCCGCAAACGATCAGGCATATATCGACCTCGCAAAAAGCGAAATCGTTGCCGGTGCAAGTTTCAACAACGCGACGTTCAGTGCTGCACTTCCAGCGAGCGAACAACCGAAAACCGTTGGCGAAGCGTTCAAAGCAGCCTACCCGCAGTATTTTAGAAGCTGCAAATGCACAAACGACGTGCTACCCGTAATGAACCGGTGGGAGACAAAAAAGCAGGAGCCAACGCTTGCGCAGGCAACCAAAATTGCCAACCTACTCTACAAAAAGCTAGGCCATGCCGACCAAAACGCTATAACGGTTGAGCAGATCGCCCAGCAGATCATCGACTTTACCAAGCAATTCTACGGAGTCTAATACTATGGCCGACATCGTTTACACCGACACAGACGTGCTGCGTTATGGCAACGGCGGAGTTTATCGCACAGTGCAGTACGGGGAAGCAATTACCGCCGGGCAAGCCGTTTACGAAAGCACCACCGATCAGAAATTCTACAAAGCAGATGCGACCGACCCGCTAAAACCAGCAAACACAACGCAGTTAGCGATTGCGGTCACAACCGGAGCGGTCGATCAGCAGGGAGTTGTAGCTAGAGCAAACGCACAACTCGACTTTGGGGCGAACGTGCTAACACCGGCAGAGGTGTACGTCGTGTCATCGGCGTCACCGGGCGGCATTGCACCAGTCGCGGATCTTGCAGTTGGCTCCGACTTGTCGATCATTGGCTACGCGCTCAACGATCAAGTTTTGAATTTTAGTATGAACGTCACGAACGTGGCAAAAGTGTAACTCGAGGCATGAGGCAATCATGAGAACGTGGGAAGAAATCGCGGAGAAAGTCAAAGAGACAGAAAAGCTCCACCGCGAATGGGAGGATGACGCGAGCACGCCAACCGTGGAGTTTGAGCGACGTGAGGTAATTGCGGTCACGCAGAAGATCGACCGCGCGTGGAACGAACTCTATGACCTAGTGGACGGGCAGGACGCAGAACCGGCGGCCTACAAGCTCGTTATGCTCATGGATACGTGGATCGACGAAGTGGACAAGTTCCGCGACAACCCGAGGGCAAACCCCGGCGGTACAGCAGAGCTATGGAAAGCGTGGGACGAGGTAAAGCTGCACGCAAAGCAGAAGCCGCAACCGCAAATGCTCGAGTCAATCTCGTATCTCGCAAGAGTCCAAAAGGTTACACCCCGACAAATCGCAAAAATGTACCTCTGGAAGGACGAGTTCGGAGATCCAGATACGCGGCGAGTGCTGGACGTGATCGAGAGCGGCATCGACGAGCCGACTCCCAACCCTGCGTGGCAGAAAGCACAGGACGAATTGAAGGAGCAGTGGGAGCGTCGGCAGAGTCGCAAACGGCAGGACAGAACAGTCGTTGAAAAGCCAAAGCAGACCGACCCTATCCGTATTGCACCGGAAAGCATGGAAACCTTGCTCGAGCAGGGCGTTCCGAGCAAGCAGATTGCACGCATGAAAAACGTCGATCAGCAGACGGTCATTGATTACGCACGAGAGCTAGGTGTACCCGTGGACGGAGTTGTGCCGGGGCCGAGCTTGACTCCCGAGCAACATCTATCGCAGGTTCGCGAAAAAGAGAACGCTCAACTGGCGGCAGCAAAAGAGCACCTTAAAAACGCCGCCGACGCAGCCGAAGCGAGAGAGCGAGACGGTGCAATCAATACGTATTCCGAAATCGGCAACTACAAAGAGCAGGTTCGGCAAATGGCGTTTGACGGTTGCACTAAGCAGCAGATCGTCACGCACCTAAAAGAGCAGCATCCAGACAAGTGCAAGCCCTCGTCGGTCGCTCAGATCATGGCAGCAATCGAAAGAGAGGCAGCCGCAAACGGGGAGTAGAAATTGGCGAAAGACAAGCCCAATAAAACCTCGGCCCTAGTAAGAAGGCAGCAAAAAGACGTAGCGACTAAAGCAGCCGTCCGCGACTGCGAGGCGTTACGTATGCACCTCGAAGGTTATTCCACACAGGAAATTGCCGACACGCTCGCAATGGCTCCAAGGACGGTTTACAAAGCAATCGACCGTGGACGCGAAGCGTGGAAGCAAGAACGTGCGGAGCTGCATCAGGAACTTGTGGAAACGGTATTGATGACGCAGCGGCACATTTTGTCGCTCGCGTTTGAGTCGTTTGATAAAAGCAAATCAGCGGACAATCCGCCCGGCGATCCGCGATTTCTTGCTCTTGCGGAAAAAGCAAATACCGCAATCGGGAATATAGTCGCGGCTCACAAAGACGACGGCGGAAAAGTAGATCCTCTTGCTCGTAGCGGGTTGATCGAGGTCATTGTTCACAGTCGCGGAGAAATCGACGCGCTGCAACAGATGAACTACAAGCAGCTCGAAGAAATGGCCGTGATTGACGTAAAAGCGAAGAAATGATTGCTGCGAACGACGAAGCCGTTAATGTTCTGCCAATTAGCCAAGTGCAAGCAGACTTCCTCGCTAGCGATGCGCCCATCACTGCGATGGTGTGCGGGCGTGGGGGTGGCAAAACCTTCATCGGTAGCTATCGGATCATCACGCGAGCACGCAACGACGATCAGTGGATGGCGGTCAGCCCGGACGCGGGCGTGAGTCTCGAGACGACCGTGCCGACGTTTATTGAGAATTGCGAGAAGCTGAACTGTTTGAATCGTGTCGTCATGAGTCCGTACCCGAGGATATGGTGGCAGACGCTAGACGGCGGAGAAGCTCACATTGTATTCAGGTCGGCGGAAAAGCCGGACAAGCTGCGAGGGCCGAACAAATCGGGTCTATGGCTCGACGAAGCCAGTTACCAACCTATCGACGCAATGCGGATCGCGAGGGCTACGCTACGGCGCGGCGGAGTAATGGGGCCGACAATTCTCACTATGACACCACGCGGGCGAAGCCACTGGACGTTCGAGCTATGCTACTCGAGAGCAAACGGCGACGAGCCGAATCAGGTGACGATACAGGGCGTTCCTTACGTTCCGAAAAAAGGCGTGAAGCTCATACAAGCGAGCACGGCAGACAACCCGTTTTTGCCCGAGGACTTCTTCGACTCGATGCAGCAAGACCTAAGCCCGCTATTGGCGGCTCAGGAACTTGGCGGGCAGTTCATCGACATCGACGGGCTTATGTTCCGGCGAGAGTGGTTCCAGCCGGTCGATTACGCACCGAGGGAAGCACTGAGAGTCCGCTATTGGGATAAAGCGGCGAGTACGATCAGCACCAGCTCGTACACGGCGGGCGTGAGAGTCGCACGCTGCCCGAGGGGAATCTTTTATATCGAGGACGTTGTGAGAGGGCAGTGGTCGCCAGCAGACCGCGACACGGTGATTCTGCAAACAGCTCAGGCGGACGCGGAGGAGTTTAAAGGAGAGGTGCTAATTTACGCCGAACAGGAAGGCGGCTCGGGAGGCAAGGAGGTCATGCAGCAAATGATAAAGATGCTCGCGGGCTATCCGGTCTACCGAGACTTGGCGAGCGGTTCAGCTCAACGAAACGTAGGCGGCGTAAAATTGCCGGGTCAGGCAAAGATTACTCGAGCACAACCACTAGCGGCTCAGGCGGAAGCCGGTAACGTGCGGATTGTCAAAGGACAGTGGAATCAAGAGTTTCTCAGCGAATTGAGTGCGTTTCCCGAGTCAGCACAGGCTGACCAAGTTGACGCGGCTAGTGCTGGGCTGAACCGATTAGCCGCTCTCACTCAGCCGGAAGATGCGGTTGCAGACCGCAAGCGTCACCAAGTAGAAACCAATCAGTTCGGAAAGAGCTTACAATCACTTAGCGGAGGGCGAGGGCGGCGCAACCTTTACAACAGGGTCAGGTAATGAGCACTCTCAGCCGTTTAGCAAGGCTATCCCGCAGCGTATTGTCCGGCAGACCCGGCGGACTCGGCACGCGCCGACAACAGCCCGAAACCGTGCGAATTGCAAAGCCGCCGATTGAGCGAGGACAAGGAATCGGCAGGTCGATACGCAGACGGCTCGAGGAAATGGGCTTGAGATCCAGAGAACAGCGAGTGCCGCAGCAGGAATTGCAGGAAGCTCCGGTTCCACCACCATTCGGCCCGACTCCACCACCACCACCACCGCCACCAGTGCCGCCCGGCCAAGAAGGTTCGGGACGGATTCCGCCACCGTTCCCGTCGGGCAGGCGAGCAGACGAGGACGAATGGATAGCGGAGTGGTATCGCCGACGTGCTCAGGAACAAGACGAGCCGGAGGACGAAATCGAAGTGCTGGGTCGTGGCATTGATTACGACGAGGAAGAATTCCAGCTAGCGATGGAAGGAGCGGTGCAAGTCGCAAGCTCTAACGTCTACAGCTATTACTATCAGCCGGAAAGCAAATACAGCGGCGTGCTCTACGTTACGTTTCTCGCAAAAGCCGCAAGCAAGAACCAGCCCAGACAAGGCCCCGGGCCGACATACGCTTACTACGGCGTGACGGTGCAGAAATACAGGGCTTTCCGCGCTCAGGCAGCAGAGTCAGCGGGTTCAGCCGTTTGGGATCATTTGCGAGTCCGTGGAACGATTTTCGGGCATCAGGTGCAATATCGGCTAATTTCCGTCACCGGCGACTACGTGCCGCGAAAAGCGACAGCAAAGGGATTCAAGACACGCTACCTAAAACCAGTTGGCAGGCCCAGTGCCGTTAATGCTAGACTTCCGGCGAACGCATCGGAACGCGAGAGAGAGTTGCAGCGACGAGGATTCATGCGTAGCACGCTTCCCCCGCAAGATTTTGCAACGCCGGAGCGAGGCAACCCCGACCGTGGAACACCGAATAGAGGCTAATAATGGCAAACGACGCTGCACTACCCGCCGAGTTTCTTTACAGCAGGCCAAAAGATCCGGCAGCAGGAACTAGCGGAGCACCTAACTTTAACCGCGAGATTCTACCGCACGTTTCATCGGTAAATGGGCGCTACGGGCTTGTCTCGTACTCGTATCTTTCCGCCGACCAAGCGATTAACGACAGCCGCGAAAACGCTTACCGAATGCGTAACGATTGCGGCATCATGGAAAGTTTGCACGCACGGCAAAGAGCGGTTGCCCTACAAAACTGGTCGATTGAGCCAGAGGACAGCAGCAGCTACGAGCAGCAAGAGCTTGTCAGGTGCATGACCGACATCTTGCAGGAAACTCCACGATTCACCGAGATGCGGCGATGCTTGCTCGAGGCTTTATGGTACGGGCGATATATGACGCTCGGCACGTTCGAGAATAAGCAAATCGGCGGAGTGAACCGTATTTGTTGCTCGAAGTGGTCGCCACGTAACGGCGATAAGCTGAAATTCAGGTTCGACGACGGCACGCTAAAGCACGTGGACGGGCAGGTGGGAATCCGCGTTAGCACGGCGTACTCAGCACCGCGAAACTATCTCGACCCGACGACCGGAGAGGTGGTGCAGAAAGTGCAGCCGACGGAGGAAGGGCTTGTTTATTGGCTGGACAAGTGGGAGCGACGGCAAGCGGTAGTTCACAAGCACATGATTGAGGACGCGCCGTTTTTCGAGCCGAAACTAGCGGGCAGAATTAACGGGGTTGGTATTCGCGACTACATCTATTGGGATTGGTACGCGATGATTGAGTGCCTACAGCGAGTTGTAGAGTATCTCGACCGAGCGGCGTTTGGCGTGGAAATATGGCCCTACCAAGCAGGAAGCCCAGCGCAAAAAGCAGCGACGGAAAAAGCCGCCGAAGAAGCAATGGGCGGAGGGCGTACTATCATTCTCGCACCGATCCAGCCGGGCGAAGATCAAGAGCTATTCGTTCCGAGACTAATCGAGCCGGGCTTAGGCGGGATCAACACGACAATCGACATGATCCGCACGTACTGGGGCCACAAGATAAAGCGATTCATTCTCGGGCAGGTGCTCAGTAGCGAAGCGGAAGCAACGGGACTCGGTTCGGGAGTTGCCGACGCACATCTCGCTACCCTTGCGGACATCGTGCAGTACGACAGCGTAAATCTCGAGGAAACGATTACGACCGATTTTCTTCGTCCGTTGCAGCTCTGGAATTTCCCGTCCAGTGCTGGAATACGCTTGCAGTTCCGTATTAGCACCGAAGAACCGGACAGCGACCGCAGGCTCGCGTCGATGAAAATGGCGTGGGATATGGGGATGAAAATTAAGGCCGACGAAGTTGCCGACACCATCGGCGTTTCCATGCCGGACGCAAGTGACGAGGTGCTACAGAATCCCGCTTTCATGCAAGCAGGAATGGCGGCGATGCAGCAGCCAGAAGTCGAGGCACAAATGTCGGCAATGCCAGCACCCGGCGAGCCAGCCACAAAGCCCATCGACCTCGGGCAGGTAATAGAACAAAACTCAGCAAACGGCGCAGCAATGCGTAGAGCCTTTAAGAATAGAGTGGAAACCTACCTATGATCCGTGACATCTACGCCGACGTGAATGAAGAAAAGCCGGAACGAAGCACGCCGGACGCAACGAGTCTTGAACCAGTTGCAGGCACAGCAAAACTCAACAAGCCGAAGCGACCACCAGCAGGCCCAATCGGGCCAATAAAGCAAGAGCAGATGAAGCCGACAGAGTTTACGCCCATAGGCGGCGAGCCAGAGGCGGAGCCGAGCTTCGCGGAGCAGGCAAAGCAGGCAGGGTGGCCGAGCGGAGTAAGCCCAGCAGGGAGCGGAGCACCCCCGCAGCAAGTGAACGAGGAATCGCCTAGTTTCAAACAAGCAGTGCAAGAATTAGCAAAAGGAATAGGCAGAGGAGGCAAGGACGCGGCGCTGCAAATGCTCCGTAAAGATCCGTCGCTCGTCGAGCAAGTATTAGGAAACCCACCGGCCCAAGAGCAACAGCAACCAAAACCACAACCAAAACCACAACCGCAACCGGCACAGCAGCAAGGGCCGCCGCAGCCCCCGCCGCCACCAGAACCGGAGCCGGAGTTAATTGCACCGCCGGTAGAACGCACGCCCCAAGAAAATGCGTGGCGGCAGGACGCAATCGACCGTGGCAAAAGGCTCGCTGGGCAAGATCAGTGGCTCGAGGATCATCTCATGGCCGCCGGAGCGTTCGATGCAACGCCACAGGAAATCTCGCAGTTCGCGGAAATGATCGGATTGCGGGGAGCTAAGTTGATCGACACAGCGGACGGATTGCGAGCCGCAGTTCACGGGCAGGGTATGCAAAAAGCTCTACGTGCAATTCTCGAGCGAACAGGCTACGCACCGGAACCGCGAAAATCCGCAATGCGTCGATTCGGCGAGGGATTGGTCGAAGGATTCGGTAACGCCAAGGGTATCCAGCTAGGGCAGCGGGCAGCAAAGGGCGCTAGAGACACGTTGCTCGACACCGTGCTCGGGAGACGACGCTTTCAAGCCGACAGCTACGCCGCAGCGACCGAAGAAAAAGCAAAGACGTGGGAAAGCATGACACCGCTCGAGCGTGCAATGTACGATGACGAGGACGACTACAAGTCTCAGCAGACTTACGGCAAGAAAGAAGTAGACAGATTGCAAGCAGACAATAAGCCCGAGAAATCGGGTATCGTCATGCCAAGCAAGGAAATAGACAACGAAGAAGCGGAAGAAGGCGACCAGCTCGGTCTATTCGAGGGAACGGGCAAGAAAACGACCAAGCAAAACAAGTTCAAACTGGAAAACGAAAAAGAAAAGGCAAAGCAGGGACTCATGTTCGACAGAATGAATGACCACCCAGACCAGCAATCACTTTTCAGCACGTTTGGCGAAGCGGTTGCGAGATACCAAGCCGACTTAAAAAAAAAGTAGATAGGTACGGACTCGAAGAAGATTCGATTGACGGGCAGGGAGGCCCGCAACAACCCAAAAGATTGGGACACGAAGTCGGGCAGACTTTCAATGTTCCGATCTATTCCGACGCGGACGGTGAGAGACGCATCACTGGGGACGCGAAATTCACGGTTACTGAAAGCGATGGACATTCCGCTACCGTAAGCTCTGAGACTGGCGGCACGTACACAATGCCAAGAGACTCCGTAAAGCACTTTGCGGACGATCTAAACCAGAAAGTTGACGTTCCGGAGCACCCGTCGAACCACCACATAAACGCGATCCGCGAGGGACGCGCGAAGTGGCTCGGCAAGGGCGACGACGGGATGGTATTCGATGTAGGCGAGGGCAGAGTCGGCAAAGTTACGACGACCGTTCCTTACAACTTGCAGAACCACCGCGCCCATCACCACGCAATCGCGGACGCTCGCAGGCAGGCAGAGGTGACTAACCAAGCGATAAGCGAGGGCCACGATATCTTGCTCCCGCAGGAGTTCGAGGAGCACGGCGAAAAGGGATTCACGTTTATGCCCAAGGTCGAAATCGGCGGCCAGCTATCTTCCGACCAAATCAAAGAATATCGAGCAAAGCTCAAAGCGTTCCACGACGCTGGGTGGCGACTGAACGACCGCATACAGCACGGGGTAGATGCAGACGGTCGCATACGCATATTCGACACGGGCAAGCTCACAAAGATCGACCCAACGAGCAGCGAAGCACAGCACGACGATTGGGGTCAAGCAAAGCACGGTCGCACGCTCATGCGCGAGCACGGTCACTTCGACGAAGAAACCCACTCGGACAACGTGAGAGATTACGTTGACGACATGCGAGAGGTGCTTGAATACAACGACGGAGTGGAGCAGGGCGAACGAGTAAACCCTCTGTACCCGCACCAGTGGCGAGAACTAGACGCTTCTATCGACGAGCTAATAGCAAACGAGTCGGACGAACTAGGCTTTCACGTGGACGATTTGCGCGAAGCGTTAGATAGGATCGAGGGCCAATTCCCGAGAACGACACCGCGAGGGCCAGCGTTCACGGCTAGAACCAACGATCCGAACGCGGACTTCTGGATTCAGCGAAAAGGTGGGGAGGATACCGTCGGAACACCGCACAAGGATTTCAGGCCAGAGTCGATTGGGATTACGGTGGACTCGGAACAGCTCTTACCCGATTACGCATATTATCTTTTTCAGCACGTGCAGCAAAACCTCGGCTTCTGGAAGCAGAGAGCAAAGGGAACGCTCAATCTTAAAAACATCACGCTGCGAGACGTGAAGGAGCTACAGCAGCAAGTGGGGACGGACGAGCCACCAGTGCCAAAAGGATTCGAGCTAATTGCTGGACTGCGTGACAAGCTAGACAAGTACGAAAGCGAGACAGCTAATCGCGTGCTCGACAATCGACTGCTCAACGCTCAAGAAGCGTTCGAGGACATGGTGACGGACTACGAGCAGTACGACGAAGATGATCTACCGCACGGCGAAAGCATCGACGCGCTAATACAAGATAAAAACTTGTTTGCGGAAATGATCCCCGACATATCCGACGAGGAATTAGCAACGGTAGCGTTTGCGTCCTACCATACCGGCCCGTATCGCAGGGAAAATAGTCTGAACATTGCGGGCTTTCACGTTGGCGAGGAAGAACTGGATTGGAAAACGGACAGCGGTAGGACGTTAATGCGATTGCTCGATAGGCAAGCAAAACGCGGTTTTAATCAATATGGTAAACCCACAAGAATAGGCGAGAAAAATTACAACGGAATCGCGTATGAGCCGGAGCAGATGGAGCCGCATCAGTACGACGAATGGCTGCGAAATCAATACCCAGAAACGGACTCTCTGCAATCGGCGGGCTTTATTGCAAACGACGGAACGCTGCTCGACCTAAGTGGCGACTCGCGAGACGGCAATCGAGTGATCGACCACCGTGACGCAGTTATGACAGACGAAGCTGCGGAAAGATGGGGGCTGAAGCCGGACATGGGCCGTGACTACAGCCAGTACCATAAGCTCATGCACATTTTGGAAAACGCTAACGCTATTAGATTCGATGCGGAAGCGGCGCTAATAGACACCCCGAAGATGCCAACGACTTCACAGTTTCGGACATTGGCAAGATACATCAGTGAAGTCGCTCCAAGCATTATTTACGTGGACTTCAAAGACGAAAATTTTGCGCTCTACAATCCGACAATCGGAAAACTCAGACGCGCGTTAGAGGACATAGAAGAAGGCACGTTCAGCGACCCAGATCAATACGCAGCGGACGAAACCACCGACACAGAAGAATCGCTTAGGCCGACATTTATTCAAAGGCAGGGTAGTGAACAAAAACTACAGTCCCCGAGTGACGAGGGGTATAAAACAAAACCGCAGCTAGAGCAGCAGCGAGAATCCAAGGAAACACTTATTGAGCCGCAACATCTCGAGCCATACGAACACGTTGAGCCGGAGCCAACGAAGGTCGAACCAAACATGGACGCGAGATCGCAGCTACAAAAAATTTACTCAGATGCTTTTGGTGAGGAGCCGCAAGACGGTAGCGGAATTAAGCAAATACTCCTACGGAATAAAGAATATGCCGAGGCGGGACAGCAAGCGTTATTCCCGGAAACATCAGCGGAATATCTAAAGTCGCTCGACAACGACAAAATTAGCGAGTTGCACCGGAAAGCGTATCCGAA
>Ga0255781_10000231_pt1 | contig 43183 bp, 49 predicted proteins | sample 101ome_21_FD_179979 | JGI IMG/M metagenome (GOLD analysis project Ga0255781, IMG submission 179979) | Coastal salt marsh microbial communities from the Groves Creek Marsh, Skidaway Island, Georgia - 101413BT metaG (version 2) | ecosystem: Environmental > Aquatic > Marine > Intertidal zone >... | reverse complement strand
CCCCCTATGACCTGACCAAGGGCCGTATCAATTACCGCTTTAAGTGATTTGTTTTGCGCCTGATTTTGGGATCAGCAAGCCCGCGCAGGTGGGAGTTACTGGCGGTGTTGGGGATCTCACCTGACGACATCGCCCCGCCTGAAATTGATGAAACCCCGCAAAAGGGGGAACATCCGCGCGCCTATGTCACCCGTATCGCGCGCGAAAAGGTTGCCACCGTGTCATCTGCGCCCGAGGATATCGTTCTATGCGCAGATACGACCGTCTTTATGGGGCGGCGGATTTTGGGCAAGCCTGCGGATGCCGTGGAGGCTGAGGCGTTTTTGCGCCTTTTGTCGGGCCGCCGTCATCGCGTCATCACGGCCTTGGCTGCCCGAAAAGGCGTGCGCGTGATCGAGCGCGCAGTTGAAAGCCGTGTGAAGATGAAATCCCTCAGCGATGCGGAAATCGCGGCTTATCTGGCGACAGACGATTGGCGCGGCAAGGCAGGCGGCTATGCCATTCAAGGCCCTGCTGGTGCGTTTATTCCGTGGATTTCAGGCAGCTATCCCGCCATTATGGGCCTTCCTTTGGCCGAAACAGCCAGTGCCTTGGCGGCCTTGGGCTATCCCGTTTGGAGGCAAGAATGAAGGGCTGCGTCATTGCATTGGATGAGGTTGCAGGGCGCAAGGCGGCAGCATTGATCGTTGATGGCCGCTTGCAGGATATCCGTATTGATCCCCCCGAAAATGACCCAAGCCCCGAGATTGGCGAGATTTGCCGCGCCAAGGTGGCCCGTGCCATGGGCGGGCAGGGCGGCTTTATGGTCACCCTTCCCGATGGGCGATCGGGATTTTTGCGCGGGGTCAAAGGCCTTGAGCAAGGGGCAAGCGTGATTGTTCAGGTGATGGGCTATGCCGAAGGCAATAAGGCCGCGCCTGTGACGACAAGGCTGTTGTTCAAAAGCCGCTACGCCATTGTCACGCCCGCGGCGGCAGGATTTAACATCGCCCGCTCGATCCGTGACGAAGAAGACCGCGATCACCTGTTGGAACTGGCCCATGAGGCGATGGAGGGCGCGCCTGAGGATTTTGGCGTGATCATTCGCTCAGCCAGCGCTGAGGCGGCGGATGAAGATATACTTGAGGATGTCAGCGCCATGCGCGCCTTGGCCGAGGCCGTGGTGGCCGATGTGACTGGCGCCCCCGAATTGCTGGTTGCAGCCCCAACATCTCATGAGGTGGCGTGGCGCGATTGGACAAGCCCGATGCCTGATGAAGTGGTAGAAAGCCCCACCGCCTTTGCCGATCTCGGCGTGGAGGAGGCGGTTGATGCCCTCCTCTCCCCGCGGGTGGAGTTGGGTGGTGGCGCGTGGGCCATGTTTGAACCCACCTCTGCCCTCGTGGCGATTGATGTGAACACGGGCGGTGATTTATCCCTTGCGGCAGGGCTTAAGGCCAATTTGGCTTTGGTGCGTGATTTGCCGCGTCAATTGCGTCTGCGTGGGTTGTCGGGGCAGATTACAATGGATTTGGCCCCGATGCCGAAAAAAGACCGCCGTCTGTTCGAGGATAAATTGCGCAGTGCCTTGCGCTCTGACGCGACCGACACGGTGCTTGCAGGATGGACACCGCTTGGGCATTTTGAACTACAGCGCAAGCGCGACCGCGCGCCTTTGCACGAGATATGGCCGTCATGAGTTGCCCGATTTGTCAAAAAGAAACAGTCGCGGCCTATCGCCCTTTTTGCTCGCGCCGCTGCGCGGATGTGGATCTGGCGCGATGGTTGAACGGATCATATGCCGTGCCGTCCAATGACCCTGAAGATATCGAAGAAGCCCTAGATCAAGCAGCCCGCGCCAAAGCATTTGGTCGCAACGGCGATGGCGAGGATGACGCAGGGCCGCTGCAATAGAAAAAACGCGATAATTTTGCGCAAACCCTATGGACAGCCCCCCACGAAGGCCCTAGAACGCCCCCACCCTGATGGTGTTCCGCCATCTCCCGTGCCCGGGTAGCTCAGGGGTAGAGCAGTGGATTGAAAATCCTCGTGTCGGTGGTTCGATTCCGCCCCCGGGCACCACTTCAAAAAATATTCCAATAAAATCAATGTCTTGATGTCGATTTAGTCCCACTTTTTGGATTTTTGGGATTTTCGGCGTCATTGCAAAAGTGCTCAGGCAAGTAATCTTACGAGACCACTTTATATTAAAATGGCGTCTGGTTGGTGTTCTTTGGTAATACCAGATTGATCTTCCTAATCCTCCATACGATCGAACGCTTTGAAGCTCGTTCCCCAGCTATGGCTTATGTTCGAAGTTGATGGACGAAACCATTGCAGTTACTGGACCGCCTGGAGAGTACAATTCTAATAGGGAGCGGCTTTTCACTTAGGTATATCAATTCAACATATCGGGTTGGTCTAGGACAAGTTGGTTCCATATGGTTTGAAAGTGAAGCCACCCAATGTACTCGCTACCGACATGCTCCCGGCTGTATCGAGCACGCTCATCAGGAATTCGGATTGGCGTAATTCCGCTTGCGGCGATATCAAGCTGCTGTTTGCAGCAACGCTCAAGTGCGATAAACCAGAAGGCCGCACTCTCGATAGAGTGGCGCGATGCAGTCAAAAGGCCGTGGTTTTGATGGAGCGCCGCCTTAACCCCTTTGAATGCTTTAGCGACATCCGAGCCAGCATGGGTCTCAACTGCAACTGCTCCAGCCTGTTCCCCAACTACAACGTGATCCTCAAAGAATGCGCACGCGTCTTGAGTTATCGGATCGATTGGGCGCCCGGTAGCACACCAAGCGGTCCCATAGGTCGTATGAGCATGGCACATCGCGATAATATCAGGGTGCTGCTCATGGACGTTAGCATGCAGTACAAACCCAGCTCGGTTAACTGCGTATTCACCTTCGATTACAGTGCCATTGTGATCCACAAGTATAAGATTGGATAACATCACTTTACTAAAGTGAATGCACATGGGGTTTGTCCAATAGAGCTCGGGATGCTCTGGATCGCGGACCGTTAAGTGACCGGCAAAGCCGTAATCAAAACCTTGTTGAGCAAATGCACGACAGGCTGCCACTAGGCGTTGTTTGCGGTGTTCCCGTTCTGCTTCAACGGTTTCATATTTTGGCTCTTGTGGAAATATTAAGCCGTCCTGTTCTGGTTGATAGATGGACTTTCTTTTGCCGAGATCGAGCATTTGGTATCCTTTGCGTGGAAGGCGCTTACAGCGACCTTATTTTTTATGTGTCATAAGCGCGGCCAGTGTGCTTTCCTTCGCTCTGTGTATATGGTCGCGCATTCGTACTTCGGCCAAATCACCTTTTCCTGACTGGATATGATCCAATATCATGTGATGGTCTTGCCAAGTAGATTTGATAAACTTTTCATCGTTTAGTACGCGTCCCATGAAGCGTTCGACGTGATGCCAATTAGCGTTTAGAGATTGCGTAACCACAGTGTTTCCAGCCCATTGATAAATCATTCTGTGGAAGGCTGCATCTGCCGCGATTAGGTCAAAGCTATCCGCTTTCTCCACCGCAGACTGTCCTAATTTCATAATTTCTTCTGCTTCTGCGTCTGCATTGTGTGGCTTACGGTCGGCCGCTAGTTTTGCGACTGAGGGTTCAACGATCAATCTAAACTCATAGATATTTAAGAAATACTGAGGATCTATTGGGGCAACAATGACCCCTCGTTTCCCGTTGTCATGTAACAGGCCGTTGGCTTTCAGGATTGCGATGGCGCTGTTCACGGGTTGCCGTGACACATTCAATTGTTCAGCCAACTGGTCTTGGTTCAGTCGCTCACCAGGCTCCAGTTCCCCAGACGTGATTGCGGCAAGAAGGCTGTCATATGTCTCTTCCACCAATGATTTTTTGTTACGTATCGAGCGCATCAGGCCTCATCACCTTTTAGAAATTACAGGGTAGCACTTTATTTGGTGTTGACAAGATCTTGTATTTTGTATTTCGTATACGAAATTTGAATTCTTGGAATCAAGCATGAAAATTTTTTTCTTTTTGGCGTGAGAGAGCACTTCTCTGGGTGTACTTCTGACACTGAGGGGCGAGTTAAGGGAAAAAATATCGCACTTTGTTCTGAACGGTAAAAAATATTTTTTTTGTAAAAATTGTTAAAAATCTGAAAATACGTATTGTTTTTCCTAAAAATTCCAACCTAAAAGAAAAAATGAAGAAAATTATTTACAAAAAAATTTTTTACAATAACGTGAGGGCGCTGACTCAAGAATCGAGGGGCCCAAATGGGTGGGAGCGATGACTGAGGTCAGGTTTGGCCGAACGGCCACTCTAAAAAGGGAGAGACTAAATGTTTTATAAACCTAAACAGGCGATCCATACGCCTATTAGTCGCCGCAAGTTTCTTGAGTTGGGCGGTGCGGGAGCCACCATGCTTGGAGCGGGATCTCTGGCAGTAGGCTTGAATTCCACCATCATGAGCACAAGGGTTCAAGCGGCCTCATCCGAAGAAGCAAAATGGCGTCAATACGCTGGTTCAAAACTGGTTTTTCTTTCGGAGAACACCCCACCATCGTTTGCGATCCGCGAAAATATCCAGTCGTTCTATGAGAAAACTGGCATTGAAGTAGAGATCCTCACGGATGACTTGCCCGTTGTTCAACAAAAAGCTGGGATTGATCTGCGCTCCGGCAAGTCCGACTACACATTGAATTATGTGCAGGATAAACCAATCGGTGCGCCATTCGCTGATTTCTATGTCGATTTGAGCACCATGTTTGGCGACGACACCCTTCCGCAAGATCCCGAGGGATATGGGGACGGTGCTTGGTTTGAAAACTTCCTGTCAGCATGTGGACGTTTTTATTCCGAAGATAAGATTATTGCCCTTCCGTATGATGCGGCCGTGGCTTGTACTTTCTACCGGCAGGACCTCTTTGAGGCACACACAAAGGACTTTGAGGCCGAGTATGGCTATCGTTTGGAGTTCAACGAAGAGACTACATGGAAGCAGGTCCTCGATATCGCTAAGTTCTTCAAGGCGATGAAGGAGGGCGGCGCGGACGTTCCATACGGCTACGCTCAGCACCAGGGCTCGTTTGCTTGGACCACTCAGCTTGATATCCAGCGCATGATGTTCTCGCATGGGCAGTGGATTGACTTCCCAATCGACGACAAGCTTGGCTCCAAACGTCCCGGACCCACCAACTGGGGCGACGAACAGTCAGTTCTGATGTTGGAAAAATTCAAAGAGCTCGGCGATGCCTCTCACCCAGACAACCTAGCTAACGGCACATTGGAGCTGAATACTGTTTACCAGTCTGGCAACATCGCAATGCAAGTCCAATATCATGAATTTGCTGCGTCAGTGGAAAACCCAGAGACCTCTGTCGCATCTGGTGGGCGTACTGCCTATGCGCCATGTCCAAAGGGTGATGCTGATTGGAATCTGACTGGTGGTCCGCTCGTTAATGGCACTAACTGTGGCATCGGTGGCATTGGCATTAATGCTAACGCTTCGGAAGATATGCAGCGTGCTGCGTATTTGTTCGCAATTTGGTCGACCAGCAACCAGATCCAGTACGATGTTTTGGCAGGCCTAGGCGGCACCCCGACTAGAAAGTCTGTTTTGGAGCGCGAAGATGTTAAGGCGGCCCAGCAACGGCCAACAAACATGCCAAATGCTCTTACCTTTGACGCTGTATACAATCACGGCATCAAGGATCCACACTTTGTATTGGGGCCAAAAATTCCTGAGGCGAACGAGTATCACTCCATCTTAGCTTCAGAGACCCAGCAAATGCTATCTGGTCAAAAATCGCCTGCAGAGACTGCTGCAGCGATGAAAGAGCAGTTCGATTTCTTGAATGATGTCTGATTTTTAAAAGCGAGGTTCAGCGGATCCTTTTTCTGCCGCTGAACCTACCTCCAAGGAAAAGCAGAACCACTTCGGAGCGTCACTTATGACTGATGTCACAAATTTCGAAAATAAATCTATGCTGTCTGGTGCCGCCCAATTGTTCAGGGCTAGGGAACACTCAGTCGAAGTCGAGGCCAGGCCTCTCACAGATGCGCTGCCTGAGCCAACGATTTTCAATCCTCCGGCGCCGAAGCGTTACTACCTCTACCTAATGGCGCCAGCGATTGCGGTTCTCGCGTTTATATCCCTGTACCCATTTTTCTGGCTCATTGTTATGTCGCTGCAATCTGTCGACATTGGGAGCTCAGAGTGGGTTGGCTTCCGTAATTACGCTCGCTTACTGAAGGACCCCAACTTTTTAAGCGGATGGGGTTTGCTTCTTAAATACAGCGCGATGTGCCTGTTCATGCAGTTGGCTATCGGTCTGATGCTGGCGGTGATTGTGAATAACCACCGCTACGAAAAATACCTAGTAACTGCTCTTTTGATGCCAATGATGATGGCGCCGGCAGTGGCAGGCCTACTCTGGCTATTCCTTTATAATGGTACTTTTGGATGGTATCACTGGATCCTGCAAAGCCTGGGTATCCTCGATAGCGCATCAATCTTGGCAAGCCAATCGACATCAATGTACGCGATTGTCTTGGTTGATGTTTGGCAATGGACTCCATTAATCACTTTGATTGCACTTGCAGGGCTTAAAAAGGTTCCTCGTGATCAACTTGAGGCCAACATGGTGGATGGCGCATCACCAATCCGGAACTTTTTCGCCATCACGTTGCCCAACCTTTATCCAGTGCTCCTGATCGCTATCCTATTACGCTTCATGGATAATTTCCGCTTCATCGACCACATTCTGGTGCTCACTGGTGGGGGTCCTGGAAATTCCACAAAGATCCTACCGGTCTACCTTTTTGAAGTTGCATTCAAGTTCTTCAAATTGGGCCGAGGAGCCGCAATCGCCCTTACTTTGCTCATCGTAACCATAGTACTCGGCATGATTTTGGTGCGCGTATTCGACAAACCGCAATCGGAAAGGAAATAATTATGGCCTCTCAAGACGTCGTTCACTACGATACGCCATTACAAAAAGCGCTGCGTGTTTCTGCTGCGTTGTTCCTGGCCGCGTACCTGATTTGGACGCTCCTCCCCTTTGTCATCATGTTTGTTTCGTCCTTCAAAGACTTGTTGGAGGCGTTCAACCTGCCTGACGTAGGAGATTGGTCGGGTGTCGGTATTTTTTTCGAATTCACTCCGACGTTTGAGCACTATTCAAGCCTATTCTCCGAGGGTAACTTTGGGCGCTATATGGCAAATAGTCTAATCGCAGCGGGTGGCTCTGCGATTGTGTCAGTAGTATTCGGATCTCTGGCTGCGTACAGTCTCAGCCGAGTAGAGTTTCGTGGAAAGAAAGACCTCTTCTTTTGGATTATTTCTACGCGAATGGCGCCGGTTGTGGCCGTCATGGTGCCACTCTATTCGATCTTTCGCACACTTGATCTCGTCGGAACTCTTCCGGGTTTGATCCTTGCCTACACCACATTCAACCTCCCATTCGCAATTTGGATTTTGAAGGGCTTTTTTGACAATGTTCCATATGCGATCGAAGAGTCTCAGATGGTTGATGGGAGCACTCGCTTCCAAGCATTTTGGTCGATTGTACCATTAGTGGCCCCTGGCATCGGCGCCTTTGTCGTTCTCTGCATTTTGTTCGCATGGAATGATTTTCTCTTCGCTGCGATTATTGGGTCAGGTGGTGCAAAAACTTTACCGGTAGCAACGCGCGAGCTGGTCCAACCTCAAAATATTCAGTGGGGCTCAATTATGGCCGCGGGGGTCGTGACAACCGCACCCATGATGCTGCTCGGCTTGGTTATTCGCAAATATCTTGTCACAGGCCTCACCATGGGCGCTGTGAAGGAATGATTGGTTTGTACGGCTTGAAGGATTTTCAGAGCCGTCACATTGGGAGGCTATTATGGCTACAGTAACGCTTAAAAACGTTTGGAAATATTACGGTGAAACGCCGGCGGTGAAGGACCTTAACATTACCTGTCCAGATGGAAGTTTTGTTTCGATCTTAGGCCCGTCCGGATGTGGAAAATCATCGACAATGCGGATGCTTGCAGGGCTTGAGCACATCTCTGCTGGAGACGTTTTGTTTGATGAAGAGCGTATTAACGATCTGGCTCCAAAAGATCGCGACGTAGCAATGGTCTTTGAAAACTATGCGCTCTACCCGCACAAGTCGGTTTTTGAGAATATGGCAAACCCATTGCGACTTCGTAAGATGGACGACAGCACCATCAAGGATCGTGTTGAAGCTGCGGGGAAGCTCCTCGAGATTGATCACTTGATGGAGCGGCGGCCTCACGAACTATCGGGTGGTCAGAAGCAGCGAGTTGCAATTGGTCGTGCGATTGTCCGTGAGCCAAAACTCTTTCTCTTCGATGAGCCAATCGCCCACCTGGACGCTAAGTTGCGAGCTCACATGCGAGGTGAAATCAAGCACCTTCAAAAGTCACTGGGTACGACGATGATTTACGTAACCCACGATCAACTCGAGGCGCTGTCAATGGCTGACTATATCGCGGTCATGCATGACGGAGAGCTGCAGCAGTGGGGTACCCCCAGCGAGATTTATAATCATCCCGTGAATGCTTGGGTGGCTGGTTTCGTTGGCGAGCCGGCAATGAATTTCTTAACCTGCGACCTTCAAGGCAATGGGGATAAGGTGCACCTTAGCCACAAAAATTTCGAAATTCCGCTGCTCTCCGAGCAAATAAAACGCCTCAATGGTGCTCGCAAGGCGAAGCAAGCGCGCATGGGCGTACGACCTGATGCGCTGAGCATTTCGATGACCGATCCGGGCGAACCCAGCATCAAAGGCAAGATTTTTGTTAATGAATTGCTGGGGGGCGACATGCTCGTGGAAGTGGAGTTGGAAGATGCGCGAATTCGCGTGAAAACAACTCCTGAGTTCAACGGCAAACCGGGCGATAGCTGCCACCTCACTGTAAATCGCGACAAGTGGCACGTCTTCGACGCAGGTGATGGGCACGCCTATTTCTGAGAGGGATTGATCGGTGAGCGTCAATGGATACCAGTCCGAGTTGCAAGGTTTTGTGCGCGATAACATTTCGAGCTCGGGCCATGCTGCCGTGGTTGAAGCCTATCACGCAGTACGAGAGATCCCTTATTTCTCAAGTGGGGATAGGTCTCCGTATGCCGCCCTCAAAGCGAGGAGGGGGGCATGCACTGCTAAACACATAATCCTTCGTGATGCTCTTCGAATTGTGGGATTTGATGCAGTGATTGAGCTAGTCGACTGTGACTTTGCCGCAGGAGTTCCCCCGCATAGCTCAATGCCCCAAGACCTCATCGATCAAGTTAATGCTGGAAATATTCGCGACATTCACTGCTGGGTTCGAACTCGAGGAGATACACCACAATTGCTCGATGCCACGTGGCCATCCGGATTAGCAGTCTATGGGTTCTCAACAAACAGTGGATGGACTGGGACAGGCGACACCTACCCAGCGGTGGATTGCGTTCAATCGGTCACCGTCAGTGAAGACGTTTTGACCGAGAAACAAAGACTACTGGATGATTTTTCGGATCAAGAAAAAAAGCGGCGCAAGAAATTTTTAGGCGCGTTGTCGTCATGGCTAGACAACCATTCTGTCTCTGTGGGAGGAAAAAATGAAAGCTAAACGTGCATTTGTCGGAATTGATGCGGGCACAACTGGCTGCACTGTAATGATCTTCGGTGAGCGTGGGGACGCCTTGGGTCATGGCTACAAGGAATATGATTGTCAGTCGCCGAATGCTGGGTGGATTGAGCAGGACCTTGAGGCTGTTTGGGACGGTATATGTCAGGCCTCACGCCAGGCAGCCACTCAGGCAGATTTGCCACCAGACGCATATGTGTCTCTTGGCCTCTCAAGTCAGCGTGGAACGTTTGCGCTCCTGGATGAGCACAAAAAGCCATTGATGAATTCCATTGTCTGGAACTGTGGTAGGGCTCTCAAATGTGAGGAGAAGCTAGCAAAAGAATTTCCGGGTGAGGGAGAGCATCAAGAACACACGGGCATGCAAATAAGCCCCCTCTGGTCTGCAGCAAAAATTATTTGGCTGAAAGAAAATGCCCCAGAACTCTTCGAGAAAACTCGTTGGTTCGCGAATGGCCAAGAATATTTTCTGTATCGGATGGGGGGAGAGGATTGGTCTACAGACCCGGCCTCCCTCACGCTTAACGGCATGATGGATATTGAAAAACTTGATTGGTCTGATCGAATTCTTAAAGTGTGTGGCATCGACCGTGATCGCCTTCCTCCTGTGGGTATTCCATCAGGTCAAGTCGGCCGGCTATCCAAGGAAGCGGCTGAACAGATGGGCCTTCCAGAGGGTTTGATACTGTGCCGTGGCGCCGGTGATCAGCAGTGTGCTGCCATTGGTGCCGGTGTCATCAAGCAAGGAATGGCTGAATTCACCGTGGGTACCGCTGGTGTGATGGTGGCCCATATCGACAGCCTTAAACGTATCAAAGGCAAAAATCTTTGGTGGGGTGGTCACGGTGTGCCTGGAGCATGGGACATTGAAGGGGGTGCCTTCAGCCTGGGCGCGTGTCTCCGCTGGTGGCGCGACCACTTGGGCCGCAATGAACTTGATGAAGCGGCTAAAAGGGGAAAGAGCGTCTATAGCGTAATGGTGAACGAGGCCGAAACTTCGAAGCCTGGCGCGAATGGGGTATTGTTTCACTCCTTTATGGCTAGCCAAGTCACGCCCTATTACGACGCAGTTTCTCGCGGAGGCTTCCTTGGGCTAGGCCTATATCATCAGCGTGCAGACCTGATCCGGGGCCTACTAGAAGGCTGCGCAAACGAAATGCGTATGGTTTTCGACGCATTCCAAAGCGACGTGGACGGCGGGATTACGGATTTCCGGCTAACAGGCGGCGGTACAAAGTCGGACGGCTTTGTGCAGATAATGACTGATATAATCGGCGTGCCAACCACTGTCTTAAAAGAGCGCGAGTGTACAGTTCTTGGTGCGGCAATCCTGGGTGCATTTGGCGCCGGCGCCTTCGCTTCTATCGACGAAGCGGTGGAATCCATGGTGCAGGTTGAGAGCACTTTTGACCCAAATCAACAACTTCGGGGCCTCTATGAGGACCAGCATCAAGTCTACCGTGGCTTCTATGAGGCCGTCGCCCATTCCGGGCAGTACCAAGCCCTGAATGACTTTGTTTCTAAGCATCTGTGACGCAATAGGGAGATTAGTAAAATGGCAATGCCTGGAATGCGAGGAATGGAACACATTGGCTTCACCGTGCCGGACATCGATGAAGCTTGTGATTTTTTCGAAAAAATCCTTGGTGCGGAGGTTCTTTACACCGCTGCGAAAGATTTTAAGGGCGAGGGCTCTTGGATGTCGGAGCACCTAAGGGTGGATGACCGGTGCGTAATCAAAGAGTTTCGATATGTCCGCTGTGGAAACGGGACCAACTTGGAGATTTTTCAGTACGAAGCTCCAGACCAAGTTAAAATTCCGCCCAAAAATAGTGACATAGGCGGTCACCATTTGGCGTTCTATGTCGATGATATGGACGCTGCCATAGATTTCCTAAAGGCGAACAATGTGGAAATACTCGGTGAGCCAACCTCTTATACCGATGGCCCAAACCTTGGACTGACCTGGTGTTATTTCATGGCCCCATGGGGCATGCAGCTTGAGATTGTGTCAGCTCCTAAGGGAACAGTGTTCGACAACGAGGCGAAGGCCGCTGGAAGATCAAGGCTGTTTCATCCTGCAAAAGTCGACGAAACCAAAATTTGACTGCGGGAGGCGCCGGCTCTTGCCGGCGCCGCACAGCGTTTAGGAGTGTTAAAATGCCGCTAGTATCGATGGGGCCTATGTTGAGGCGCGCGAGATCCGAAGGCTTTGGGGTCGCCGCATATAACATGATAGATTACAACAGCGCTCGATCCATTGTGGATGGTGCCGCAGAACTTAACGCGCCAGTGATTGTCCAGGTATCTGTTAAAACGGTTAAGTATTGGGGGGCCAAGGCAGTCGGAGCGTGGGTTGCAACGATGGCCGGAAATGTAGACACCCCCGTCGCGTTGCACCTCGATCACTGCACTGATGTCGATGTCATAAAGATGTGTATCGACGCCGGTTGGACGGCCGTGATGTTTGACGGATCGTCACTGCCGTTTGAGCAGAACCTCCAAAAATCCAAGCAAGTATACGAACTCACGCAGGCCGCTGGCGTGGGTCTGGAGGCTGAAATTGGGGCTATCGGTGGCGTAGAGGACGATAAAGTTGTTAGCGATGAGGCGGCAATGTTGGCAGACCTCGCGGAGTGCGTTGAGTTTTGCCGAGAGCTTCCAAATCTTGATGTTTTTGCGCCGGCAATAGGCACGGCACATGGTTTCTATAGAGGAGAGGCCAAAATTGATTTTGGCTTACTCCAGAGCATCTCCGAGGCAGTAAACGTGCCGATAGCCCTTCACGGTGGGACAGGGCTAACCCCGGATCAGTTCCATAAGTGCATTAGCTTGGGTGCAGCAAAAGTTAACATCTCCACTGGCCATAAAAAGTTGTTCATCGACGGATTTTGTGGAGTGAAGGCGACGTCTCCATCTCTGGGTGAGCCGATACCTTATGTAGAGGCTCAGTATCAGACTATGAAGGACGACGTGAAAGGATCGATCAAACTATTCGGCTCCAACGGCAGGGCTTCAGGAGCACATCAATGAGTGAAAGTCCAATGCAAGCACTTATTTTCGACTGTGATGGCGTCTTAGTTGATACTGAGCGCGATGGGCACCGGGTCGCCTTCAACATGGCCTTTAAGGAATTTAGTATCGATGCGCATTGGGATATTGAGCGTTATGGCGACTTACTAACGACAGGCGGTGGCAAAGAAAGACTGCGCCGTCATTTCGATGAAGTGGGCTGGCCTGTTGCGCGTGAAGACCAGCGCGATCAGATGGTTAAAGACCTACATAAAGTGAAGACAGGGTTTTTCCTGAACATAATCGAAAGTGGGGCTTTAACACTGCGCGATGGCGTTGCTCGAATGATAGACGCCGCGTTCGAAGCGGGCTTAAAGGTTGCAGTGTGCTCAACCTCTAACGAACGGGCCGTCGCTACACTGGTTTGGAAACTTTTGGGTGACGAAAGATCATCCAGAATACAAATCTTTGCTGGTGATGTGGTTAAGCACAAGAAGCCAGACCCAGCGATATATCACTTGGCCGCAACAACGTTGTCAGTGGATCCCACGAAATGTGTCGTAATTGAGGATAGCCATATTGGTCTCAGCGCCGCGAAAGCAGCTGGAATGAACTGTATAGTAACAATCTCAGCTTACACTGCTTCCGAGAACTTCGACGCCGCTGATCACGTGGTTTCAAATCTAGACCAGGGCGTCGACCTCCAACTTTGTGAACAATTAGTGAAATATCGAAAGGAGACGGCATGACTTTGACCGTTATTGCGACATTGAAGGCCAAGGCTGGGAAAGAGGCTGAGCTCGAGGGTGTGCTTGCCTCATTGGTTGCACCAACGAGGTTGGAAGAAGGTTGCAACAAATATGAGATGCATCGCTCACACGATGAGCAAGGGCTGTTTATGTTTGTTGAGGACTGGGAGACACGGCCTCATTGGAATGATCATATGGAGAGCGACCACTTAACCGCTTTTGCTGCTCGCCAAGAAGAACTCTGTGACAGTTGGACCCTATTTACTGGTGAAGAGGTTTGAGGAGACCTTCGATGAAGCTAAAATTTTACGCCCATGCGAGCTTTCGCTTAGAGGAAGAGGGTTTGTCAGTGGTAACTGATCCATATACCCCCTCACTCGCGGGATTTGACCCGATATCCGAGCCGGCTGATATCGTGATAATGAGCTCCGCAACTGATGATTTTCACTGTGACGCTAGCCACGTCGGCGGCAATCCTACTGTAGTGAATGCACTTGAAGTTCCAGACAGTGGGTTGGAAGTCGGGGGATTATTTATAACGTCCTATCCCGCGATGGAGAGCATGACCTATGATTTCCAAAAATACTTCCAAAGAGATCCAGATGCCAACGCGCTCTACCATTTTGAGATTGGCGGTGTCCGTGTTCTCCACATGGGCGACATAGGTAATGCAGTAGCGCCTGAGCACATTGAAAATCTAGTCGGGAAGGTTGATCTTTTGTTAGCACTCACGGGTGAGCACGCGACAATTTCCTTGGATGATTTGGATGACTTTATTTCGCGAATTAAGCCCAAGGCTGTCATTCCCATGCACTACTTCAGTGAAAAGGGTGTTCTAGACATTGAGCCGGTTACTACATTCACGGACCGTATCTCTCCTGAACGCGTAACGTGGATTGAGGGTTCGGAGATGGATTTAGACATTTCGGGTCTTCCACACTCAGAAAACCCTCACGTATTTGTTTTAGAGCAATCGCGATAAGAAATTACAGCGGTTCTCTGTTGCGCTCGGCCACTCTTCCTCCCATCCTCCTGGCCGGGCGCATAAATTCAATAGTTCATACCGATTTGAGTGGAACGTTGGTAAGCCACTGTTCAAAATTGAGCTAACAATTTTCAGCCGAGGTCGTGCCGATAATATGCTTCCAAGGCTTCTGCCGTGGCCTTTAATTTCTGGGTGTGACTATCATCACTCCCAAAAATCAGCCCGACGTACAACATATTGATAAGAAACAGCTGGCTCATGCGGCCCTCTAGGAAGTCGCCATAGAGTGGGACGCTAGGGGTGTTGGAGTTCCAGGTTAGAAGGGTGCGCGCGGCTGACTTTCCTACCAAAGAGTGCGGTTCGCTTGTGATGGCTATTGTCGAGGCCCCATTTTTGCGGGCAAGCGTCAGAGCGTTTCCGATGTCAGCTGTCGTGCCGGTGTGTGAAATGCCGATCATCAAGCTGTTTTTGCTTATATTAGCTGCCGCAACGATTTGATTGTAGCCGTCATCATATGACTTGGCATCCACTCCGGCTTTTGTGAATAGGTGCGCCGCCTCCATGCAGATTGCGGCTGCTCCGCCGACCCCTATCAAAACAACTTGGTCACAACTTCTAAGTTCTCCAACGCATTGTTCGAGAAGCTGTTCGTCGAGTAGTTTTTGCGTACCCAAGATACTGTTTGAAAGCAAAACTGATAATTTTGCACTCAAGGTTATGAGGGGATCATTTCTGTCTAGCTCGCTGGGAATGTTAACAACACTGTTCCGGTCCACGCTTCCAGAAGCTTCCGCGAGAGCTAACTTTAAATCTGGGTAGCCTGAGTACCCCAAGGCACGGCTAAACCGGCTCACCGTCGCGTCGCTCACGCCCAGTGTCTTTGCGAATTCTGTTATCGATTGCTGCAGCTTGTCGGTAGAGTGACGCCTTAGGTAATCCGCGACAACCTTCTCAGACTTGCGGAGATCGGCGTACTGAGCCTGGATACGGTCAAGTAGATCGCTATTCTTGTCCAACTTTTTCTCCTAGTTTTCGCATGATCGCAGCTTTCACACTTAGCTTATGCTAATTTGCGAATGCAGGAAAGACATTCCCCACATTTCTTGAAAATATTTATCACAAATAAAATAACTACAAACAATTGATATTATTCATTAAATTGGCGGTTTTCCGACAGTTGTGAAAATTTCGTACAAAAAATTTTCTGAAAATTCTTACAATATGTAGAAAATTTTCTCGACAATAGTTTTTGAAGATGCTACCGATTCACTCAAACAAAAGCACGGAATTCCTCAGTTTTGAAGTGGATCTAAGGGTATGGCAAAGAAATCGTCAGCGTCAAACGCTTACTCAAGGGAATTTTTGGAAAAAATTTTCCGCACAGCGCATAAGATACGGGTTTTTGAGACTGAAGGCATAAAACTTTATCGCCAGGGTTTGATCCGTGGATACTTCCACCCGTACCTTGGACAAGAGGGGATTGCCACGGGCGTCTGCGCAGCTCTCTCCGAGGGCGACTACATCGCGTCAACTCACCGAGGTCATGGCCACTGCATCGCTTGGGGTGCGGACGTTAAAAAAATGGTCGCCGAGCTACTCCAGAAAGATACTGGCTATTGCAAGGGCTACGGTGGATCAATGCACATCGCTGACATTTCGGTTGGTAATTTGGGCGCCAACGGAATTGTTGGGGCAGGGACACCGCTTGGCGTTGGTGCAGCACTCGCGAACCAGATAAGGGGCTCGGACGCCGTCACGGTGACATTCAGCACCGATGGCGCAACCAATAACGGGACGTTTCTCGAAAGCCTCAACTTAGCAGCCATCTGGAACCTGAATTATGTGTTGGTAGTAGAAAACAACCAATACGCGGTGTCCACACCGATTGAGGAATCCACCCGTGAGCCGGACTTGTACAAGCGCGGCTTGGGCATCGGAGTTGAGAGTCACCAGGTGGACGGAAACGATCCGCTGGCCGTCTATGAGATTATGCGTCAAGCCGTTGAGACTTGCCGGAAAGGTAAGGGGCCGGTGCTCATCGAGGCAAAGACGTTCCGGCACATGGGTCATCACGTAAATGACCCCGGGAAATACATGCCTGAGGATCGCTTGACCTACTACAAGCAGCGCGACCCAGTCGATCGTGCCCGCAAGGCACTTAAAGATATGTCCGACATTTCAGACGGTGAAATTGATGCCATCGAGGCTGAAATTGCGGCTGAATTTGAGGCTGCCGTCGAGTTTTCAAAAAATAGTGGCGAAGTTTCTATCGAAGATTTCCGCGCATTCGCGGCCGACTATTGAGCTTAGGTTAGGTGGGAGAAGTAAAGTGTCTCAAAGAGAGTTGATGTATCGCGAAGCGCTGCGCGAAGCGATTGATGAAGAAATGGCCCGCAATGACCTAGTGTTCATTATTGGCGAGGGTATCGCGGAGCGTGGCGGTTCCTACAAGGTAACTGAGGGTCTACTCGATAAGTATGGTTCCCTGCGTGTGCGTGACACACCAATCGCAGAAGCGGGAATGATCGGCGTTGGTGTAGGGGCCGCAATTGCTGGCGCCCGCCCAATTGTGGAAATCTTATATGTAGATTTTGCGATGCTGGGCATGGACATGATCGTCAACCAAGCCGCTAAGTTTCGATTAATGACCGGTGGCGATGGCCGCGTGCCATTCGTCATGAGAACACAGGGCGGCACGGGTGGTGGTGTTGCAGCTCAGCACTCTCAATCGCTTGAAGCTCTCTTTTATCACATCCCCGGTTTGAAAGTTGTAATGCCATCCACTCCAGCGGATGCGAAGGGTCTGCTAAAGTATGCCATGCGCCAGGACGATCCAGTTATGTTCCTAGAGCATAAGCACCTCTACATGACTAAAGGGATGGTCCCCGACGGTGAGCACATCATCGAGTTTGGGAAAGGCGACATCAAACGCAGCGGGACTGACGTCACTCTCATTGCTTGGTCCAATATGATCCCGCGATCCCTAGAAGCCGCTGCTGAATTGGCGGAGCAGGGCATATCAGTCGAAGTGATTGATCCGCGCACGTTGGTGCCGCTCGATCGCGAAATGATATTGCAATCCGTTTCTAAGACGAAGCGCGCGGTTATTGTTCAAGAAGCCAATCGCCGCGGGGGTATCGCGTCGGACATTGCCTCAATCATTCAGGAAGAGGCGTTTTGGGACTTAGACGCGCCGGTTGAAATCGTTGCCGGCTTGGACATTCCAGTTCCCTTTAACCTCACGCTCGAGGCGGCAAGTGTGCCGCAGAAGCCCGATATCGTTGCCGCAGTAAAGCGTTGCATTCACCAGGACAATTATTCCGCCGCTGCAGAATAGGAGACGGACAAATGACGCTGCATATTCTCGAAAAGTTGGCGGCAACTAATCAAGACTGTGAGATTTGGTGGGACTCATCCCCGTTGGTCTATGAAAAGTGGAAGCACGAAACCCTCTCAAAAGCTCCTGAAGGAAAGCGTTCGGAATGGGAAGAGCAACTCCAGCGTCTACTCAATGCAGACACCATCAAAACAACTGGTCAAATGGTGTTTGGCGGCGTGACGACAAACCCACCGCTGTCGCTTCAAGCGCTCCAGGCTGAGCCAGATTTTTGGACCAAACAAATCCGCGCCATAGCCAAGGCTAATCCCGGGGCTGGGGTTGAGGAAGTCTATTGGCTCACTTACCTGGACGTTGCGCGTAAGGGTGCCGAAATGATCTTGCCGGTATATGAGGCGAGTGCCGGTCGCCGGGGATTTGTTTCGGGTCAGGTCGACCCACGGTTTGTGACAGACTACGATCGCATGCTTGAACAGGGTCTGGAGTTGTCCCGCCAGAGCCCCAATATAATGGTTAAAATTCCAGGGTCTGCTGAGGGTTACCGAGTGATCGAAGAGCTCACAGCTCTTGGCATCTCAACAAATAATACGACGTCGTTTACGGTCGCTCAGTATGTGGAGTGCATGAATGCAGTGTCGCGTGGGCTATCCAGAGCAAATGCTGCCGGTATTGATTTAAGTAAGTGGCGCTCCGTTATCACGCATATGTCTTCGCGACTTGGAAATTTGGGTGACCTTAGTGCTCAGGCTGCAATTCGTGGCATCGAGTTGACGCCGGAGGAGATCCAACTTGGCGAGCTTGCGGTACTGAAACGTGCGTATCGCTACGGTAAAGAAACTGGCCATCCATCAAAAATGTTGCAGTGTTCAATGCGCGTATTCGACGACGGACCTGGAGGCGCGGCGTCCAGCTGGCATGTTGAGAAATTGGCAGGTGGTGACTTTGTTTATACCTGCCCCCCATCCTACATATCGCAGCTAATGAATGCTGAGGATCGTATGCAGCCCTTTGACAGCGAGGCTATCAACGAAGACGCTCCCGATAGGTTAATACAGAAGTTACGCAAGTTGCCGTATTTCCGTCAGGCTTACGATTTTGATGGCATGCTGCCGAAGGAATTTTCTCAATTTGGTGCGTTTGCTGCTACTGCGACTGAGTTCGCGGCTGCAACCAGAAAAACTGTAGATTTTGTTGCGAATGCTCTCGAAGAGATGTCGTCGCGCGCGGCTTGAGGAATTTAGATATGGCTGAAGCGATTTTGGTCCCCCAGGTGGGGCAGGACTTGACAGAGGCAACTGTCGTGGAATTGCATGTCAAGGTTGGTGACAAGGTTGCCAAAGGTGATTTGGTTGCTGTGGTAGAATCCGAGAAGGCAAGCTTTGAAGTCGAAGCCTTTGCTGAGGGATTTGTCATAAACCTGCCATATAGCGTTGGGGATGTGGCCACCGTACTCGAGCCGCTCATGCATCTTGGGGCAGAAGGTGAAACCGTTGCGCCGACAGCTTCAGCAAGCGTGAGCGAGCCCGCAACGTCTTCTGTTGTTGACGTGCAATCAAGCGTATCCGACTTGAATGCCAACTCGAAGAGGGGCGTCATAGCCTTCGGCGACACTTTAAGAGCGTCACCCGCAGCTAGAAAGCGGGTATTTGAAGCGGGGCAGCTGCTTAGTCAGTTTCGGGGATCTGGTCCATTAGGTGCGGTTGTATTGCGGGACGTTGAGGCCCAACTCTCATCCGTTAGGGCGCAAACCTCAGGGGCGGAGTCCATACCTGGCTTGAAGAACCTTCAGTCTGGTCAAGGTGATCCGATTATATTGATTCACGGTTTCGGATCCGATCTCTCATCGTGGCGTCCAACGGTTGGCCAATTGGCGCTGGCAAATCCCATCTACGCATTGGATTTACCGGGACATGGATCTTGTTGGGATCTGAAAGCCAATAGCTTTGACGAGTTGGTGGATTACGTTGCCCAAACAATTTCACCGCTGGGTGGTAGTTTGCACTTGGTCGGCCACTCGCTTGGTGCGGCAGTCGCCGTGGCACTGTCTGAGCGTGGCAATATCGACATTCGCTCCATGAGCCTTCTGTCTCCGGCGGGTATGGGTGCAGGCATAAATGCCCAATTTATCGATGGATTTTTGGGCGCTAAATCAGAGGCCGCACTCAAAACGTGGATGCAAAGCCTTGTTCGCGATCCAGACGATATGGCGCCCGTCTTAGTGCGCGCTACCCTGAAGGCGCGTAGTGAAGCGGACTTGGTAGGCAGCCAACAGGAACTTGCGCAAGGCCTGTTTGAAAATGGCACTCAGCTTTTTTCAATCGTGAATGGCTTGCGGCGCTTTAACGGCGCGGCATCTGTTGTGATCGGGACTGATGACGCAATCGTCCAGTCCAGTGATGTCATCGCCAGGACGCCGCCCCACGCGGCCTTGTATAAGCTTTCAGGCATAGGACATCTCCCACAAATTGAGTGTCCGTCTTTGGTCAACACTATCGTAGCTAGAACAGTGAAGTCAGCCAGTTAAGTGTCTCTATGGCGAGGGCGTGAGCCCTGTCCAAGTATCCAAAAGGGGAATGAAATGCGTGACCTCCGTGAGGTTAGCCATAGTGACATGGCTAACGCAGTTAGGTTTTTGTCTGCAGATGCCGTTGAGCGTGCCGGCTCCGGTCACCCGGGTATGCCGATGGGGATGGCAGACGTGGCCACCGTACTGTTCTCAAAAGTCTTAAAATTTGATGCAAAATGTCCGGAGTGGCCAGATCGAGATCGCTTCGTGCTGTCAGCCGGCCACGGCTCGATGTTGTTGTATTCGCTCCTACACCTTTGTGACTTTCCATGGTGGGACTTGAGCGCAATTAAATCCTTTCGTCAATTAGGCTCCATCGCAGCTGGCCACCCCGAATATGGCCACGGCCCAGGTATCGAGACCACGACGGGACCGCTTGGCCAGGGTATAGCGACGGCAGTTGGCATGGCGCTTGCGGAGGAAATGGATCGAGCCCGGTTTGGTGAAGACTTGGTGAGCCACTATACCTACGTGATTGCTGGCGATGGCTGCTTAATGGAAGGCATTTCTCAGGAAGCAATAACACTGGCAGGTCACTTGGGTCTGAGCCGCCTCGTTGTTTTATATGACGACAACCAAATTACGATTGATGGATCCACTTCATTAGCGACGTCAGAGGACCAGCAGAAAAGATTTGAGGCCGCCGGATGGGACACGTTTGAGGTTGATGGGCACGATCCAGAGGCAGTCGAAGAGAGTATGCTCCTGGCGAAAGCCTCTACCCGGCCTGCAATGGTCGTTTGTAAGACCCGCATTGGCTTTGGAGCCCCTTCAAAATCGGGGAGTGCAAAAAGCCATGGCTCGCCATTAGGGGGCGATGAAATATCAGGAGCGCGCTTAGCGTGTAACTGGCCCCACTCGCCATTTGAAATTCCCGATGATATCCGAGAAGCCTGGCGCCTAATTGGTGCTAGGGGCGGAGCCGATCGGATGGATTGGGAATTGCGTTTGAATTCAGCGCCATCCCAACAGAGGGCACTATTCAATGACCATCAGGCGCGCCGTTTCCCAGTTGGATGGGATGACGCTCTTCTTAAGCACAAGTGTCAGGTGTCCCAAAAGGCGTCTGCCACTTCAACTCGGAAAGCCAGCGGAGCCGCGCTAGAGGTCCTCACCAATTACATTCCCAATCTCATTGGCGGATCTGCCGACCTAACGGGCTCCGTCAATACCCTCACCTCCAGCACCGCCGCGATAGCAGCCGATGACTTCACCGGGCGCTATATTCACTACGGCGTCAGGGAGCATGCAATGGCTGCGGTGATGAATGGCCTGTCTCTCCACGGAGGGTATTTCCCGTACGCCGGTACATTTCTCGTTTTTGCGAATTATTTTCATCCAGCGTTGCGCCTCGCATGCTTGATGAAGCTGCCGATGGTTCACGTTTTAACTCATGACTCGATTGGCCTCGGTGAGGATGGCCCCACCCACCAACCAGTTGAGACCCTCGCCATCTTGCGCGCGACGCCTGATCTTGTAGTACTCCGGCCAGCCGACGCGGTTGAAACGGCCGAGGCCTGGGATATAGCGTTGAAGCGTACCGAGGGGCCGACTGCGCTGGTATTGTCACGGCAAGATCTCCCCATCCTAAGGCTTGAGGCTGATGAGCAAAATAAGTCTTCAACCGGGGGCTACGTCCTCTCCGAGGCTGCCTGCGGAGAGAGATTGGTGTCCCTGATAGCCACTGGCTCTGAAGTGTCCATTGCCTGTGAGGCTCGTGAAATCCTAGAGGCCGAAGGCATACCCACAGCCGTTATATCATTACCATCTTTTGAGCTATTTCGGGCTACTGAGGCGAAGTTCAAGAGCGATGTTCTCGGGGATGATGGAGTATTGAAAATCGGTATCGAAGCGGCGCTCGAATTTGGTTGGCGTGAGTTTCTAGGAGGCCATGGGGCATTTGTCGGTATGACAGGATACGGCGCATCCGCGCCAGCTAACGATTTATACAAGCACTTTGGTATCACCGCACAGGCTGTCTGTGAGCGTGTCAGAGGCCATCTCAGCGGTAGATCATGTAATGAATGAAAAGGGCACGGTCATCTTTGATTTGGACGGCACGTTGGTGGACAGCGCCCCTGACTTGGCGAATTCACTAAATGTAGTCCTCGAAGAATATGGACGGAGCAGGCTCAGCGAGTGTGAAGTGCGCAATATGATTGGTCACGGTGTCGGCGAGTTGGTGCGCGCCGCCCTGTCAAGTGATAATAATTTCTCTCAAGAGCCACTCATCGACACAGCAATTGTCCGCTTCAGGTGCCTGTATTCTAGAAACTTGTCAAAACACAGCACGGTGTATCCCAACACCGCCTCCACGCTGGCAATATTGAAGCAGGAGGGTTGGCGGCTAGTTGTGTGCACCAACAAAATTGAAGGAAGTGCTCGAAAGGTTTTGAGGGAGTTTCAGCTACTTGATTTCTTTGACGACGTTGTTGGCCCTGACACCTACGGTGTGTCAAAGCCAAATCCCGAACATCTTCAAAAATGTATCTCTGACAAGTGGGCAAGTTTGCCCACGATTATGGTTGGAGACTCTGAAGTAGACTGCGCCGCGGCAAAGGCTGCTGGATTTCCAATGGTTCTAGTGGACTGGGGCTATAACAAGGGGCGTTTGCCAGAATTGGCGCCCAATTTCGTACTCAGCGACATTCGGGAAATACACCAGATCTTAGATAAGATTAGTAGCAATTACTCCAAATGAACTCCAATCTTGAAGGGGAATAAGCCGATGACTGCAAATTACAAATCAGAACTAAGTGCCGCAAAGGAACGTCTGGGGGCTCTCGGTAAGGCTGCGCCAGACATGATGCAGGGATTTGGTCGCCTCGCGAAGGCGGCGACCGCTGATGGAACTTTCTCCGTCGCGCAGAAAGAACTGATCGCAACGGCAATTGCCGTCGTGAAGGGGTGTCACGACTGTATTTTGTACCATGTGGACGCGGCAAAGCTTAATGGCGCCACCGAGGATCAGCTTGCGGAAGTTCTCACAGTGGCAGTGGAAATGGGAGGTGGCCCGGCTCTAATGTATTCAGGCAAGGCTCTGGACGCTTACCGGGCAATGTGAAACCCCATAAACATAATCCATTTCGAGTTGGTTCAAATGCGCTCAACTTTAATAATTGGCAATTGGAAGATGAATGGCAAAAGCCGTAATCTTGCCGAGGTAAACAAGTTATTAGATGGCTTAAATGGTCAGTCCTGCGATCTGGTGTTATGTCCACCAGCTACATTGATTGCTCAAATGGCTGCAGCCGTTAAGGGTTCGCCAATCCAGGTTGGGGGGCAGGACTGCCATTGGAATTCAATGGGACCTCATACTGGCGACATTTCGCCGGAAATGATTGCCGATGCAGGGGGAGAGTATGTTATTTTGGGCCACTCTGAGCGCAGATCTGACCACGGCGAGACTGACGCCATGGTCAATGCCAAATGTGTTGCTGCTTTGGCGGCAGGGCTTACTTGCATCGTCTGCGTTGGGGAGACCAAAGCAGACAAAAGCGCTGAGAACACTCTTAGCGTCATAGAAAAGCAGCTACACGCTTCAATTCCGGAAAATGTCCAGTTGTCGAAGCTTGTCGTCGCCTATGAGCCGGTTTGGGCCATTGGTACTGGCTTAACACCGACCATTTCAGAAATTATTGATGTGCACACCTTCATGAGACGTAAGCTGATAGAATGCTTTGGGGATAAAGCTTGTTCTGTTCCCTTGGCTTATGGTGGGTCAGTCAACGCGGATAATGCGTCTGAAATCCTGGCCCAGTCCAATGTATCTGGCGTCTTGGTGGGTGGAGCTTCACTGCGAGCTGAAGACTTTTTGAGGATTGTCTCATGTGCTGCTTAATGATCTGGCAGCCCCTCACAAATACCGAAAGTATAGATCAAAACTTGGCCAACACAATCTTTCCCCTCGTTGAGCCGCTCTCTAATAACCTGTGAGCCTCCAAAAGGTTCACTGCATTTATGCGCCCTAGGTTGTTTGTTACTGTTGATTTAATGGTTCCCGCGTCGATTAGGGCCGCAACTTCATTGAGAATTTCGCCCTGACGTTGCATGTCGGCAGTCTCAAACATTGGACGTGTGAACATAAACTCCCAGTGAATAGAAATAGCCTTGGACTTGAAGGGAATTACGTCAAAAACGTCTGGTCCATCGATCAAGCCATATCGGCCTTGGGGTGTCATCATTGATACCACCTCCTCAGCATACATTTGTGAGTGAGTAGTCGAATAGACGAAGTCAACATTGCTGAAGCCTAGTTCGAGCATTTGCGGAGCCAGCTCTTTAGAGTGATCAATTACGTAATCCGCTCCAAGTTCCTTGGCCCAGGCCTTTGTTTCAGGGCGCGAGGCAGTGGCAATGATTGTCACATCAGAAAGGCAGCGAGCCAACTGGATGGCTATTGAACCTACGCCTCCAGCACCCCCAATGATTAATAATGTTTCGCTGCCACCTGGGACTGGCTTGTTGATATCCAATCTCTCGAACAGCATTTCATAGGCGGTTAGTGTTGTTAAAGGCATCGCGGCTGCAGCTGGCGCCGTAATAGAAGTCGGCATCCGACCGACAATTCGCTCATCTACCAAATGAAATTCGCAGTTTGTACCGTGTCGGTTCAGGGTGCCGGCGTAGTATACGCGATCCCCAATCTTAAAGTTCCTGACCTGCGCCCCGACACCGATAACTGTGCCCGCGGCGTCCCAGCCAAGTATTTGAGGTCCATCAACTGCGGAGTTGCCTCGCTTGCGTATTTTGGTGTCCACTGGATTGACGGAGATGGCCTCTACTTCGACCAGTAGATCATGGCCATATGCAATTGGTTTTTCTAACTCAAAATCTAACAAGGCATTGGGCCGGTCGACTGCTCCCGGTTCAATAAAGCCAACTGCTTTCATTTACTTACCCAATTCCCTGAAGATTTTAAGATAGTTCTGCCTCAAGCGGTGTGGTGCACATCCTGCAGGCCATAGACTGGAGTTGCGAGGCCCTCCATTCGTGCCTTGATCTGAAGGCTTAGGTACAGAGAGTAGTGGCGCGATTGGTGCAGGTTTCCTCCGTGCATCCATAGGCTGCCAACTTGTGTCGGCTTCCACATGTTTCTCTCTTCACCTTCCCAGGGCCCTGGATCTTTGGTGGTGTCAGAGCCCAAGCCCCATACCTTGCCGAGCTTGTCTGCAACGTCTTGCCCCATCAGGTCGGCGACCCAACCATTCATGGAGTTGTAACCTGTAGCGTAAACAATTACGTCGGCTACAAGTTCTGATCCATCATCAAGCTTGACGCCGGTTGAGGTGACTTCAGACACTTGGCCTCTCTTCAGTTTTATTTCGCCGTCGATGATTAGCTGGCTCGCGCCAATGTCGATGTAGTAGCCAGACCCCCTGCGGAGGTACTTCATAAAGAGCCCGGAGCTGTCATCACCCCAATCCAACCAGAACCCAGCTTTCTCGAGGCCCTTGTAAAAGTCAGCGTCGCGTTTTTTCATTTCTTCGTAGAGCGGTATCTGGAACTCGTGCAGAATAGCGTACGGGATTGATGCAAAAATCATGTCCGCTTTCTCGGTGGTGACACCGTTTGCTACTGCCTCCTCTGAGTATAAACTACTCAGCCCCACATCCATCAGCGTGTCCGAGCGCACTATGTGCGTCGACGATCTTTGCACCATTGTCACGTCCGCTCCAGCCTCCCAAAGCGCCGCACATATATCGTGAGCAGAGTTGTTGGATCCCACCACGACTGCCTTCTTGCCTTTGTAAGCATCCGGGCCTGGGTGCTGCGATGAGTGATGCTGGTCGCCGTTAAAGGTATCCATCCCGGGGAAAGAGGGCATTCGCGCCTTGCCTGACATGCCAGTGGCCATTACCAGCTGTTTCGGCTTGAGAACAATTTCCTCGCCATCGCGATCTACCACAATGTGCCATTCGCCGAGTTTATCATCATACTTGGCGGCTTTTGCTGTGGATTTCGTCCAGTAATTCAGCTCCATGACCTTGGTGTACATTTCCAGCCAGTCACCAATTTTATCCTTTGGAGAGAATACGGGCCAGTTGTCGGGAAACTTGATGTAGGGGAGGTGATCATACCAGACCGGATCGTGCAGGCAGAGAGACTTGTACCGCCTTCTCCAGCTGTCCCCCGCGCGCTCGTTTTTCTCTAAGATAATAGTCGGGACGCCCAGCTGTCTCAGGCGCGCTCCTAGCGCGATCCCGCCCTGTCCGCCGCCAACGATGACGCAATACGGCTGAGTTTTGTAGCCCAGATCCTCTGTTTCTTTGTTGCGTTCTTCCAGCCATGTCGCACGATCTTTTCCTGCGCCGTGCTTGGCGCCCATACGCCGATTTTCACCGCTTGGCTCTTCGTACCCCTTCAATTCAGTCATGGCCGTTAGGAGCGTCCAAATTTTTCCGGCTTTGATCCTGATTAATCCATTACCTCGTGCGGCTTCAGTTTCAAAGGTGATCCACGCGGTGGTTACATCTCCCTCCACCGTGGGCACTTCTCCCTCAGCTACTTTCCAATTTGAGGGCCTGGTTGCCTTGAGTTGGTGGTGGAGCATTTCTTCGATTTGCCCACGCCCCTCCATGGTTTTGATGTTCCAAGTAAAGGTCACCAAATCTCGCCAATAGGTATCATCAGCGAACATGCTCGTGGCCTTGTCAATTTCATGACCCGCTAAATATGCGCCAAATTCATCAAGAAAATTTTGGACTTCTTGAGTGGTTGAAGTGTCTAGCATCGCATTTTTCCCTAGTCTGAGCTCACTCTAATTTGAGTGGGGCGGTGTGGATTTGGGCTTACTTCCCTCACTTGCGTTATTGGTTTCATCGCATACACAAAGGAAATTTCTTTGAAACGCTTGCACGAGTATGAGCGTCGGTCAAGAAATTTTGGAAAAAATTTTCACAAAATTTTAAAAAATTACTACATATGTTTATTATTTTCATATACGCTCTGCACTTGGATTTACTCCTTTTGAATGCGTCTTAAGCGGAGATGAGTTAAACAATGGCTTATTTTCTTACCTTTGACGGTGGAACTGAAAGTCTTCGCGCCCGCATATATGACTTGTCGGGGGCATGCTTAGGAAGCCAGGCAGTTCCGTATCAGACTAAGTTTTCCGCGGGGGCACAGGCAGAGCAAGACCCGTCTGATTGGTGGGATGCCGTCGTTAAATCGACGCGTGGGGCGGTGGCACAAGCGAATGTCTCGCCTGAAAAAATTGAAGCCATTTCCTATGCCACCACGTGCTGCTCGGTAGTTGCACTTGACGCAAATGGCGATGCCTTGCGGCCAGCCCTGATCTGGATGGACGTGCGGGCCAATGAAGAGGCAGACGCCGTTCTAGAAACCAATGATCCCGCTTTAATGTTGAATGGGGGCGGGAAGGGGCCTGTCTCGGCTGAGTGGATGATCCCGAAAGCTCTATGGCTGAAACGTAACGAGCCAGGCACATATGATAGCGCCTACAGAATTTGTGAGTATCAAGATTATTTGACTTACCGCTTTACCGGTGAGTGGGCCGCAAGTTTGGACAACGTCGGATTACGATGGCACTACCGCAATCGTGATGGTGGATGGGCCACGACAATGGTCGAGGCCCTCGGGATTGGAGATATCATAGAGAAGTGGCCTCCTCGCGTAGTGGCGCCCGGTTCGTTAATCGGAACGTTAACGAAAACAGCTGCTGAAGAGCTGGGCCTCCCACAATCTGTCAAGGTGATACAGGGAGGCGCGGACGCACTCATTGGCATGATTGGCTTGGGAGTGGCACAACCCGGACAGCTAGCGCTGATTACAGGCTCCTCGCATTTGCAATTTGGCGTGACTGAGGCACCACTCAATGCGCCCGGTGTTTGGGGGTCGTATGCCGACATCGTTTATCCTGATCGGTATATTGTTGAGGGCGGGCAGACATCGACGGGATCCATTATCAATTGGCTGGGTCGGTTGACTGGTGGGCTCGACTTTGACGATTTAAATGCGAAGGCGGCCCAAGTCTCTCCGGGGTGTGATGGTCTCATTGTGCAAGACCATTTCCAAGGCAATCGAACGCCTTATACGGATCCCTTGTCCCGCGGTGCCTTGGTCGGGCTGACGCTTGCGCATGAGAAGCACCATATTTTCCGAGCCATGATGGAGGGTGTTGGCTTTGGGACGCGAGCAATTTTGGATGCGTTCAAGGCTGCAGGTTATTCGGCGGATGAGATGACACTGGGTGGTGGAGCCTCCGGCTCAGACCTGTGGCTGCAAATTCATGCTGACACGTCCGGCATTCCTGTGCGTGTGCCAGCCTCTCCAGATGCGCCATCTACTGGTTCGGCAGTTCTCGCTGCTTATGGAGCCGGGCATTATGTGTCCATTGATGAGGGAATATCTCAGATGGTCCACTCAGGCCGGACCATTGATCCGATTGCGGCCAATGTGGAGCGGTATGAAGAGGTCTACACCCGATATAAGTCACTTTATCCCGCGCTTAAGAGCTGTCTGGGCTAAGTATTCGGAAGCCTCAATTAATGAATTTATCTGATAAGAAATAAGTTTTTAGTGACAAAATGCGTTTCTATATTGCCTGCCCCTACAGTGGAAAATACTTTTGTCATCTTGAGCTGCCCCGTAATTTTTGATGATTAGTGCCAGCGGTAATAGGTTTGTTCAACAACTCCAATCTGTCTGATCGCGTCCAGACGGGCCATGCCTTGCCCCATCAAAACCTCAACTTGCCGTAACTTCGAGACAATCTCTTCCGGCTTCGGTCGCTTGTTCATCATCCTTAGTCCTCCGATTCCTAAACATAGTGATGGACCAGTTCAGATGGGGAAGCTCAAAAGCACACTTTTTAACGCCCTAGATGTTACGCTTGCTTTTAATTCGAAAGCATTCATGAAGCAGGCATTATTGGAACAGGGTTCATTTCATTAAGCTGTTTGGCCATGTTGAGACACTTACGCAACTAGGTGCAACTATACCACCAAGTCACCTGTCATGGGCAGCGTGTGTCGATCAACTTCATTATATTCCTGCAAGAGTGCTCTTTGGCTATCCAACCAAGCCACGCCGCGTTGGATATTCTCATGAAGCATTTCGCTATCCCGCACAACTACTGCCACTACTTCCTCATTGGTACGCATCAGCAGGTGGTCGTCATTCGCGTGAACTTGCGACTGCCAGGCTTGGATATTCTGCAAGAATTCATCAAAACATTCAGGTTTAGGTTTGAAGCGCACTATTGACATCTTTTTGGCCATTTATTTCAACCTTCTATTGGTTTTTCTTTGATTTATTTACCTTTTAACGACTGGTGTAACCTCGAAATTCCCCATTTCCAAAATTGGGTCGAAAGCAGCATCTAATTGCTCAAAGGTATCTGCTTCAAGTATCATAAACGAAGTATGCTCAAGGCGATTTGAATAGCTTCCATGAACTTTGATTCCGTGGTTGCCAACATTTGCTAAGGTGTCCCTAAACAAAGGGAACTTCTCTGGATGATGCGCTTGGCAAGTTGTATAATCATGCGTGAGTTTTACCACGAATAACATTATGTTCTCTCCTCCCTGTATGCGCGACTGTCAAAGATTAATTCAGGTAGTGGTGGCGGAGGGGCGTTGACATCCATTCCATGAACGTCAGCTGCGAATTCAGCAAAATCAGGAGGCATTGTTGCCATGATTTTTGTCCAACTTGCAGCGGGATCATCACCTTCCAAGGTTATGATCAATAAATCGCCTGCCGGTGATCTCTGTACAAAGGTTCTTTCGTGCACACCAACTGCTTCCCTGGATTCGGAAAATTCCATTGTAGACTTCACGTGATCCATCATCGCTTGCCATTTTTCTATTTTGCCTGGCAAAATTGGCATACACATCGCTAGCAAGGGCATGGATTATATCTTTCTATGTGGTGGACAAATTACCTGATGGGTGTTGCGCCAGTTTCAGTCCGGATGATTTTACCATCTTGCAAAAAATTGACGACCAGCACTGCTTCTGACGTACCATCGGGAAAAGTCATAAAAGAGTGCTCGACCATGATATCATCATTTTCATAAAGGCATCTTTGATCATTGAAGGACAAGGCGTCGCTCTGCATCATGCTCATCAGTGTTGGCGCCCAATCGGACTTGCTAACTTCTGTCCTAGATTGATGCCGGATGAATACGAAGTCTTCGTGGAGACAGTTCAAGTAGCCTTCGATATCCTTGTTGTCCTGTGCCGTTTTAATTTTTTGATAAACAGACATTAGCCATTTCCTTAAATTTTGGCGAAAGATTCCACGATTTTTATCAAGTGCTAAGTATTAAGAGCGTAGTGTTCCCTGACGGCCAGCTTATCTAAAGGATACCAGCGATCTTCGTGATAGAACGCATATCGACTTCGACACCGCTGATTAGGTTTCCATAATCCGTGTTGTTCGACAGGGCGTCATAGGTTTTCTCAATTGCAGACATGTCAGGATATGTTACGCCGAGCATATAAGTTCCGAGGTCGGAACCTGTAAGGACTTGGCCCATTCGCATAGTTTGAGCCCCTGATGCCTTAAAAACTGATGCTGTCTTGTTCAACAAACCAAGCATATCAGCCTCCTCCAAAGATTTGCGGTGGGCGCGTGTCAGCATCAGGTATTTAGGCATCGGCTCAAGCTTTGGCTCAAATTTTATTGGTTTCCCTCGAAACAAGTTTCGCGAAAACGGAGCCACCCCGTGGTTGTTAACCATTCGTGAGTATGTCGATGATTTTGGGATCATATTCATAACCTCTTGAAACCCGGTGAGGTCATCAAAGAATTGGACGAACACTAAGGCTCCGGGATGACGGCCTGAAATAACGCTGCCGTATGTGACGCGCACTGCACCATTTTCGCGGCACTCTTTAGCGAAGTGCGCCATTTCCTCTAGCGCTCCCTGCCTGCTCGCAGTGGGGCAATTAGCAGCTGTGATGGCAATGAAATTAGGCGTCGACATGATGAATCCTCCTGAGCTTACAAGGCTGTGTCGCGGCATGAAACAGTTTGATGTTGACCGCAGACTTTGCGGCAATCTAGTCTTTAGGTTGAAGTAGTTTGGGGGCTTGCGATGTTGGATGTGAATATAGTTGAAAACGAAATGTGTCCGATAGGACTCGCCGGTCACCTACTCGTTGATAAATGGGTGCCAATCATACTCAGGGATATTGCTCTGTTTGATCGACGTGGCTTCAATGAAATATTAAAAAAAAATCGCGAAGGAATTTCATCTGCATCTCTCGCAAATCGACTTCAATACATGGTGCAGTTGGAGTTGCTTCATGTCGAACGATCAAAGGAACATGCGCAGAAGAAACTCTACTTTCTCTCTGAAGCAGGGATCGCTTTTGTACCCATTCTATTCCAGCTAGCTAGCTGGACGACCGAATTTCGTGATCCTGCGCCGGAGATTGTAGAGCTAACCCACCCATTTCACACTGGTCGAAAAGATTTACAGGAAAAATTGATCCAGCAATTGCGCAAAATTCATGTTCAGAAGAGCGTTGATCCCAACCCAATGTGGTGGTTGGCAGATAAGTTGGAACAATTATAGCATTAAGGTGTGTAAAAAATGTGGCGCTTACTTAATGTATTCGAGTTGTATCCAACCAACGCTTAATCCCGCCCCCGCAGCTTCCGTGCAAAACTCACACGACCGGCTGCTGTCTTCAAATAGTGCATCAGGCAGCCAGGGAGCTTTGTTCTGCGGCCATCAACCACAGGCGATCTAACGCATCAATCACATCGACATCAAAACGATGTTGTTCTTTCCAATATTCTCCAGAAGGAATGAAATAGCCTGCTTTTTTCTCAGCACTCAGGGCTCGAGCTATATCATCAGCTTGCCAGAGAGGTGGAGCTATAGATGATAAATTGGAAAACTTTGCACGCGGATACAGCAGCCGACTGCAACATTCTGTGGACAGATTTACCACCGCACAGTCTTGTCGTGCAGCCAACAGCCATAGACGCGCAGATTTAGCTTCAAGCGATCGGAGTGTCACATCATTGCGGAGCGGATCTGGCGCGCCAGTTCCATAAAAATGTGTGGGACCTTGTTTTGGATAAATCATATCGCAACCTATCATAGCGATCACCTTCGGCCTAAAGGCACCTAAAGCCCAATAAGCAGCAGTAAACGCCATGGTCCCGCCAGCATACACAAACCCACCATATCGGTTTTGGATTGGCACATAGTCTTGGGCTCTTACGATTTTTTGGCTTTGGTGTAGCGATGAAGGCTGGCGAGCCTGTGGAAAATCCTCAGGATGTATCAACCAATCCCAATCTGAGCGAACACGCCATGCATTATTGATTGCGACAAGTGTTTGGGATGGGCTACGTTTTATTTGCTTTATATCCAGCACGCCCGGACCAGAGCCCATAATAATTACTGTATCTATTGGCACTATCCATAGTCCTAAAGTTGCTCTGCAGCCAAAGAATGTAGAGCAACTTTGTGACTAAGCTATAACTGGATGCTTGTCTTTCAACTCAATGTGGAAGTGCCAGTGGAAGAACTGAACTGAAATCGAAAACTTTCAAATCGTGTATGTTATCTACTAAGTCAGCCGCCATGATCGAGCTAGCGCAAACACAGCACGATAAAGCTTACTGAATTAGGGAAGGTTCTCACCAATCGGTTAATCTTTCAAAATTAGAAGGGCTATATTCGATAGGTTCGCTAGTCCTACAGGGTTACTAGATGAAACTGCGGTGACGGTCCTCTAGTACAGCTTCGCGGAGCTCTGAGTGCAAAACCCAAGTTTCTGTCAATTTTTCTGGGTCGGTAACGTTACAAACTCCTAGGATTGTACAGCTTTCGTTGTCACCCAAGGTTCCCACACTGTCCAAGTTGCTCGCTGACAAACATGTAGCCAGCGTAAATGTAATCTTCTCCATTGACCGTGTGGCATAGGAAATAGACTTGTAGCCTGCCGACTGCGCTAATTTAATCTCACTTAGCCCCTCGGTTCCAGCCTGCGCTAGTGCTAGAAGCATTGAGCGTTGTGGAATTGTTAAAATGGCTTGATGAATTGCATCGGCATACTCTTCACTACTCGGAATGGTCATGCCGGTTCGGGTGTCTACGCGGCGTTTTGCAGCCCACCTACTATTACGATCCTTAATGACTTTATTTAGCGCTTCAATCGCTTTTTCCTGTGTAGCGCCCGATGCTTCTGCAACTATACCACGTAGCGTTATTGGCCGTTTGAGAAACGCTCGGGCAAGGTAACTTCCCTCCATCCAGCCGACTTTGATTTGATAATGCGTGCATTCACTCTCTTGCGTGAAAATAGAAAAATTATTGTTTATTTTAGAATTTCTTATAGGAGTATTTTTATTTTTTCCCTTATTTGAGGATTTTGATGACAATGAATTTTTGGAACGTACCATTTTGTTCCTCCTGCATATGTTGAAAAAATTTTCTTTATCTCTAGTTTAAAAGTGCGCCATAAGAAGGCGTGATGGTTTATATATTTAATTATATCACTCGAATTAAAAATAGTGATTTTTTTGGAAAAATATTGAGAATTTTTCTAGCCCATAAAGAAAATAGTAATCCACAGCCGCGCTTGCCTTAAACAAACGCTTTGCAATAGCTGGATTAAAAGCTGCGTGGCTGTAGAACTTTTTTACTTAGGCTATGGCTATATTCACAGCGCTCTCACGACCATCAATCCCAGCCTCAACATCAAAAGTCACCTTTTGCGCATCTGCAAGACCAGTTAGGCCCGATTTTTCAACAGCTGAGATGTGTACGAAAACATCTTTTCCACCTGAATCAGGTTCAATGAAGCCAAAGCCCTTTTGAATATTAAAAAATTTTACAATTCCATTGGACATATCTTTTATTTCCTGTTCACGTGCTATCCGCATTGTGCGATAGCGTGGCAAAGTCAGACTAAGAGATCTACTGACGCCGCATGAACGGAAGCAGAGGGTCGCTAAGAAAAACGATCACGGTTAATAGATGTTATCTCGGACAGCAATTTACAAGTATCTCGTTTAATTTTGTGAAATATATCAATTTTGATGCGTGTATTGTCCTGCGCATTGACAATCGACTTGAGCGTTCCCATGTAACATTCGACAGGCTATACTGCGAAAGCGTCTCATACTTGATGCCACCTTGCTTCACTAGAAGTAAATTTTGTGGTTTTAGGTCCGAGTTAAAGCCACTAACTGTGCTCTAGTTACAGTATATCTATTATATACACTACTAGCAAACTCACTAATAGAGATTACATTTAATCGAGGCCCAGTGGGCCGTAATGTTTATCCAATTCTACGATAGGCTTATTTTTGATTTCCACATAGTGAAATAAAACTAATATATGTAAATTTTTATTAATATAAAGCAAGGATTGGTAAGGTAATGAGGGAATATGTTGTGAAATGTTTTAGAGAAATGAGATTTATTATGCAAAATACGATCAAGATTTTAGTCTTGGTCTCTACTGCTTCTATTTTTGGTGTTTCTGCCGTTGCGCAAGATGGTAATGGCCCTGTTCCAGAAAATGCAGAAGCACAAAATTATGGTGACGGCTGGAACTGTAGTCTTGGATATCGTTTGAGCGACGGGGAGTGTGAACTTATTGAGCTTCCTGCTAATGCGTACGCCAATGGTAGATCCTACGGTAATGGCTGGGCTTGCAAACGCGGATACGAAGAAGTCAATGGAGTAACATGTGAAGCTATTCCCATTCCAGAAAATGCGTTTCTGAAACCTTCTGGGTACGGCTGGGAGTGCGAGCGTGGGTATAGACAGACCCGTGATAATTGTGTGCTAGTGGTAGTGCCTGATAACGCATATTTGTCAGCAGATACAACTGGTTCTGGCTGGACGTGCGAAAGAGGTTTCGAGCCTGTAGACAACAAGTGTGTTTTAATAAATGTGCCTGAAAATGCACATCTAAACCGTTCGGGTAATTCTTGGAGGTGCGATCGCAGCTTTCAGCTGCTTAATGGTGCATGTGTAATGGGAAGATAAAGCACATCAAATTAGTTATATTCATAATCACCCATCACATGATATTTTAATATTTAAGAAATATAACCCCTAAAATTGCCTAAGAAAAAATGAAATACAATATAAAAGGTAAAATATTTTGATTGACTTTGAAAATAAAACTGCAACCTTGCGAAAATCATTTAAAATAAAAAGTTTTGATGAGGCCTTACCAGCGGGCCAGTACGATATAGAAATTGATGGCTACAGTTCAGATAGTAGTGGTAATCAAGAGAAATACGTCTATTCTGTCATTCTGCATCTTCATCCATGTGTGTCAAATCCAGGTCTCAAGCGCACTTTGCAGGTGCCACTGGTGGACCTTGAAGCCGTGCTTCTAAAAGATAAGATGGCTTCAAGAAACCGAGAGGATCCATTTCTTGAAGAGATGATGGCCGATCCACTTATACATCTGATGATGCAAGCAGATGGATATAGTGAAGCCGAAGTGCGCAACCTTCACTCACCTTGTTAAAGTTCAATTAATAAATTTTGACAGGCTAATCAGTGGTGATCAACCTACTGTACAACGGCATGAGTGGCCTGCGCGTTTAAGAAATATAAGGAAACCAACAATGAATGACGAAGATCACTTATGGTCACTCGAAGAAAAGTTTTGGCTAGAAGGCCTAGACAGTGCACGGCACATGACAGCAAAAGGCGCTGTTTTTGTATTTCCGTACCCTGTTGGCATGCTTCAAGGCGAGGCTCTTTGGCAAGAGAAATCTGTAGCTCAAAGATGGCGAACTGTGTCAATGACTCAGCGTTATTTCAAGCGAGCGAATGACATCGCTGTGCTGGCCTATCACGTTTCTGCGGAGCGCGCAGATATACCAATTTATGAGGCAATGTGCACTTCGTCCTATGTCCAAGATAACCAAACGTGGTTGCGTGTAGTACACCAACAAACTCTTGATACTTGATTTATCGGTGTCTGCTCATTTGACTTAGGATTGGTTAATTTTTATGTGTTGTTTTTTGTTATGTTGGGCTTGGAACGATCAAATGGTTTACAAAAACGTTATGTAACAGTAACCCGGTTAGCCTTTGTCCTTACATTTTCAAATACGCTGGTTGCTCTACATCCGACCAAAGCTTGCAGTTTAAAATGGTGTCAGAAAGTCTAATCTGCAAAAGGCAATTAGGTTTCTGAGGCGATAAAATGGTAAGTAAAACATCGTCACCTGATGGCGCACTTTATCAGCGGTCTTTTGAGATTTTCTCAAACAAACATGCAATTCTTCCTACAGACCGGGTCAACGCGTTAGCAGAAGAAGTGATCAACTATCTTGCGGAGCTCGCGCCATCGGAACGCCCAGTTGATGTGATGCTGCTTTCTTCTGACACTTTATCAGATTTTTGTGATCTATTGCTGCAAACAGACTCTGATGCGCCATGGCGTTTTATCAATTGCCTTAAACGAGATGGAGTGTCGCCTGACATTATCCGATATGAATTAATAGCACGTGCTGCACAGGATCTTGGGGCACGTTGGGATCGCAGCGAGGCTAAGTTCGTTGATGTCACAATTGCCACTGGCAAGCTTTATACATTAATCAGGTCGTTAAGGACCGATATTATTACCTACAATGGCAAAGAGGCAAATGAACGTCACGCACTGTTTGCTTCTGTTCCAAGAGAAACGCACACGCTTGGTGTAAGCCTGGCCTCGGATACGTTTCGTGAAGCAGGATGGTGCATTGATCTACGGATTGGTGACACACATGAGGATATTTTAGAACATGCCGTATCCACAAAACCTACTGTAATCGGCCTTTCTCTGAGTACAAAATCAGCCATCGGAGATGTCATCCGTTTGGTGTTTGCACTACGCATCGCTTTGCCCGAAACGATTATCGGCGTTGCACCTGCACTCGATATGGGAAACACAAATCTGACAAAGATTGTCGATATTGATCTGGTGTTCCACGACGCACGCCGAGCGCTGAGCGACTTGGAAGGCCTGTTGCGTTTGCGTCGATAAAATTTTAGTTTTTTAGGCTGTTCAAGGTCTTTTGTTCCATAATTGCGGCCCCATTGCGAATAAGGGGCAGCTATGGCGCTATTCCAATAGTTTTGTCATGACTCTTGTGTTCTCAAGTATCCGAGATACAATTTTAAGGCGAGTCGATTGTAGTTCTTGGGAGGGATGACATGACGCCGTTTATGAAAAGCCTTATCGCACGTCCATGCTACACAGTGCGGCCTAAGGCTACGCTTTCGGAAATCATCACGTTATTGGCAGAGCATAATATTGGTGCCGTCGTTGTCGAAAATGGCTCTGGCGAAGTTCACGGCATCATATCTGAGCGTGACATTGTGAGACACCTTGCAACTGAGCAAGACCTCAGTGGTTGGATTGCTCAGGATATCATGACTAAGAAAGTGGCCACGGTTACCACCAAGGCTCTGTCGTCAGAGATGATGCAAGTGATGGCTGATCATAATTGTCGCCACCTGCCAATTTTAGAGGATGGGAAGCTGGTGGGTGTAGTTTCAAATAAAGATGTGATGAACCGCACGCTTGAGAAGTATCAGGACGAGGCCGAAGCGATGAGGGCGTTCATCAACTCTTAATTGAGTGAAACTAGCTTCGGCGCTTTAGGCAGTAGCTCGAAGCTTTATTAACTAAGATTCACCCGATATTGCCGTGATTGCGATAAAATTGATCTGTTAGGTTCTGATAATCGTGTCCCGTATAGAAAAAACGGAGATAAGGTAACGAATGAATCCAAGCTAAAGCCATATCTAGTGGATTATCTTGATGATCAGGGCAACAAGATTGACGGACAGCTGATCTTTGCTCGTGACTCAACCGCGGCTTCTATGACTGTGCTGAACATACTTCCTGAGGCGAGAACTGTTGTCTCCATTCAGCGATCCATCTAAATAATCATCAAAGTTTACACATGGCTATTTTCAGCCTATAGTTGTAACGTTGACGTGACACTGAAGCTGTGTGGTGGTGCAGTCCCCTCCCGCTTCCTAACAGAGACCAACCCTCTGTCACGTCAGCAATTCAACCAATTAGTTTCACTTGCAAGGTTTACTTCTGTGCTTGTGGCAATATGCTTCAAACAGCTGGCGTGGCAATTCGTGCTGTGTTGCTGCAACTGCACTGGTTTGACTGGGGAGGGTCAATCCTATGCCACGTCAACAATCCTATAACATTTATGGATTTAAATGATGAAGCGTAGGTCGTCAGGATGGATCATAGCCAACTACCTGCACGACAACTCCATCTGAGTTCTCTTGCCGTGCCTTGCGGACTTCCACGTAGCGTGGGTCATCGTAGAACTTTTGAGCCACCTCAATGCTTGGGAACTCAATGACTACCATCCTGTCGTGGCCTAGTTTGCCCTCTACCACAGTCTTGTCACCGCCACGGACTATAAACGACCACCATATTCAGCGACCAAAGCCCCAGTCTGCTCCATGTAAGGTCTATATGGCTCAGGGTTTGTTACCGTAACCAAACCGATGATGTAACCTTTGGGCATGAGTGTTATCCTTGAGCCAAACTCTGGAAGTCAGTTCATCATCCGCTCATGGACAGCCTGCATCCCACGATCTACCATGTCGCTTACCTCAGCAGCATGGCGATGCAACGCAGCTACTAGCTCTTGATCACTTGATGTTTGGGTCACGGCAATTCCGTTTTCGATTACTTCGATTTCAGTTTCGATGTTTTCACCACGCATGAAGAACACGTCTAGCGTTGGGCTTTGAATGATGACTTGCGGATCATCGTTTGCCTCAACACGTGCAATCATGCCTGTAACATGGCTCACCAGAGCATTAAATGTATCAGGGTCACTGGTGGTTGTTACTGTATATATGCCGTTTTCAAGATTGCTCACCTCACGCTCAATTAAGGTGAAGTTACGAAACAGAGTTTGCATCTCCGCCGTCTCAGCGTCTGTCGTATTAGCGCCTCGAAGTCCTGGCATTGTGTGTTCGTCATGCCCCATGCCATGGCCACCGTGCTGCGCATGGAGCCTGTAGTGCCTCGTCATCATCTGTGCGTCTACGACATAAGCACCCGCTGCAAGAGTGCTTAGGGCTGCAATACCTGCGAAAAAGTGGTGTTTTTTCATGGGATAGGTCTTTCTATACTTCGACATTACTAGATCAGCGTGGCTTACTTTATGCAAGCCTACCGGTCGCCGTATTATTGTCAGATACATAGGTGCTGAGCGATCATGTCGGGCAATGAGAATTTCATTCAGTATCAAGAAATCTGCACGTTGCGCTTATCGCGTTTCAGACGATTGCGCCGGCCATGGGTAAAAGTAATTTTCTGCTTCATCACTGATCAGATTTGGCCCAATTCATGGCACATCGTTTTTGGCCATTTGGTATACTAAAGTATATAAAAGTATTCATTTTGCTAAATCAAAACAATGTAATACATTCTCAGTACGGGGAGGTATTTCGCATGTTTTCTAATGATGAAGCAGCTTTAGTTTTGCAGTTTTGTAGTCAGCTAACATCTGGAAAAGAAATGGATCCAGAGGCCTTTGGTATAAATAAGCAGTGGCTTGAGCGACAGGGTAATCAGATCAGTGTGACAGAAACTGGTCGGGCACTATACGCATCTTTGAAAGGTCAATCTTTGACGCGTTCTGCATGGAACGGTTTCTAGCTTAGTTCTCAAACTTTATCATCAATGATGGTGCCATATCCCAGACCCATTGGCTCTATCCTAAGGCTTTGTCTTCACAGCTTTCGACAATCGTTGCGGCTTGGGCATAAGTATCAAGCAAGGGAAGAGTAATATGAAAACCTTATCGGATCTGATATCAGGTCATTCTGGAACCTCACGCGCAATCGGTGCGCCAGGCCGTGAATGGATGACATATGACGGTCTCAGAAAATTATCACGAGATGTGAATAGTTCGCTGAGAAAAGCGGGCATCGGATCGTCTGATCGTGTGGCTATTGTGCTTCCTAATGGCCCAGAGATGGCAGCGGCGTTTGTGACCATTGCTCAATCCGCTACTACAGCTCCTTTGAACCCTGCGTATCGCGAGGAAGAATTTGAGTTCTATCTCGAAGATTTAAAAGCGCGCGCGCTTGTTGTTGCGGCTGGATATGATGGTCCTGCGCGTGCCGTGGCAGAACGGTTTGACATGATCGTTTTTGAGTTAACATCTTTAGAACCTGCGGGTAATTTCACCCTCTCAGCGAACGTGACGGGCGAAGCCACAGCGGCCGTTCCAGGCGCTGATGACATTGCTCTTATACTTCACACCTCCGGAACGACATCACGGCCTAAAATTGTGCCGTTACTTCAATCAAATGTTGTCGCATCTGCTCAAAACATCATGAAGTCTTTGGCGCTGACCGAGGATGACTGCTGTCTAAATGTTATGCCGCTATTTCACATTCACGGCTTAGTTGCTGCTGTTGGCGCGTCTCTCGCCGCTGGCTCGTCAATTAGCTGCGCGCCAGGATTTGATGCATTAAAGTTTTATGGTTGGCTCGAAGAGGTCGACCCGTCTTGGTATACGGCGGTGCCGACGATGCACCAAGCAATTCTCGCACGAGCTCCTCGTAACCAGGCCATTATTGAGAAGTCTCGCCTACGTTTCTTACGTTCTTCGTCGTCATCGCTGCCAGGTCCAGTAATGATACAGCTTGCTGAAACTTTTGGTGCGCCAGTTGTAGAGGCTTACGGTATGACCGAGGCTGCCCACCAAATGTGCTGTAACCCAATTGAACTAGGTCGACAGAAACCAGGCGCTGTAGGGTTGCCAGCGGGGCCGGAGGTCCGCATTGCACACGAAACAGAAAATCGTTTGATTGATGGCCTTGGTGAAGTGACCATTTCGGGTCCAAATGTAACGCCTGGCTACGAAGCAAACCCAGAAGCTAATGAAAAGAACTTTTTTGATGCAGAAGGAAAGCGTTGGTTTCGTACCGGTGATCAGGGCATGTTCGACGAAGACGGTTATCTGAGCCTCACCGGCCGCCTGAAGGAAATCATAAACCGAGGCGGGGAAAAAATTAGTCCGTTGGAGGTGGACGGCATATTGTCCGATCATCCTAGCGTCGCCCAGTGCGTAACGTTTGCTATCCCTCACGACAAGTTGGGGGAGGAGGTCGGCGCAGCTGTCGTGCTGAAGGAAGGGCAAATTGCCACTGATGCGGAGATCCGTGAGTTTTTAGCTGCGCGCTTAGCAGCCTTTAAGGTCCCGCGGACAGTTCTGATTTTGGATGAAATCCCAAAAGGAGCCACCGGTAAGCTTCAACGTATCGGGTTGGCTGAAAAACTGGGTCTTGCGTAGAGGTATTTCTTTGAAAATTTGTATTTTTGGTGCAGGCGCAATTGGCGGTTATATGGCGGTGAAGTTAGCTCGAGTTGGAGCTAACGTCAGCCTTGTCGCGCGTGGTCCACATTTGAAAGCCATGCAACAGAACGGGCTAACTCTGATCGAAGAGAGCGGCAAAACAACACTAGAGGTCAACGCGTCTGAAAACCCCGAGGAGCTAGGGGTCCAAGATTATGTTGTTGTAACGCTGAAAGCACATTCTGTGCCTCCAGTCGTATCTAAAATGGCCCCGCTTATCGGGGATGGAACTACGGTTGTATCAGGCGTCAATGGTGTGCCGTGGTGGTACTTTCACAAGATTGGTGGGCCTCTAGAAGGTACGCGTCTTGCGTCCGTGGATCCCGGCGATGCCCAATGGAATGCGTTTGGGCCGGATAGGGTATTGGGTTGCGTCGTTTACCCGGCTGCTGAAGTTGTTGAGCCAGGTGTTATTAAACACATTGAGGGTAACCGATTTTCCCTAGGTGAACCTGACGGGTCCAAGTCAGAGCGCGCCATGGCATTATCGGTCGCTTTGTCCGAGGCAGGGTTAAAGGCTCCGGTGCGCCCAAAATTGCGAGATGAGATTTGGGTTAAGCTTTGGGGCAATCTGTCATTCAATCCCATTTCGGCGCTCACACATGCTACTTTGGATATATTGTGCACGGACGCCGGGACGAGAGAGGTTGCCCGAAACATGATGCTCGAGGCGCAACAAATCGCAGAGGCGCTTGGTGTAAAGTTTCCTATTGATGTCGATCGTCGCATTGATGGTGGTGCCGCAGTCGGCGCGCACAGAACCTCTATGTTGCAAGATCTAGATCTGGGCCGTCCAATGGAAATCGATGCCTTAGTGTCATCGGTGCAAGAACTAGGGAGGGTTACGGGTATACCCACCCCAACCATTGATACAGTACTGGCTCTGATCCGACTAAGAGCCCGCAGTGCCGGCCTTTACAACTAATTTTAAAGCGGGCGCAGCTCTTCTTTGAACGTAGATTGTTGGATATTCAACAAGCAGGTGGATGTGATGAATTTCATTTGCATTCCGAAAATCAATTTTGTTTTACAAACCTTGAAGATTTGTAGGAGTTTACCACATATCGGGCTGTGGCTACGATGGGGAAGCGAGTGGCAGACGTGTCCAGCATTTCAGATATCCTCAACCGTCTACGAACGGCTCAAGATCCTGTAAAGGTTATGCAGACTGCTGTACTTGAGCATGGAGGAAATTGGCAGGTAGAACGAGAAGGTGTCTTTTACGAAATCCAATTCTTAGGTTTCGTAGGATTGGGGGTCTCCTGCCAAGCTGCTGTGAGCGCTTGGATACATGCAGCGGAAGCTCAAATCACAGTGGACACCAACGAATAATAATTTTAGGTCTGAGGTCGAGGGCCTGTAGCTCAATTGGTTAGAGCAGAGCGCTCATAACGCTTTGGTTGCGGGTTCAAGTCCTGCCGGGCCTACCATAAAAAATTGCCCTATTTGGTGGGACTAAGATTCCAAAAAATCCAATGAAATTAATTTTTTGAAAAGTCCCACTTGTCCTTAAATATATGATTTAAAAAAGTAATTATGCTCCGCCGCCGGGCA
>Ga0255781_10000227_pt1 | contig 43415 bp, 40 predicted proteins | sample 101ome_21_FD_179979 | JGI IMG/M metagenome (GOLD analysis project Ga0255781, IMG submission 179979) | Coastal salt marsh microbial communities from the Groves Creek Marsh, Skidaway Island, Georgia - 101413BT metaG (version 2) | ecosystem: Environmental > Aquatic > Marine > Intertidal zone >... | reverse complement strand
AGCCCGAGCGTGCCCGAGCGCAGCCCGAGCGTGCCCGAGCGCAGCCCGAGCGTGCCCGAGCGCAGCCCGAGCGTGCCCGAGCGCAGCCCGAGCGTGCCCGAGCACAAAAAAAAATCCCGCATGGCAGCCCATGCGGGATTTTTTGGGACTAGCTAGTCCCTAATCACTCACGAACACCAATGGTATTGAACCCATCCGCGAGCAAGCATCCGAAGAGCGGGGTTCGGGGAGTAGATAATAGTTTCGAGCGCGTGCAGGTACTCATATTCGCTCTTCAGCACGTCTACCGGCGTCGAATCCCCCTCGTCCCACGCGCCATTAAGCATATCCTCACGAATCAGGGCGATTCGAGCGTTGCAGTTTTTTAATTCGCTCAGGGCGTGTCCGCTCGGCATGAAATGCCTAAAGTTAGCCTCGGGTTCATCGGAGTCCCCCCAAGCTTTGTCGCAATACACTGTACGGGTGCCAATACGCTTGAACCCCTCACATCGGGTCGTTTCGGGTTCGTACGTGTCGGGAGTAGTCGAGACTACGGAAGTTACGTTTTCGGCTTCGCTTGCGCAATCCGGACAAAGTTCCACTTGAAACGTAGAACCCGAGTGTTCCACTGTCACAATACAGATACGGTTAATCATTTTCCGAACCCCCCTGCGCGACGAGACTCGCAAAGTCGTCCACGTTAGACACTGATGAAACGAAACGCAGCCCGCAGCTATGCCGATACCATCCAAGAACGGTATTCAGCATTTCCTCAGGCGTTCCACGCATCCCGTCGTAGCCCATTTCCTCAAAGCTATCGGTGGTCCGCTCATCCATTGCCACATATATCTTGTGGCAAGTGTCCCAAGCGATGGAGTCCGCGCTCGATACAGCCGCACGCAGTCTTTGAATCTGTTCCTCAGTCATAGTCAGTCGCTCCGCTCGAAGTGTCGAGCAGGGTTAGATTGCCCGTTCGGCAGCTGTTCGTCTATAGGAACCTAGAAGAAGCCTGAAAAAACCCGTTCGTGGTCGCGTTCGTGGTCGCGTTCGTGGTCGCGTTCGTGGTCAAAAATCCTAGTATTTTCGGGCACGTAGCCCCCTCCGATTAACCCCCGACCCCCCGAACATCGACCGAGCAGACCGTGGACATGACCCAGTCAGAATCAGCGGGGCGAGCTGGGTACAGTACAGCAGGTAGGGATTGGAGTGATATCATGGGCCTGAGTGATATCATTTGGGCGGGTGATATCATGATATCATTCTGTGCGTATGTGATATCAGATATCATGGTGTTGGATTGACAGATGATATCATTGGCAGTACGGTACTGTTCGAGTCGGGAAGCGAGGGAGATGGCGGCTTACTGGACTTCAGTGAGGGTCTAGTGGGTTGTCAGGTGGGCGGGGTCTGAGTGGGCTAGGGCACTTGGGCCTCGCTCACCGGATGGCGGCGGCGGGTGTACTGTACTCCATTCCAAAATCAGATTTCGGCGGCGGATCAGTACGGTACTTGTTACCGTAACCGGGCAGGGGTGTTTGTGGGTAAAGAGGAAGAGGACGTTCGTGACTGGGCGATGCTGTTGTTGGTGGATCGCAAGCGCGGGACCAGTTTGTTTCTTTATGACTTCCGCGAGGTGAGTGAGTCGGCGGACGTTATAGATGACCTTTTCACTCAGGTATCCGACGCGCCTCCTATATATGACGCTGATGCGGTTCTTGAGGCTGTGGACGTGGTTTACAATTTCTTTGGGGAGATTCTAGTCGGCGCAAATACTTTGCACGTTGTAGAGAAGGAGGCGGATAAGGATGAATGATGAGTACCCGACGTGGATTCACGTCATTGCAGGGTTGATAGGGTTCGCGGCGATTGCAGGCATCAGTCTGCTGAGTTTTCTGCTTTTCGCGCCGGCGGATGCTTCGGCTGCGACAATAATCCACGGAACGTGCTCGCCCCCGTTTTCTGCGTCTCCGCGCCAGATTTGTACTGCTTGTCTCGGCCAGGACTTCTGCGCGGACGGTACATTGACTCCAGTGCGCGAGGAGCCGGTGTTTTGCTCATGTCAGCGTCGGTGTGAGTGGACAGACGGCAGTGTCCGAAGCACTTGCGCGGCGTGTTCCGGTGAGAAGTTCGTGTACGAGGGCGAGAGTTCCGACGCATTGTGCGCTGACCACGGCGGTGTGGCTGACAGCAGGTGGAGCAGTTCGCGGTATTTGCAGGACGCGGGTCTATGGAATGGTCCCGATTCGCCGCCGACAGCAGGTGCGCTCCCCGGTCCTGACCTTCTTGAGTGCCACTGTCTCAGCGGCAGAGAGTCGGCGTGTGTGGCATACGATGCAGGTCCGGGTCCGGGCGTGAGTGAGGACGTACAGGGGACGTTGTGCCGGGATGTCTGCTCGTGGACGAAGGGCACGTTTTCGATTTCATCGCAGTACGCCTCATTGGAGCATGACAGTCGCAACTGCGTGCAATTAACGGACGACAGAGGCCCGGAAGTGCATTGCCAGTGCGATGGGACGCCTTTGAAGGAAACGTGGTGTACGGACGATTCTGGCGCGTGTGCTGCTCATGGCTGCGAGGTGCATCACACCGCGCCATCGAGTACGCGCTGCGTGCCGGTTCCGAGCGAATCGGACTCGGATTCGGATAAATGCGTTGGCGAGGCTACGCCGGCGACAGCGGGGCTGAATTGGCTGCGTTTCGGGGTCGGTCTGAGCCACGATTGCGTGGATGCTCTGCGCTGATGGGGTTTCGTGAGACGGATTTTAGTACAGTTCAGTGACGCGCAACTTGAGTGGTTCGAGGAGCAGAGGCGGCTGACGGGCAAATCTCGGTCGCAACAGATCCGAGAGGCGGTTTTTGGGGAGGACGATGCAGAAAGATCACCCGGCAGAAAGAGCGGCGCAGATCATCCAGGCGGCAGTAAAGGAGTCTCAGTTCACCCACCCGGAGACGAAAGTCGAGCAGACGGACATGGCGAAGCTATTGACCCGTCTGAACGGTCATGTGTTACGCTATCAGATAGAACTGTTCGATCTGGCAATAGAACAGTCGCAGACCTTGAAGAAGATCGAGGCGCAGTTGGTGGAAGCGAACAAAAGCCTCGGGACAATGAAGGACGGGCTGCTCAAAGTGCTCCAGCGGTAGGCCATGAAAAATCCAGACAAAGAGAGCGAATTGACCGAGGACCAGGAAGCCGAAGACCCGTGGGAGGTTCTACGGGACGCGGTAACGGCTTTGCAGCAACTATCGGAGACGACTCGGGTCATCGTGACGAAAATAGGATTAATGTCGGAGGCGATGGACCAACAGACGCTCATCTTATCGAGGCTCATTCGCCAGTCACGCGAAAGACTGCATTGAAGAACAAGTGTGGATGCTCTCCTCAGTTCGTGAAGATGGGTGTCCATATAGCTGATTGTCCAAAGAGGCAGTCTACGTAGGAGAACTCCTGAGTGGCCGTTGAGTTGGTAAAAAGAACGCCCGAAAAGCCGTTGAATGTGCTTTCGCTAGGGGCTGGTATTCAATCCACATATGTTCTTTTGCGCTATCAAGATGAACTTGACTACGCGGTATTTGCGGACACTGGATGGGAGCCGCAATCGGTTTATGACGCCTTAGAGCAGTTGAAAGTAATATCAAAAGTGCCTGTGGTTGTAATCAAGCACAACGATTTACGTGAAGCGAGTTGGGGCGCTACGTTAGGCGATGGAAAGGCTTTTCATGATTTGCCACTATTTGTATTGAACTCAGGAAAAGCTGGTCAGATTAGGCGTCAATGCACGAATCGCTACAAAATACAGCCCATCAGAAAAGAAATACGCAGGCTTGCCGGATATAAGCCACGTCAGCGAATACCCGCAAAGACGGTGCGCCTCTGGATGGGTATTTCGGCTGATGAGGCAGTCAGGATGAAGCCGTCCGACGCAATTTGGCTAGAGCACATATACCCTCTATGCGACACGCCTATTGGCACCGGACAAATTACGAAGCGTAAAGATTGCGTGCGATGGCTAAGTAAAAATTACCCTGATGTGACGGTAGGGAGATCGGCGTGCGTGACTTGCCCATTCCATACTAACTCGGAGTGGAGGGAGATGAAGGATAACGACCCTAAGTCTTGGGCTGAGGCGGTCGCATACGACGCTAAGATTCGTGACGCGACAAAAGACGACGGCAGGTTATTTATCCACCGTAGTTGCAAGCCCCTTGAAGAAGTCGATCTGAGCACTCCCGAAGATCATGGGCAAATGAACTTTTTTGATGAAGAATGTACTGGGATGTGCGGGCTTTAGGAGCGGAGGAACATATGAATCAGGCGGTGCTGGATCAGATTATGGAGAAGTGGGATTCACGTCCGAAGGACAGACGTGCTCAGGCGGACGCGATGGTGTTTATCGCGGCTTGCGAGCGTGCGATTTTGATATTCACCAACGATTCGTTGCCCCACAAGGCTGCGGTCCCCGGAGCAACGCAACAGGCTTCATCCGAAGACGGGTTTGAACCTGCTGCTGAACCCTTGGCCCCCAAACGACCGGCGAAGACTGCTTCATTCGGCGGAAACAGTGGGATTGCCGGCGATATCTCCATCCTATGACGCAATGGGGACGCCCCGGAGCCACGACGGAGACTGGTGGAGAGTCGAATCCGTCGAATCTTTGCGAAGCGGATGGGCATGATTTCGCGCAAGTGTACGGTGCATCCGTGGACGCAGAGAAGCCCGTTCCAGTGATTTACTCGATCCCTGGTCAGAACGAGAACACGATGTACACGCAGGTGTATTGCACTCGTTGTACGTTGTCGGTGCGGATTGTGGCGGTGGATCAGACGATAGGGAGTTGAGATGCCGAGGCCGAATCTGAATGGAAAGGCGGTGACAGTTTATTTGCCGCGTGATGTGAAGATGGCGTTGGGAAACGCCGCGAAGGGGACGCAATCTTCGCAGTCGAAACTCCTTGAAGCCGCATGGCGGTGGTTCGGGCAGCAAACTGTGGACAAGTGGTCCCGTGGTGAGCGACCGATGACGGAAGATCGGGGTACAGCCGATGCCGAAAACTAAGGTCACGGTCCTTCAGGGCGGCGAGATAGCCGAGAAGAAGGCGAAAAAGCCCGATACTCACACGAACGCGGACTTCAAGTTCCGAATTGACGCGACATTGAAGTATCACTTCCAAGAGCGGGCGAAGCGATTGGGTCTTACGCAGCAGGCTGCTGCTATTTCGGCGTTTGTTGAGTGGGTTGGAAGGGGACGAATCGAGTCTGACTAACGATGTCGAGTGACGTACTGATTCGATTGACGGAGTGTCAGTCGATTCCGTTCGCCAAACGAGGGGATACGCGATTCAGGATCGTCTGCGCTGGCCGGCGCTGGGGCAAAACCATCTGGGAAGCCTCAGAGACGACTATTGAGGCGATAGAAAAGCGCCGTGATGGCGAATATTGGTACGTTGGACCGACGTACAAGGCTGCGAAGCGTATCGCGTGGCCGGTTTTCAAGCGCATCATCCCGCCCGGAATCATCGAAGGGCGTCCAAACGAATCAGAACTGACCATCCGGCTCGTAAACGGGTCGTTGATACGGCTTGTTGGAGCCGATGACCCGGATTCTCTGCGTGGTTCCGCACTCGCATGGGCAGCGATGGACGAATACGCGGATATGAAGTGGACGGTTTGGGATGAGATCATCCGCCCGGCGTTGTCGGATAACCAGGGGCACGCGATCTTCGGTGGAACTCCGAAGGGGTTCAATCACTTCTACGATTTATTCATGGAGTCTCAGTATCGCCCGGATTGGGAGGCGTGGCAGTTCACGACTCTTGAGGGCGGGAACGTCCCGGCGAAGGAACTTGACGAGGCGAAGCGGACGACAGACCCGCGCATCTTCGCTCAGGAGTACGAGGCGAGCTTCGAGAACCTTGAGGGGCGGATTTACACAGGCTTTTCGTATGAAGACTCGGTTCGGGACGATTTGGTAGATTTGGGCGGGGAGTTGCTTGTCGGCATGGATTTCAACGTGTCGCCTATGTACTCGTGCATCGCGCAGTGTGCCGGGGACGAGATTCACTTTCTTGAGGAGATAGCCCTGAACGACTCCAACACGACGGAGATGTGTCAGGAGATCGTCCGCAGGGCGGTAGAGGTGTATGGATTCGCGGACGGCACGCCGCGCTACACGGTTTGTTATCCAGACCCCACGGGTCGGAAGAGACAGACCAACGCAGCAGTCGGCGTGACAGACTTCAACATCATCCGCGACCACGGTTTGGACATGATTGCCCCATCCCGAACGTATCCGGTCAATGATCGCATTAACACGGTAAACGGTTTGTTGTTCGGGGCGGATGGCTCGCGTCACATCTTTCTGCACCCCAACTGCAAGCATTTAATCAAGGGATTAGCAGGTCAGACGTGGCGAGAGGGCACGAAAATCCCCGATAAAACACTTGGTTTGGACCATGCAGTGGACGCTGCCGGATACCTGGTTTGTGGGGTCAAAGGACTCTTGGGAGCAGGTAAGGCAGGGTCACTGAGGATGACAATTTAACGTGTTGCTGGCGCAACACGCAGATAATTAAGTATTCTGAGCCTATGGGTATCCCAATCGCGGCTGATGTCGCAAAAGTAGACCCGATCCGCACGACCGGACTCGACTCTCCGAATATCGAATATTCGCAGATGCAGGATACGTGGGATCTGGTCAAGGCACTCTGGGGTGGCACTCCCACCATGAGAGAAGCCGACAAGGACTATCTTCCTCAATTCCCCGGCGAGACGGACGACGAGTACAAGCTGCGATTGGACCGGACATTTCTGTTCGGGATGTACAAGCGTGCAATCAAGGCTCTGACGGGTTTTCCTTTCTCGCGGATGATTAACCTCGACGATTCCGACCCACGGGTTCAGGAGTGGGCGACAAACATCGACATGGAGGGGAACTCCTTGGATGTTTGGGCGCGGAATGTGTTCGAGACGGGGTTCGCATACGGGCACACGTACATTTACGTCGATATGCCGGTATCGCCCGTAGCGAATCCGTCGAAGGATGAAAAGCGGCGGCTATCGCTTCGCCCGTACTTCATCCATTACCGGCCCGATCAGATCATTGGGTGGAAGTGGGAGAACAAGGGCGGCGTACCGATGCTGACTCAGGTTCGTCTGCTTGAGGCTGCTCGCATCGACGACAGTGCGGACCCGTGGAATCAGTCCATCGCGTTGCAGATTCGGGTATTGGAACCGGGACGGGTTCAGGTCTGGCGTGCTGATACATCTGCGAACACGAACACGGGAGGGCCGACAGCGGGCGTAGCCTCGACGGTGTACGGGATGCCGGCGTCGAACGTGACGGACCCGACGCGGAAGTTGTCTATCTCGAACTGGGTACTCATCAACGAGTACGCGACGATGAATATGCCGACGATACCGTTGGTTCCCTTTTACACGGGACGCGACGGTTTCATGACTTCTACGCCACCCCTGCTCGACCTTGCATGGTTGAACGTGGAGCACTGGCAGAGTTCAAGCGAGCAGGCGACAATTCTTCATTACGCTCGGGTTCCGCAGAAGTTCTACCGAGGATTCCGCAAGGAGGACGTTCCGACAGAGCACTCGTCGTCCTTGTCGGTCTACAACCCGGACCCGGACTCGGACGTGAAGTGGGTGGAGATTGCTGCAAGCGGACAGGGAGCGATTCCGATGGGCCGGCAGCACTTGTTGGATATCGAGAGCCGAGCGGCATCGTTGTCCACGGAGTTGTTGATACGCGGTCATCGCGGCAGCAGCGGCAGCGCGACGGACAGCCTCATCTCCGCAGCCGAGTCCATGAGCGAACTCGGGACATTCTCTATCGGACTTGGAGACAGTCTGAGGCAGGCGTTCGGATACGCGATGATGTACGACGGCGTAGCGAGCACCTACGACCGTGGTTTGGAGATGGCGGGGCACCCCGAGGTGTTCCAGGATTACGGGATTTCGCTCGATGAGCGCCCGGAATTGGAGATGCTGCTCAAGATGTTCCTTGGCGGCGTGATTACGCCTGAGACGCTGCTTGCAGAGAGTAAGAAGCGTGGAATCGTGAGCGAGCGATTGGATATTGACGCAGAAGTGGAGGCGACCCGCGAGGTCCGCGAACACAAGATGCGGAACGAGGAAAGGCGCGGTTCGCAGGGATTGTCCAACAACGAAGCGACTGCGGTATCGAACATCAACGACAACCCGGCGGAATTGAGCGATAGCGACGGGTAAGGAGAAAGATCATGGCGACAGTCAGACCAGCACTGAAGGGATACCCGCGATACGGAAAACGGGTGGAAGAGAAGGCGAAGAAGCGAGTGAGGAAGGCGGCGGAAGCATCGACGGAGCCAGTCACGGAGCCGGATGTGGAGCCGATTGTTGAGGAGCCGGAGGGAGAGTAAACCTTCGCAAAACCACAGTGGGGGTTGAACCCACTGTGCAAGATGGTGCATCAAGGAGATAGGAATGGAACTGGATCGGAAAGTGGAGAACTTGGACGAGGTGCCCGAAGTTTATCGGGAGGCATACGTTCAGATTGACCCCAACAACGCGGAAGCGGGATTCCGGTTGGCGGTCAAGGGAGACGATGAGGCCATCGTCAGTCTCCGTCAGAGCCTTGAAAATGAGCGTGCCGCGTCGAAAGAGGCGAAAAAGCGCGTTCAGGATTACCAGGCTCGTCTTGAAAGGTTCGGTGATGTCACTCCTGAGAGTGTGAATGACATGAGAACCCGTCTCGATGGGATGGGGGAGGATGTTCAGTCACAGATTGATTCGGCTATTTCGAGTGCGAAAGCGCAGTTCGAGCAGGTCGAGTCGAAGTACAAGAGCAAGATCGAGGAACTGGAGTCGTTGGCAACCGACAAAACGAATCGGCTGCACAACGCCCTGAAACAGCGTGACGCTCTTGATGGAATCCAGGCGCACAAGGGGCGGTCGAAGTTCCTTCTCAGCGAAGTCATGTCTCACATGAGAGTGCTTGAGGACGAGAACGGGAACACGTTCACGCGCATGGTTGACGATCAGGGAAATGTCCTTGTGAGTCGCCGTTCTGGTGTGGATGGTCCGATGTCGGCAGAGGAGTTCGTTGAGGGCCTTTCTGCCAAGGACGAGTGGGCACCTGCGTTTGACGCGGGTGTCGGATCTGGAGGTGGTGCCTCCGCAAGCGGCGGAGGGGCTGGTGGTGCCGGTGCCCTTCTGAACAAGCCCGTAGATGCGATGTCGCGTGACGAGAAGGTCGCATTCATCGAGAAGTACGGGAATGAAAAGTGGGTTGAGAAACTGAACCGCGAACAGCCTAACAGCATGGCGGGTCGGTACTTCAACGTCGCTCAAAACTACTCAGGCTGATAGAGGGCCTGATTCAGAAAGAGGTACAGGACGATGGCGAATGATGTGAGCACCTTCAGGGTGTATGAGGCTCAGTTCAACGGTGCGTTTGCTGAGGTGGAGATGCAGTTTGCGAACGCCTTTAACGAGGCGAGCAACGGCGCTCTCCAGCTTGGCAATGAGCAGCACCGAGGCGATTTCCGAGATGAGTCGTTTTTCCTTGAGACGGCAAGTCTCATCGAGGATCGTGACCCTACGGATACCGCTGCTTCGACTGGAAAGAATCTCCAGCAGGCAGACATCCGGTCGGTCAAAGTGGACAAGCGTATGCAGGTCGATAAGACCGAGGATGCGTTCTACAAGACCGGGCTTCCGCTCTCGACCTTCGGTCGTGTGGTGGGCGAGCAGGCGGCTGTTGCCGTTCAGGTTTCTCGCGTGAATCGCATCATCAAGTCGCTTGTTGCGGCTCTCACCGAGGGCAACACGGCGGCACCCGATGGATTCGGCGTAGATTCGACGATTCTCGATGTTTCGGCGGGTGCTGGTTCGGATGCGACCGATCAGCCGACGCTGACGCATTACAACATCAACGAGGCTTTCCGCCTCTTCGGTGACAGGGCGAATGGTCTGACCTTCGGCATCTGCCACTCGAAGGTGTGGTTCGATCTGGTTGGTGACGCGATTGTGTCGAACTCGTTCGAGACGCAGGCGTTCGCAATCAACACGGGTGTTACGGCGACTCTCGGTCGTCCGATGCTCGTCACCGATTCGGATGATCTGGTCATCACCGACGGGCACTCGGCGGGCGTTGATGAGTACCGCACGCTGTTCCTGACGATTGGTGCTGGTCGCATTGACCAGTCCGAGGAACTGCGAACCATGCTCGACCGCGTGTCGGGTCTGGGGAACATCGTGATGCGTACTCAGTCGGAGTGGACGGAGACGATTGGCTGTAAGGGCTACTCGTACACCGGCTCGATGGACAAGACGCTCGCTCAGGATACGCAGCTTGCCACTGCTACCAACTGGGTAGCCAAGGCGTCCGACGTGAAAGCCAGCGCGGGAGCCATGCTCGTTACCAGGTAATCACTGGTCGGGATGGCGAAGGCACAAGCCCCCGAGCCGCGAACCGGCTCGGGGGCCAACTGGATTGAACGGAAGGAGGTATTCCGATGATTGGTCATGGAAAAATGCGTCCCAGTTATCAGGGTGGCACATCGCCGGCGCCGAACGCGCAGGCGGGTGGAGTCCTGACAGGTGGTTCTCGTGCAACACGTCAGGATCGCACGAAGTCGAATCTGGCGAGCAGAAGTTACGGTAGTGTGGCAGGGGGCGTCTCTTCGGAGTCCAACTGCGGCACTTCGACGGCATCCGACGGTCTGCGTAACAGCAACACCGTCACGTCGCCGCAGCCCGGACGGAAGGTGACGGGACCGTAAGTGGCTCTCACTGTCGAAACAGGATCGGGCGTCTCGAACGCGGATTCGTACATCTCCCGCGCTGACGCGGTGAGTTATGCGACTGCTCGTTACGGGGCGTCCGATCCGTTCGTTGCTGAGACGGACGGAGATGTTCAGGACAGGTGGCTCAGACAGGCCGCACAAGCCCTGGACGGCGCGTATGGGCCACGTTTGGCCTCAACGCCTGCTAGTACCACTCAGGGGCTTTTGTGGCCTCTGGTGGAGTTTAAGGACATCTACGACCGCACTGTGGAGAAGACGGTCGTCCCGAGCAGTGTTTCGTATGCTCAAGTGGAACTTGCGCGGGTGGTGGCGAATGGCGGGGATTTGTACCCGGACCTCGACCGTGGCGGGTCGATCAAATCTGTACAGGTAGATGTTATCAGCGTCGAGTACATGGCTCGTGCGACTGACGGGACGATATACCAGAAGGTAGACCAGTACATGGCCCCTTATCTGACAGGCGGTCATGGTGGTGTGAAACTCGTCCGGGGCACCTGATGGCTGTCTACGTGTTCGATCAGCGGGCAAACGAGTCTGCTGATGGCGTGAGGACTACATTCACGCTGGGCCTGAGCATTTTCGACACGACCAAAGTAGTTGCGCGTTACGGGAACCCCCTAATCGACGCCTCTCTTGTCACATCAGTCCCCGGAACCGGGGAGTTCCGCGTAGATGACACGGAAACGGTGACATTTGGAACCGCGCCGGGGACAGGCGGCGACCCTTTGTTTGGGTACCTGACCAACGATGTGACGTTCCCAACGCCCGCATCTCCATTTTCTGGTACACCTATACCAGAGGGATCAAACGTGTATTACGTCTTGATGGAAAGACCAGTGGAGTCGGCAGATGGGTCACGGACTTCGTTCACGCTGACAAAGCGGATAGCGGATTACGAGCGCATCCAGGCGTGGTACAACAATCCGGCTACATTGGCTGAGTTGGTAACGGCTGCGCCGGGGAACAATCAGGTCCGAGTGACATCGGACTTCACGGTAGAGTTCGGACAAGCGCCGACATTTCTGCCGTTCTTCAATTACCTGACAAGTGAGCGTCAGAATCAGTTCGGATTGGTGTTTGAGGAAGAGCTTCAGGCGACCGCGAACCCACTGGTTTGGACCTACGCGAAGATCCCGGACGACGTGGACAAGTTCATGTTGATTGTGGGCAGGCCGGGTACGGTATACCAGCGTGTGGATTCCAACCCGACATTCTCTCAATATGTAAACAACGCAACGGCGAAGACAGTGACGTTCGCGCAGTATTCGGAGCCGCGTCCGGGAGATCCGGCACCGCGAGCCACGTATTACTCGGCAGCGGCGAACACCGTGGCACCTTGTTAAGCGATGGATCTTTCGAGTCTCTACAAGACGGTAAACAGCGTCACCGATGACTTGGTAAAGGGCGCGGGGCGGAAGATGATTCTGCGTACCGAGGCTTCGGGCACGTATGACGTGGACACCGGGCAGGTATCGCGGACGGTTTCTGATGCCGTGTTCTACGGGGTTCTCACGAAATACGTAACGGACCAGCGTGACAATACCGTCTCCCAGGACGGCGGCGCGTTGATTATCTGCCGTCTCGACACGCCACCAAAAGTAAGCTCGAAGGTCATCATCGACCAGGAAGTCTGGACTGTAGGCGCTGTACAGATCGTCAAGCCGGGGTGTCCGACAATGCTTTGTAAGTTGATGGTGCATAAGTAATGGCGCAGCCGCAGGTAAAGTTCAGTCCAGTAGAGTCTGCATCAGCACCGCAGCAGGTTCGTCTTGTTAAGTACGTCGATACGCGCATCGACAATCTGCTACAGGTCTGGCAGGCGTTGATGGGTATGCGTAAGGACGGGGAGAAGATCATGCTCCCTACGGCTGCCAAGACGTACAAGTACATGGCGGACAACATTGTCGAGATGACTCCGCAAGACTTGGGGCATGGTGCGCGTAACTGGCACGCATCTCAGGACGGCAATCCGATTAATCCCTACATTGGCACACCTTCTTTCGTAAAAGGGAAGACATCTCACCTGAACCCGACGGACCCGAATGCGGGCATGAAGATGAGCATCGGCAAGGTGAAGTTGGATCTGTCGAGCGATTCTGGTTGTCGGGCGTTCCTTGTGAATGAGGCTCGCTGGATAGCGATTGCCGAGCGCGGGGAATGGAAAACGGGTGTGATGAAGTCATATCCCCAGAAGCGCAGAACAGCCGCGTTCATGAAGATGAAAGAGCGCAAAGAGCGCGACGCGGACAAGCCCAATGTCGGCGGATACTCGCAGATGGCTCCTCGTGGCATCATGGAAGTCCTTCTCGATAAGGCCGAGAAGGTTGGGCTTGAAGAGATGTCCAAGAGGGCGAAAGCGGTCGGCTACGGCGTCGGGATGACAGGTGAGAAGACGGCTGCGCTGAACGCCAAGAAAGGCTGACGATGGGATTTGCGGCTGAAAGGAAGTTGATTGAATCGACGTTCGACAACGACTGGTTGAACGGAGCCTACGTCCACGTCCCGGTACGGTACGAGAACATTGAGTTCATTCCGCCGGCGAACAACGAGCCCTGGGTGGATTTCAGCATTGGGTCATCGGACGCGGACGCGGCGAGTTTGTCGGCGCGAATCGTGCGGCACGAGGGCGAAGTGACCGTGGATATCTACGTCCCGCAGGGGGAGGGGACCAACGAGGCACGGGAGTTGGCCGACGAAGTTTCGCGTATCCTGCGAAACCGACAAATCTCCAGCGTGGAAGCTGGGTACATTACCTTCGGGGAACCGGATGTTGCGCCTATGGGCGCCGAAGAACCATACTACAAACTGCAAGTGACCGTCGATTACGAAAGAGACGAGCACACAAGTTAATGGAGAATTGAGATGCCGAAAACAGGCGATAGCAATAGGGTACAGCTTTACATCCGAGAAAACACGGGTGCGTTTGATAGGGCTGTAAGCAGTGACACATCAACGGGATGGAGCGAGATTCGATACACGGGCGAGGCCCTGGAGCACCAGAAGACCTCCGAGCCGTCTGCAACGATTCGTTCTGACCGGATGAAGGACTCGGTTGCGGAACTCGCCGCTCAGACCTCTGGCACGATTGACTTCGAGTTGACGGCAGACACGGCGTCGGTGCGAACACTGTTTGAGGGGTTGATTGGCAACAGTTTCACTACGAAGAGCACAGTTACGGTAGTAGACATTGATAATCCAGTTCCGGGTTCAACGACTGATTTGACTAAAACAGGAATCCACACGGATGTAACGGTTGGATCTTACGTGCGCGTCACCAATGCAACGACTCCGGCTGATGATGGAGTGTATCGGGTGACGGCGACAACGACAGGCGCCATCACGATTGATGCGGATTTGACTGATAATCAGACTTGCGATGTATCTTTCGGAAACACGCTTGTAAACAAAGCGGCACCGGATGTGAATACCTACGAGATTGAGAAACGGTTCAGTGACCTCGATACGCCGGAGTATATGTACTTCGGCGGTCAGCGCATTGGGCAGATTTCTCTCAATCTCGCCTCGCAGCAGAGAATCACAGCGCAGGCATCTTTCGATGGTCGTCGGGGTCTGATGACTGAGACGGTCAACGGCGCTGCTCACACGGCCACTGCAACGCAGAGTGACCCGATGACGGCTTCTGCGAATGTGGCTGAACTCACGCTGGATGAAGGTGCCAGGCCCCTCCCTCCGGTTCAGAGTCTCGACATCACTCTGAACGGCAACAACCGAATCAAGTCTGCGGTGGGCGACAAGTACCCGATTGACATCGGTCAGGGCACCATCGACATGAGCGGGTCGTTCCAGCTTTTCTTCCAAGACAGTGCGGCCTTTGATCTGATGGAGGCACATACGTACTTCTCCATCCGGCTTCGGACAACGGATGCTGCGGGGAACGTCTTCATGGTCTTCTTCCCGCGTGCGGTGTTCACCGAGGGATCTCCCACGGCCAGTGGCGAGAACACGGATGTGGTGGAGCCGAAGGGTTTCATCGCGGTGAACGATACGACCAGCGGGTACGGAATCCTCGTTCAAGACCTCCCGGCTTGATCCGATGAACCTGAAGAAACTCAGGACGGATCGAGACGCGGAACGAGACGGGGTATGGTTGGATTGGCAAAACGGGGTACGAGTCAAAATGGCTCGTATCTCGGACGCCAAGTTCCAAGAGATGCAGATGATTCTCTGCGCCGGGTACGCAGACGAATTAATGCCCTGGGTGAAGTCCGTACAGGAAGGGGAAGTAGAGTCCACGGATATACCGCCGCGAATTGCGGAGATATTCGAGGATATCAGCAACGAGATTTTCGCCGCAGGAGCAATCAAGGATTGGGCGGGGATCGAGTGGTTTGACGAGGAAGACTCGGAGCTTGAGGAAGAGGCGAAGGCCCTTCCATGTACGGTTGAGAACGCGAAGATGGTTCTCGACCAGGTGTCTGACTTCAAAGAGTGGGTGCGTGAGGAGTGCCGGCGTCGTGAGAACTTCAAGACGGCGATGGTCGGAGCACTGGTGGGAAACTCCGACGCCTCCTCCACTGGCAGCACGAGTTCGGGCACATCACGCCGGAACAACTCCAAGGACTCCGCGAAAGCGGGTACGAGGAAGCGATCCCGGAAGGTGCAGACCGCCCAAGCGTAGCGGAGGAGGCGAAATGGGTCTGGGGGGCGTTCAGTTACCTCTCGGAGACACAACGCCCCATCACGATGGCGGGTGCCGCACCGATACCCGTTTCAGCGATAAAGGACTTCTTTGACCTGCATGGGTGTACCGGCATGGCTGCGGAGGTGTATTTTGAAGTAATAGCCATTCTGGACAGGGAATGGTTCGCGGTGCGTGCGAAGGACAAGTAAATGGCACAGTCAAAAACAGTAACCCTGAAGATGGGGATTGATATCCGCCGGGCGAAAACAGGCTCGGAGGCGTACAGTCGATTACTGTTGAAGATGGCGCAGGACACAGCCCGCGCCAATCGTGCCATGACCGGCTTGGGCGGTGCGGCAGACAAGACTGCCAAGCAGAAAGAAGAACTAGCCGCTAAGTCCAAGTCTGCAACGAAGCAGCAACAACTATACACGCAGGCGATGAAGGCGAGCATCTTCGCCACTCAAGGATTCGCCAACTCAGCAATTACAGCAGTAGCGACGATTGCGTCGATTGGACCGGCATTGGCCGGCGTAGCGATTGCGGTCGGGAAGATGCAGCAAGCGGTGGCTGCGGCTGCTGAATCGTTCGCTGATTTCGAGAAACGAGCGGGCGCGGTACAGAGGGTTGCTGGCGTAACGGGAACCGAAGCGCGAGAACTCGGTCAAGCGTTCCGAGACATAGGCAAAGAGATCCCAGTTGCAGCGACCGCATTGGCTGATATTGGTCAAGAAGTTGCTCGTCTTGGTGTTCGCGGCACGGAAAACATTGCTCGATTCACGAAGACCGTTGCGATGCTTGCAGAAGTATCGGATCTGTCAGGCCCGCAGGCAGCGACTCAACTCGGTCGTATTGTTCAGATCGCATCGGATATTGGAGTTCAGGATGTAGGCAAGTTTGCGGATTCATTGCGTGCAGCAGCGACTTCAGCAGCAGCTTCAGAGTCCGAGATCCTTAGAACGACGTTGGAGATTACCAAGGCGGGTCTTGCCTTCGACTTACCGGCGAAGTTCGCGTTGTCCCTCGCTACCGCCATGAGAGAAGCGGGAGTACAGGCAGAACTGTCCAGGTCCGCTATCGTGACGGTGCTCAATGAGGTCGGGTTGGCCTTGGGCGGCAACGTAGAAAAACTCAATGCGTGGACCAGCGGGTTGGGTTTGACGATCACCGAACTCGATGAGTTGGTCAAGACGGACATCGAGGGATTCTTCGATCTGTTTCTGACGAAGGTGAGAGAGGCGAATGAGCAGGGGCGACTGGCTCCGTTCCTGCTGGGATTTGATGAATCGTTTGTCTCGAAGCGCGTGCTTCCGACATTGGCCGCTACTGCCTCCAACTTGGATAAGGTGCGGTCCTCATCGGCGTTGGTAAATGAGCAGTTCGCGGGTGGAAGCAGACTAACCAAGGATTTTGCAGGCCGGGTTGAAGAACTCGATGCGAAAAACAAGCTACTGACGGAGGCGATGATTGAATTGCGTCGTCGTGGCTTCGAGGGGGCATCAGAGGCTCAAGGGGATTTTGTCACAACACTGACATTGGCGGTGAAAAGGCTGTCCGAGTCAGAATCGGCAATGAACAGGTTGAGCACTGCGTATCGCGGATTCATTGGCTTGAAGGAGTTTGCGGTCGGAAGTGCAGTCGGATTCGCTCTCGCCCTTGATGATCTTGCGTCCAGTGCAGAGGCCGTTTTTCGAGTCATCATCTCAAGGTCCAAGGAGGCAGAAGAGTCTATAAGGGACACGTTCCTTCTAGGCGGTCCCTTGGGATTCTTTGAGAGGCTTATTGAGGGCAAGGGTTTTAGTGAGGCGTTGTTTGATACCGAAGGCATCAAGGCGTTCGCCCAAGAATCGGCAGGATTGACCGATGTTTTGACCAACCTGTTTCGAGTAAGCCCAGACGAAGTTGTCTCGTCAGCGTTCATAACTGACTTAACAGAGGCGTATAAAAAAGCCGGCTTCGCTTCTGCGAAAGAGTTCGCGGAAGCATATGAACGCGCATACGCGGAAAGCGGCTTCGCCTTGTCCGCCAAAGAAGTCTTGAGTTCGCTTGGCATTGATGCCGAGTCGCTTGGAACAGTGGCGCAGCAGGAGGCGTTCAGGGTAGGTGCGGTTATTGCCGAAGGGATTACCGAAGGGGCATTGACCGGGGCTGGAGGAGAGGGCGCTCTTGATGCAGCCGTACAGGCAATTCTGAAGAAAATCAGACAAGCAGCACCCAAAGAACTCAGTCTGTTTCCCGGTGCAGAAAGCGTCATTGAAAGCATCAAATTGCTTGAGACGGGTGGCCCAGAGGCGCGGGCGCAGGTTCCCATTGTTCAAGCGGAAGCCCGAGAAGCATTTAGCGGATTACTGACAAAGCAGATCAAAGCATTTCAAGATGGCATAGCCAGTGAGGGGCTTTTGTCTGAGGAAGCCGCCAAAGACAAGTTCAGGCAGATTGAGCAGTTTGCCAAAGTAATTGGTGGAGAGTTTGAGGATCAGATTCCGGTCCTGCGAGAGCTTCTGACGACGTATCTGGAGTTCCTGCAAAGTCCCGAGTTCATCATGCGAAAGGTAGACCAGATGCTTGGTCGGGTTCGTGAGTTCGGTGGCACAGCGGGCCAGATTCAATCGCTTCTTACTAGATTCGCTGAAGAAGTCCCGTTAGGCGAGAGAACTGTCGAGATAGAAGCACGCTTCAGACGAGGCGTAGAAGAAAGATTCGGTCCCAAAGTCACACGGCAGGTCGAGGATTACTTTGCAGCGATTGAGCGTGGGGGACTGACTCTTGAACGATTGAATCGTCTTGAGGAAGAAGCCCTGTTCTCATTGTCGTTTGCCGGCGGTGCTGATGCAGCAGAGCGGCAGCGCAAGGTGAGAGAAGCGGCAGTCGCAGAGCGAGCCAGGATAGCGGCTGGCGGCGGACCTACGGCAACGGTTGATGAGGATAAAGACCCGCTGCGTCCACTGACGCGACTCATACAGAGGGCGACACCAGTTTCCGAAGGGATTCTTGGGGAAGTCGAGCGGTTCATGATGGACGTGGATCGCATAATCCGCGAGAACGCCGACATCACGCAAGCCGATGCAGATCGTCTGATAAATCTTGAGGATTTGTTCGGGCAGCAAGCGCGGGAAGATGTTCGTCAGTTTGCTCTATCTCTTGAGGATGGCAGCGCGAGTTTCCTTACGGTCGTTCGGGATGCGGAACTGCTTCGTGCTGCGTTAATCAAGATCAACCCGGAGTTCAAAGACCAAGGGGATTTGCTGCTCAGAAATGCTCGTCTGTACGAGGAGATGGGCAAGAGGTTTGCGGACCCGGTGGTTGCGGAGAGCATGAATATTGCCACGCAATCGTTACGCAACTTCGCCTCGACGCTCGCGGACAGTCTGGTCGAAGGAGAGTTTAACTTCGAGAGTTTTGCGGACTCCATACTGAAATCGGTACTGGAGATGATTCTTCGCCTACAAGTGCTCTTGCCATTGTTCGAGGCACTTAGAGGTCAGGGCGGGATACTGGGTCAGGCTGGTAATCTTTTGGCGCAATCGTTGGGCGGATTGGCACCGGGAAGCCTTACTCCAGCACCTTCGGGTATAGCCACGGGCGAAAGTCCTCTGATGATTGGCAGTCCGAGTGGAAATCCGGTCCTTGAGGGACGCGGGCCGCGTATGTCTTCCGGCCCGGTGAACGTGACGGTGAATAACGCGCCGGCTGGGACGCAGGCTCAGTCACGCCAACAGCAGCGGCAGGGTCCAGACGGGATGGAGATGGACATCATCATCGACCTGGTGGACGCGAAGCTCGCGGAGAGGGCGGGTAACGGACGGAGTGCGCTCGGCTCGATGTTGAGTGCTCAGGCGCAGCAGAGAGGGCTTACCTGATGGCATTGCCGAATTGGAACACGGGTCAGACGACGGCACCCCCGGACCCGGCAGACAGGGGGTACAGAAGGCAGCGTGCGTCTATGGTACGCCGTACCGAGATGGACTCGGGACCGCCGCGTCAACGACGTTTCGCTACCGGAGCACCGATTAACTGGAGCCTCCAGTGGGAGATGACGGACGCACAGTGCGACTCTGCGGAGACGTTCTTTGACGTGACCTTGGAAGGCGGGGCGAAGGTGTTTCTGATGAACCTGTGGATTAACGGGGCGTTCGTGCAGAAGCGTGTGAGGTTCGTAGAGGCGATGGAGTTCCAGTACCGCGCAATCAACTTCTGGGACGTGAGTGCCCGCGTAGAAGTTCTGGACCCGATATCCTGATGGCAGACTTCAGCACGGCAGCCAAAGAGGCGTTTGCTCAGGTGAAGGACGACGTGGTGGTTTACCACACGTTGGAGCTTCGCCATTCAACCTTTTTCACTCCAGAGAAGGAGAGCGCGCCGATTCGGGTGGTGCGGGACTACAACTCCTTGAAAGCGACCCTTGAAGCGGATGCGCCAGTTGATGCGAACAGCCAGGTCAGATTCGACCCCGTAGGATTCGACATCCGTCCCCCGCGCCGGCGACCGGAGGAGAATCCGAGCATTGACATCCAGATCGACAACATCCTGCCGTACATTGGGGAGTATCTGGACAATGCAGTTGCGACCGACGAAGAGGTTCCTGTCCGCTACAGGATGTACAGTGGGACAACGGCGGATTTCCCAGCGGCGGTGCCGGAATACGTAGTCGAGATGCAACTGACGACAGTCGTGGCGGAAGGGCAGATTCTCCGCGCTACCTGTCAGATGGCCGATCTAGTGAATAGGCCGTTCCCCAATCGGTACTACACCGCTGATACGGCTCCGTACCTGTTCAATGCACCAGCAACCGACGAATAATCGGCTGACTGAGCAGGATTTCGACGATCTTCACAGCCTGATCGGACTCCCTTGGGCACCGGGCGGCAGAGGGCCGCGTGAGTACGACTGTTACGGGCTGCTCCTGCACGTCCAGAAACGCTATTTCGGGCGTTCTCTGGAGGATGTGAGGGTAGACGTGGATAGCGCGTTAGAGTGCGTCAGAGCGGTTCGTAGGCTCGTTCTGGACCCTTCTGAGGCCACTTCCCTGAGCAAGCCGGAGAATGGGGCAGTCTGCGTGATGTACACGCGAGGATTGCCGCTCCACGTCGGAACTTACTTCGATGTGCAAGGGGGGCGTATACTACATTCTCAAGAGGGTGCAGGGGTCATTTTCACTGCATCGAGGCAAGCCGGATGGATGAGACAAGAGTTCTTTCGCCCCCTGTAAAGACCAGATTGGTGGTCGGGGGGAATCTGCACCCCGATTTGGACGGTGGGGCGTACTACGTGGTTCCTGGCACGACGATTCGTGGCTTCATGGAACAACAGGGGATTGATGAGTTCCAAGCGCCGACGATGTGCGCGATGGGGGCAGAGCACGATAACTGGATCTTGCGAGAGGAATGGGACTCACGGGTCATTGAGGAAAACACGATCCTGATTGACGCTCGGATTGTCGCTCCCTACGGAGGTGGGGGCGGGGGCGGATCTCAAGCCGGGATGATTGTGGGGATGCTGTTCCTGGCTATTGTGGCTCCGTATTTAGGTGCGATTTTTGGAGCAGCCGTTTCAGGAGGAAGCGTGGGGGCAGCGGCAACGTCGTTTGGAGCCACCGCTGCGACTCTCGGCGTTGCTTCTACTGCTACGACCACTTTTGCCGTGACTAAGGCACTTGTGACCGGGTTGGTCTTGGTCGGCGGTTCATACGGTCTTCAGAAGATATTTGAGAATAAAATCAGGAGGCCGGAAGAGCCGAGTCCGACGTATTCACTTCAGACCCAAGGGAATGTGGCACGTCGAAGATCGCCACTGCCCTCTTTGACAGGATATCTGAGGATTGTTCCTGATCTGCTTGAAGAACCGTTCATCGCGTTCGAGGGACAAGACCGGATTGATACCGCATCGGGTGGACAACGAGGGCGAACGGGTCGCTCAGTACAATACGTCTTCCAAACTTGCTATCTGTCTCAAGGCTATGTGGACAAAGACTCGATAGCTCCGTTCATTGGAGGTCGAACGCTCAAGGGACTGACAGAGGCAGATATTGAGATCAGGCACCCTGGAGAGGATTTAACTCTTATTCCAGCCGCGTTTGATACCGTTTCGACTGGCAATCTCCCGCTTCAAGGACCAAACGAGTATCAGTTGATTTCAACTGTCGATGAACTCCTTACGGATATTGAAGACAATGACGTAGGTCAGATTTTCCCAAGGGCGCAGAAATCAGAACTCGTAGTTCACAGCGCAGTCAATGACACGGTTCTTGCTGGAGAAGATGGTCCGGCTGGGGAAAACTCCACGACTATCTATTTCTCAGGAATCCAAGCTCACACAACAGTATCTCCGAATAACTATGTCGTTTATGGAGATTCCCCGGACTATACGGTTACGTGGCCCGCTACCAATGGTACGGATGCTGCTACCCTGAGAGATAAGTTTGCCAATGGGGGGTTTACCGGGCTGACGTTCTTTTTGGGGGATATGTATGACTACAGCGCAATCACGGCGAATCTGATAAAGACCAGCGGCCCGATTCCGGGATCAGGCGCTCAAGATCCGCACTGGAACAACAGGGACGATCAAGGGCGACAAGATGGAGACAGGACGGATTATAAAACCCAGTGGGGGATACTATCCAGAAGCCCTGGTGAGACAGTCCATCAAAACGGTGCATCAGGGCGTCTGGCGAAGTATTTCAGGGTTCCGGGTAACATTGAGTTAAGATCAGATTCTTCTATCTACGAATGGCTAGATTCCAACCACAACAGTACCATAGGAGTAAACAAACTCTCTAGGCATAATCACTGGACATCTCCTTATGTCGAAAATCTAGGTATGCGTCTGTCGCATCCTCAAAGGTTACGGCACATCGTAAACTCTGGGGTGGATGCGACCAGTGGTCGTCCGTGGATTAAAGTCACCCCGCGATTTGACCAAGGGGTGCAACTACGTTGGGAGGAGTCGAACAGTCCTGCTGGGGACGATCAAGCAGGACCGGGATTCTCTCTCGGCCACATCAAAAAAGATTGGACAGCACCACTGCGAATGGATCGGTCTACCGGCAAGGCTCAGACCGTCAACATTGATATCGTCGGCGGGACTCTCGTTGGTCGCAGTGATGGCGGCAATGTTTATCGGTGGGGCGTCGGCGTCAGCGTTCAAGTCAGGCAGATTGACCCGAGCACAGGGAATCCGCTTTCTCATTGGTATGAGGCGGAAACGATATTCCATGAATGGAAGCATCAGAACAATCCCCAACCCGCAAATCTCACAAATGCGCTGGGGAGGCAGCGATCTGGCACCATCCTCGGTAGTGCGCGTGGAGTGGTCGCGTCTCATTGGTCTACGCATCCCATTTGGGGTCCAGCATCAGAGATAAATCCACTAGGAATTACAATCAACGCGGATGTATTGAACGTGCCGAAATCGCCAGTCATGGGCAGTGCGGGCAAACTAGAAAGCGTTGTAAAGAACAATGAGTATTGGGCGAATCAACCGACGGGAGCCGTTTGGACGGGGCCACAGTACCTTGAAGTTCGTGTTCGGAGAACATCCCCTACTGGCAAAGACCCATATGAACAAGATGGAAGTTACGACGAAGATACGAACGTAGCGGATGATCGTATTCAGTGGGCGGGTCTTCGTTTCGGATTGACTGAGGTTGATGGTCCAGCACGGTCGTACAATCACGGCACGGTCGCTGAGGTAAAAATCAGGGCATCTGCCAACCTGAACTCTCAGAACTCGCGGGAGTTGTCCTTCGTATGCCACAGGCGTCTACCTACCTATGGGCAAGCCGTTTACGTGGACGTTGGTGGCACAAGAACTCCCGTTGCGCTGGCGGCTGATCCGCTAAAGACACTGGTTGGGTCTAAGCGGGTTGTCCTGGCGTTCACCGATCACAATATGGCAGTCGGTCAGAAGTTTACTCTAGCCGGTCTGTCGAACTTGAAGGATGCGACTGGCGCGGCTGGTACGATAAGTCCAAACGGAACCCACACGATCACAGAATTGCCATCAAAGGACTCTATTGCGTTCGAGATATCGACAGCAGCGGTCTACACCGAGGATGATGATATCCAAGCCGCAAACCCTACGTTAGATGTGGGGCCGGATGCGGGGGGATCAAGCGGCACAATCATTTCTGTCAGTCATGACGGCATATCTGGCTATGAGCACAATCCCGGTTACAAGATAAAACCCGACCCGAATAATGCTTCCGCTGTCCATCGGACGATTCCGGCAGATCCGGTGACAGGGGATACCGTTGCGGTTGGCGATACGATTACGCCGGCGTTGATTGGTCAATTCTCGTTAGATTACTACGACGTAGACCCACAATACTTCACGAAGACTGAGAGCGGGGTGTGGCACGCGCTCGATATGCTGCGTGACCCGTTCTACGGAGCGGGTATCCCCGACTCACAGATCGACCTGGATACGTGGGCACACTACGCATCCATTCACGGCGGAAAGGCGCTTACCCCATCAGGAGGCGGAACAGCGGTTGCCAAGTTGCCAGACACTCACGCTTTCTACTTTGACCAACGTGGGACGTGGTTGGATTCAGTGGCACAGACCCTTCGCGTTCACCGCCTGAAACTCCTGAATAGCTTTGGCAAATGGACCGTTGTCAGGGATGAGCCTCAGACGCTCCCGGTGGCAGCGTTTTCGAGTCGAAACATTGCCAGGGAATCGCTTCAAGTCTCTTACAGCCTGAACAGGACCGACCTGCCCAAATGGGTTCAAGTCGAGTTCTTCAACAAGAACACATGGAACATGGACACGGTGGATGGGTACTTGGAGGACCAAAACCCTAACGAGACAAACATCGACACAGTTCGATTGCCTGGGATTCAAACTTACGACCATGCATGGCGGGAAGCACGTTATCTGACCGCTGATGCTCGATACAGACGTACACAGGTGAAGTTCTCGACGGAGTATGAAGGGCTGATTCCACTCCCAACGCAGGTCGTCACAGTAAACCACCCGATACCGGGTTGGGGGCAGGCCGGCGACGTAATCGCCTATGACGATAATGGCGGATCAGGGCCATACACGATTACTACAGACCAGATCCTTGACTGGCGTGGAACGCCGATTGACCACAATGGCGCGTTTGATTCAGCCACGGATATTGCGGCTTGGATCGCCGTAGGTTCAAGCACGACCATTGTTGCTGAAACAAGCGATGCTCATCTAGGCGAGGGATGCGTCAAACTGACGAAATCGAGCACGAATACATCGTTCGGTATCGAAAATGTCAATGTAGCGATTCCGACCGATCCGTTGACGGCAGCAGATGGCGCAGGGCTGTATTTCGTCGCCTACGCTAAGGCGGCGAACGCTCAAACAGTGGGGAAAAAGGTCCGTTACAAACTTGACCCTGACGGAACGGGCAATAATGCCGTGACGGGTGGATACGCGACTCTGAGCGAGGATTACTGGACCCCACTGGAGATCACCTACGACATCGCTGGCGGGGATGTGACGCAGATTGATTCCCTTGTTGTGGAGATGGACCCCACAGACGTGGCGAATGGGGATGTCTTCTTGTTGGATAGCTCGCTCGGTTGGACTCTGGGTGGCGAGCACACCTTCTCGTTCAAAGGCGATGAGGGACAGCCCGCCCCTGATCCTGGCTTCGCGTCTACCATTAGAATACCGGGCGACGATACCAAAATAAGAAGCAACACGGACCTTGAATCGGCCACAGGACTGAACGGAGTGATAAATACGGACGCCGATGGACGTGACCGCACTCAGTTCATGTTCGGCAGGACGCTATCGTTTAACAAGAAGTGCGTTGTTTCGGGAATTGATCCACGGAACGCAGAACTTATTGATGTCGATACCATCGTAGATGATGCGCGGGTTCACACTGTAGACGGCACAGGAAGCCTTCCGCCTACAACCACGGAGGTTCTTGAATCAACGCCAGATGTACCAGTCTTGGAGTTTGTAACGGCTTCCCTGCGAGGCCCAGTAAACGGCAGGGTTATCGACGTATCGTGGGCACCAGTCAACGGGGCGTTCGCGTATGACGTAGATTACTGCACAAGCGATTACCTTCTGTATAAAACCAGCGCGACAGGGGGAGGGACATTCGATGACGGGGATCAGTTAGTTTGTATGCCTGCTGTCCGAACGATTGGGTCAGTATGGGGCGAGACGGTTTCTTTTCTTGCTCGAAACTTTGCATTGGGGGGCACTAACCCTAATGAGTGGTGTAGTCTGGTTTTCCCCTCCTCGGCAGTCGTTCCGATAAACACTGGGGATTGGTTGTATATCTCTGATTTGCCGGATGCTGGCGGACTTACGGCAAATCAATTCACGGGGTATTTTCAGGTCACGGTTACAACGAGCCCTGGCCTCATATTAGTTTCGTGGCGAGCCGCAACAAGTTTTACGACTACTCACACTAATATCCCAGCATGGGGAGCGTCTTACGCGGTTGATACCGGATTTCGTGGAACAGTTTTCACCGATCAGACAAAATCTCCACCCTCACAAATCGACAAGGAGTTTCGGTTTTATCACAACGAGGATGCGGCCTCGTTGGATACCAATCGGCGCATCGGCCCTGTGCCGAAAAGCCAGGATGCGTTCTTCAATATTGAAGATGGGACAGTCGAATCATTTCCATTCAGTTCTATCTTCGCCGGATCAGGTGACTACTCGTTCCTTATAGTAGTAGAAGACCCTATTTCAACGCTTCAGTGGACTTCCATTGGCGATGAAGTGACAGGGACCACGTTGTCAGCCCCAATCGTGTTTGATCTCCCATCCGATGTTGATGATATCGTGCGGGTTCGAGCAAGGGCGTTGGGTAGAACCTTTGGTCCGTACAAGGAGATTGTTGTCAGATCGTCCGAATCATTGCTCGAAGGAGACAAACCGACAGTGGCATCTCCTCCGGTTGGAGGAACCTATAATACATACGACTCAACGCTAGAGTTCGAGCCGCTTCGGGGCGACAAGCTCTACGGACATCGACTAGGGATTGAGGTGAACAAGACGAACTCGTCGGTTTATGACTTCTCTACGATTGGATTGTCGCAGGCAGTTGCTCGTAAGGTTACGTTCACCAGCGCAAATTACGATCAATTCATTGAGTTTATTGAACTGCCCGTAGGCGCGGTCGTTACATCAATCGACATTCATACTAACACTAATGATGCCGCTGTTGTCGCAACTGCGGATTACCGTCTACTGGTCGGGTACACAGTTGGGGTGGATGCAGCAGGGGTAGCGTTTGCAGCAGACGAAGATGCCTACGGGGTAGTCGTCAACCCCCTGTTCACGAGCGGGGACATGGCCTCTATTGACATGAACTCCACAAATGGATTGGACGGGTCGCCCCCATTGCAGGGGAAGGGAGTTCAGTTGGGCAAAAGCGACACAGAGGCGCGGGTCTGTGGGATTAAGTTGGCTGGGCCTGTTGGTTCACCGCCGACATCGCAAGTAATGACCATTACAATCCACTACCATAACGCGAGCGAGACGATATGAAGAAGTTAGTTACGGCGATTGCGCTACTGTTGTGGGCGTCCCAGGCATGGGCACAGCAGAGCACTCAGGCGGGCGGCACAGGGTGTTCTACGCCGGCCACTGCTGCACGGCTCGGGGTAATGTCCCCGACGATTGGTACGGTCTGTACGATTACAGACGGGGCATCGGCTACGGACTGCACGACGGGTGGCGGGACGGACAAGGTGACGTGTTTCTACTGCGGAACGGCGTGGCAGTCGTCTTCGTGCGGTGGAGCGAGTGGCGGGACGGACGTTGCATTGGACTTGGGTGACACCGGGTCCAACGACAGCGCGGCGATCAACGAGATAGCCACCAACGGCGATACCAACTCCATCTTCACGGAACCCGCCGCAGACAAACTCCTGATTGATGCATCCCAGAACTGGCCGGCGTGTGACGCAGCAACGGCAGCAGATGGCCTGAGCGCGTCATGCAATCAGTGCGTAGACATCTCGACCAATACGAACCTGAGCGTCGGGGCGGGGTTATCGCTGCTTTCATCTAGCATTGGAGTGGTATCGAACGCGAGTGGGTTCCTTAATGACGGAGGGACGACTTCTTTATCTTGTTCAGCGGGCACGGACGGTCGAATCCAAGTAATGGACAATGGGAGCCTCGAATACTGTGATGGGGCCGCTACATCGGTCCTCCAATCCTACGACCCTGCAACGACACTGACCGCAGGAACGGGTCTTACAGGGAACTTCGTTATTGACACGAGTTCGACGATTAATTGCGATGATGCAGTAGCAAACGGGACAACGAAAGGGTGTAGTACGTTCGCCTCAGCGGACTTCGCTACGGCGACAGCAGGAGTTGTTTCACTGAACCCCTCTCACACGGGATCAGCGCACCATGATGCCGTCACGTTGGCGGGAACGCCGGATTACATCACCCTGTCAGGGCAACAACTTACTCTTACAAAGCTCAGTATTTCTGATGACACCGATCTTTCATATGGACCCGGTGTAATATTGATTGGCGGGGATACGCTGTACGTAGCGTCCCAAGAAGAAGCATTTATAACAGATGGTGGCGCGACAAATCTGACGTGCTCCAGCCCTCAAGGCTATGGGTCAATGCAGGTGATGGATGACGGGAGCCTCCAATGGTGTGACGGTGCCGCCACACCTGCTCTCCAAACCACGAACAACTTCGTTAAGACCACTGGCGATACCATGACCGGCGACCTCACGATTACTGACGTGGCGGCTGGTTCTGTATTGACTCTGACTGGATTGGAGAGCGAGGACACGCTTGTTCTGGCCTCGGAGAATGCAACGTCTCCGTCTAATAACGATGCAGCGATGTTAGCCATGTCAGTCGAAAACGACGCTAATACGCAAGTTGTTGGTGGGCGTATTTTAATGCAGATGGTCGATGTAACCGATACGTCTGAAGACAGTCAAATGGCGTTTCAGATCATCGACGATCAATCTGTAAATCCAATAATCCCCCTTCAGTTGGCTAACTCCGCTTCAGGACTTCCGTCCGTGGTGATTAATCCTGGACTACAAGACATTGATTTTCTTCATTGGGCTTCCGGTAGTCCGACTAAAACCATTGCTTGTGATGCTAGCACTCAGATTTGTGACTTTGCTAAGAGCCCTACTGTCGCGGGCGGTGCAGATACTACGTATGTCGCAGTTGCCGGTGATGCGATGACTGGTGCGCTAAACATTGACGCTAGTACGACTCTGGCCCTACAGGCTTACAGTAATGTAGGTACGGACGCGACATACGCTCGTCTTGGCTGCGATGGAGATGGAGTAGATGGGGCGTTCTGCAATATGGAGCTTACGGCAGACAACAGCGTTGGCACTGAAGTGGGTGTGGCTCAGATCAGGCATACGGCGATGGACACCGACAACGGTTCACTGGACGGCAGGGTAGAAGTCCTCGTTAAAAGTGGGGGTAGTTACAGGGGACTACAGCAATGGGTCAGTAACGCGGAGGGAACCAAGACCGTCCTCGTAAATCCCGGAAAGTTTGACGTAGACTTCCGAGTATATGGCGTTACCAGTAACAATATTTTTGCCTGCGACGCGGGTACCGAAGTGTGTTCGTTCCTGAACCCGCCCACGGGTCTGTCTGCAACTACCATGACGAAGTTCCAGACAGGGGCACCCGGTTTTAATGGAACATCAACGCAAGAGACGGCAGGATCGGCGTATTGTGTGAAGTGGTTCGTCCCCGGTCGCATTGCCGATGCAGACACAATGGATTTTGTTCTCTCAGCCGGGACTGATGTATCCGAAGTTGTAGAGTTGGGGACATACAGTGCGGACGGACAGACTCAGTATTTTGAATGCACAGTGCCAACGAGCAGTGGAACTGGCAGTCTGAACTGCTCGAATGATAACGCTACGCCTGCGGCCATTCCGCCAGGAGACGTTTGGATGTGTGTGACCACAAGCACTGGGAATGTGGCATTTTACAGTATGCACGCAAGTACGAATCAGGGGCGATACTGCACACACACCGAAACTGTTACGTCGGGCGAACTCCCTGACACTTTGACGAGTCCGTCGTGTACATGGACCAACCTGCTGCCAGCCTATTTGGGCCTGAGTGACGAGTAAGGAGATTGACGATGAGAGCGTTTTATTTAGCTACGGCGATTGTCGTGGCGATGGCGAGTGCCGTTTCCGCACAGCAGACGAGCCGGGATCTGATTATCCGCGATTACCTGATGGACCGGATGACGGAACAGGGGATTTCCTGCGACCAGGTATTGTCTGAGTATCTGGACATAACTGCTCTCCCGCGTCCCGAGCAGGATGCGATTCTATCGCCTTACGTCGAGGGTAAAGTGGCAGAGGTGGAGCAGGCTCAGGCAGTCAACGAGCGCCGTCAGCAGGATACGGCAGCGAGACTGGAGCGGTTGAATCAATTCCGGGGGAACCCGAATCCGTAGAGGTACTGATATGCCGACGATGAGATCACGAGTCACCAATCTTGAAGCCGACGTGGAGGAACTGCATCGCCGTCTCCGCGCCGCCGAATTGAAGTCCTTGGTCCTTGACCAGCAGGTGGAGACTCTGGAGAGGTTGCTGACGGAGTTCCGGCGTGCCCTGTACCCGGCGTTCCGGCGTGGGTTCCCCGAGGGGCAGGAGTTGGAGAGGCTGTTCCTGCTCGTGGAGGGCTTGGACCTCGGTTACGACGAGGAATAGCCCTAGAACGCCCCTCAGAAGCCCGTAAGCGGCTGCTAGCGCGTCCATGCAGTTAAGCGGTAACATGACTCCATGTTGCTCAGAATATTGGCTGTCGCGGCGTTTTTGGCGGGTTCTACGCCCGCTGTAGCTCAACTGACAAGTGAGCAGGGCGGGACCAACTGTTCCGGGCCTGTTACCAAGTCCCAACTCTCGACATTTGCGGCACGGTCGAACCGTGCAGGCGATACCGAGTGCGTGATTACGGATGCCCTGAACTCTCAGGACTGCGATCCGACGGCGAACACTGGGAGCGCCATTGCCAAATGCGTTATCACCAGTGGGACGAATAACACTTGGCAGGCGATTGGGTCGGAGGTGACTGCCGGCGTGTCGAGCGTGACCGGCGGGACTGATATCACCTGTACGCCGACCAGTGGGGATGTGACCTGTAACGCGGACGGTACTCTCGCCCGCGACACCGAGGTTCCCAGCCTGGAGCAAGACCCGGTTTTCGGGGAGATGGACACGGAGACTGAGTTAGAGACTCAGTTGACCAATGTTACCGACGTTTTCACCGATAATGACGGGGCATTGACGGACGACGATCTGACCGACGATTCGGTCGGGGAGTTGCAGGACGTGACCCTGAGTGGGACGCCTCAGAACCGCGATGTACTGGTCTACGACGGGGTTTCCGCCTTTGTGGACCGTCTGTTGGTCGAGGCGGACATTTCGGACCTTTCCCATACGACAGACACCGGGCCGGCGGTCGATTGCCCTACAGCGACTCATGTCCAACTCGGGGATGGCTCGTGCGTGGACCCGGCAACGCAGGCGGAACTTGATACCCACGAGGGGCAGAACGCGAATGTCGCGCACGGCGAGGTAGACCCGGCGGCGTGTACCAACGCGGCGTGTACGGTCAGCCTTGCCAATGACACGGTTACAGGGGGCACGCAGAACCGCTGTGCCCGATTCGACGGTTCCGGCAACCTCGTCTCTGCCGGTGGGGATTGCAGTTCCGGCGACACCGACACCACCTGCCTCGATACCGGGGTAAACTGCCTGTTCGCGGGAGCCTCCGCTGAGGGCGGGGCAGCCACATCTGCTGCCGCTCTGGAGAACGATGCCCTCGACTCGATGGCTGAGATCGCTACGACCCTGAAGGTTCGGGCGGATGACACGGACACCAAACTCCTGACGACCAGCATCTCCCCGCCTGCTTCTAACACCTGCCTGGAAATAGACTCAAACGGCTCTGTAGTGCTCGCTAGCGCCGCCTGCGGCACTGGAGGCGGGGGTGCCCCAGGGACCGACACTGTGGGCACAGATGAACTGGATGACGGCGCAAACAGCCCAACTGCCGGATATGCGGTTATTGTTGATAGTGGGACGACAGGGTTTGAATATGTCGATCCCGCCACTCAGGCAGAACTCGATACGCATACGGGCAATACGGACATCCACGTAGACCATACGGCGGTATCGGTCACGGCTGGAGATGGTCTGACCGGGGGCGGGGATATTTCGGCTACGCGAAACTTCGCTGTCGGGGCGGGGACTGGAATCGCGGTCAACGCGAATGACGTGCAGTTCGATTACGCGGACGCGGGAACAGATCCAGCTCTCGGGGCAGACGAGTGTGTGTTCTCAAACGAGGGCACGAGTGACGGCGGATGGGTCTGCGAGGGTCCGGTAGCCGACTCAACGGAGACACGTTTCCGCGTAACCGAATCCACCACGACGGACAAAATCATCACATTCCCCGACGCCACCGGAGAAGTGACTCTGCTCGGGCAGTCCATTGATGACGGTGAACTTACCGAGACATATTGCCAACAGGACAAGACGAATTGCGCTACGTGGACGCTGGGAACAGATACCACGGCGGAACAAGACCCTGCTGCCTGTACGAACGCGAACTGCACCGTAGATATTACGGGGGACACGGTTACAGGCGGTACTGCAAGTCGATGCGCTCGTTTTGACGGTTCTGGCAATCTTGTGGCCGCTGGTGGGGATTGTTCGTCGGGAGACACAACTATCGCCAATACGACGTGCGATACCGATACGTGTACGCTCGACGACGATACGATAGTCCTCCTCAATGCCAATGGTGCAGCCCCCACCACGGATGGCGAGATCAAATACGACCGAACCTCTGAGCGTATTGAGGTAGGGGATGGGACTGGAACCGTCGAGTTCTATTCCGGTGCCCACACGGTTGATACCGACACCACCTGTCTTGATGCAGGAGTGACCTGTAACTTCGCGGGATCGTCCTCGGAAGGCGGTGCAGCGACCTCTGCCGCAGGGTTGGAGGCGGATGCGCTTGATGCGATGACTGAGATCGCCACGACTCTCAAGGTTCGCGCAGATGATACCGATACGAAGCTCCTTACCACCAGCGTTGCGGCACCTGGGTCAGCGACCTGTTTGGAGATGGACACGAATGGGTCTGTAGTCCTATCCAGTGGTGCGTGTGGCGTGGCAGGATCGGTCGGAACCGATGTTGTTGGTACGGATGAATTGGATGATGGTGCGAATACTCCTACGGCGGGCTACGCGGTTATTGTAGACAGTGGAACCACTGCCTTTGAGTACGTAGATCCCGCAACTCAAGCGGAACTGAACACCCATACGGGACAGAACGCCAATGTGGCACATGGAGAAATCGACCCGGACGCTTGTACGAACGCTAACTGCACAGTCGATCTCTCTGGGGATACGGTCACTGGCGGAACCGCTAGCAGGTGTGCTCGATTCGATGGTTCTGGAAACCTTGTTGCTGCATCCGGCGACTGTTCTGCTGGGGACACTGATACGACTCTTTCAGGCAGCACAGCGGGAGGCGATCTCACCGGAACGTACCCCAATCCCACCATTGCAGTAAATGCAGTTGCGCTCGGCACTGATACAACCGGAAACTATGTAGCTACGATTGCCGATGCCGGTAATGGCAAGGTTACAGTTGTTAATTCAGGGGTCGAAGGGGCAGCGGTCACTCTTGATATTGCTACGCTGACATTGGGGACCGATACGACAGCAGAGCTAGACCCAGATGCTTGCACAAATACGAATTGCACGGTGGACATAACTGGAGATACAGTCACGGGCGGTACGGCGAGCCGGTGTGCTCGGTTTGATGGCAGCGGCAACTTGGTTGCAGCAAGTGGGGATTGTTCGTCTGGAGATACGACAATCGCCAACACCACTTGCGATACCGATACCTGTACCCTCGATGACGATACTATCGTCCTATTGGACGCGGATGGTGCTGCTCCTACCGATAATGGCGAGATAAAGTACGACCGAACCACCGAGAGGATTGAAGTAGGAGACGGAAGCGGAACTGTAGAGTTCTACTCTGGCAGTCATACTGTAGATACGACTTGCCTCGATGGCTCAGTGAGCTGTCTTTTTGCTGCATCTTCTACTGAAGGGGGCGCTGCAACCAATGTCACAGTTGCAACCTCCGCAGATACGACAGCCTCGATTGCATTTTTTGAGAGTGCAACGGGGAGTCTCGGAGCGAAGACCGACGCGGATCTTACATACAACGCGACGACGAACGTACTTACCGCCACCGGGTTTGCAGGTAATCTCACTGGAACAGCCGACTTCGCGGATAAACTGTCTCTTGACCCAACTGACTGTTCAGCAGGGGAGTTTGCCAACGCAATCGACAAGGAAGGGGATCTGACCTGCGCTACGGTCGGGCTTGATACCCTGTCGGACGTGAACATCACTGGGCCACTCCAGAACCGGGATGCGTTGATGTACGATTCTACTGCGACTGAGTGGGTAGACCGCCCCCTCGTAGAAGCCGATATCAGCGATCTGAGCCACTTCACGAACTCGGACGAGACTGACCCCGTATTCAGCGCAGAAACGACCCTGAGCGCCTTGGAAACCCGCATAGGAGCCACTCTGGTGCCCACATCCCAGAAGGGAGCAGCCAATGGGGTGGCTTCCTTGGATGGGTCCGCGAAAGTGCCGGTTTCACAGCTACCTGACTCAGTGGTTGGGTCGGTCAAGTTTGCCGGCACCTGGAACGCCAACACGAACAGCCCCGATCTCACATCCACTGGTTGTCAGACCTCTCCGGGGGATGAAGGGAACTACTACGTCGTCTCGACAGCGGGTTCTACGAACCTCGACGGTGAGACGCAGTGGGAAGTTGGCGATTGGGCGATTTGTGAAGATGACTCAGGATTGGCTTGGGCACGAGTTGGAGCAGGCTCCCGAGTAACCAGCGTACACGGTCGGGTTGGAGCAGTTACCGCGAATACCTCGGACTACGATGCAGATCAGGTAGATAACACTCCTGCCGGCAACATCGCGGCGACTGATGTTCAGGCGGCTCTGAACGAGTTGGATTCGGAGAAACTTGGAGCGACCGCTGCGGCAGGTGGTGATTTGGACGGAAACTATCCAAATCCGACTATCAGAGCCAACGCGGTTGCACTCGGAACAGACACGACGGGTGCCTACGTTGCGACTATTGCCGATGCCGGAAACGGGAAAGTCACGGTAGCGAACTCGGGCGCGGAAACAGCAGCAGTTACGCTCGACATTGCTGATGTCTTTGTACTGAACACTGGGGACACGATTGATGGCTCTACGTCCACCAATCTGACCATCACGGGCGGGAGCAGCCAAGGGGCCACCGACCTACTGACGGTTGAACAGGACAACGGGACAGATGTGTTTTCGGTGAGCACATCTACCGTCGCTGTCGATAAAGGAACCTTGAGCGTTTACCAAGACAGCGCGGCTGCGAACGCCTTTGTCTTGCAGCGCGATTCATTTCTTCCCTCGCAAGAGATGATGGTTTTGAATGGGGCGAGCGCAGGCAAAGTGGCAGCGGATGATGACAACTTCTACATCAGCTACCGATTTGAAGATGACTCGCCGGCACTGACCACCGTGGCGAGGCATTATGTGGCTCAGACCGACGCCACGGCCAATAGTTCGGATTCCGAGATGTGGTGGCAGATCATCGACGATGAGACATTCGTCGTGCCGTTCCAGATTGACAACCCGGCAAGCAGCGCACCGCAGGTGCAGAGTCATGTTCAGTTTGTTGTGGATACTGTGACCGGGGACAATGCAGTCCAGTTGCCCAATGAATCAATCAGTGACGCTGAAACAGCAGACGATCTGACCATTGCCGGGGGAACGATTGGAACATCCGACATTACTCTCAAAGCCGGAACGGCTCCGACGGCAGATGGAAGAATCGAATGGGATTCTACTACAGAGACAATCAAGGTCGGGCATAACAACACAGCCACGTTAGTGTTTCATCCGGGGGCGCACTTTACGAACGGAGACGAGACTGACCCAGTTTTCTCGGCTGTTGATACTGAGGCGGAACTGGAATCCCATCTGACCGATGTTACGAACGTGTTCACCAACAATGATGGCGCACTCGATGACGATGATTTGACGGATGACACCATCGGCACACTCTCGGACGTAACCGTTACGGGTCCGCTGGCCTCTGGGGATGTTCTTATCCATAACGGGTCGGCTTTTGTTGATCGCCCACTGACAGCAGCGGACATTGCCAGTGGAACCCTTGCTCACGAAAGGGGTGGGCTTGAGGCAGATGTTTCGGCGTATAACGGCCTTGTTCGTATCTCGGGCGGTACAACGACTAACATCACGGATCTGTCGGGTCTGAACACGGCTCTTGGGTCGAGCATCGCTGATGGTGCCCACAATGCCGACCAGAACTTGTTTGAGACATTTGCTACGCCTTCGGGCACCAGCCCGGTAGCGGACAGCACGACGGATACGTTGACCTTCACGGCGGGCACCGGGATTACCATCAGCGGTGATAGTGGGGCCGATACCATCACCCTGACCCCGACTTTGGGCGACAGCATTTCTGCCGCAGAGATAGCAGACGGGGACCACGGAGACTTCACTTACACGAGCGGAGTGGCATCGCTTGATGACGATGTAGTGGCCCCGGCGGAAATGGCAGATGCCGATCATGGTGACTTCACATACGTCTCAGGGGCAGCGTCACTTGATGCAGACGTAGTAGCTCCGGCAGAGATGGCTGATGCCGACCACGGAGATGTTGCGTGGGACGGTGGTACAGCGGAAGTCCAGAGCATGACTACTTCTGCCATCGGTGCAGATACCAGCGTGTCGATTGCGATGTTTGGCGATCCCGATGGAACGGTTCAGACCATCCACACGGACCCTGGGTTGATCTACGATGCGACCAATAATGTACTCACCGCCACGGATCACGTTACGGTTGGCGATACCGAGTATCAGATGGAGGTGAACGGCAACGCTACAACCTCCCGCCTTGCCATCGCTACCGATGACGGCGAAACCACGGTGGCCGAGGTTGAAGCCCACCGACACGAGAACACTAACGCTGGGCGTGGAGCCATTATCTACGGAGGCAGGAGCCGAGGCTCGATTGCCACCCCGGCTGCCGTACAGTCGGGAGACAGGCTTCTGACAATCTACGCGCTTGGACATGACGGCACGGACGAGGCTATCAGCGCAGAAATCGACTTCACGGTCGGGAACACTCCGGGCACCGACGATATGCCCGGCACAATCGAGTTCAAGACCAGCGCAGACGGCTCTCAATCGCCCACTACGCGCCTTACGATTGATGAAGCCGGCGTATCTACCTTCTCAGGTAACGTGGTCATATCGGCCACTGGAAACGATTCTCTGCAACTTGCCACGGGAGCCATCTCGGACGGCGAAGTGGCAGATGACCTCACGATTGCCGGAGGGACGATTGGTACTTCTGGAATCACCTTGGTTCAGAGCACGGCTCCGACCCCGACCGATGAGGGAGTTATTGAGTGGGACACTGATGACGACCACATCTACGTAGGTAAAACCGGAGGGGCAGCGGTGTTCGTGCCCACCGAGGATGTTTCTGGTGACATAACGATGACGACCGCTGGCGTGACTGCTATTGAACCCAACGCGGTTGCACTCGGAACAGACACGACAGGCTCTTATGTTTCCACCATCGCTGATGCTGGAAACGGAAAAATCAGCGTAGGGAACTCGGGCACGGAAACGGCAGCGGTGACGCTTGATATTGCTGCGGACAGCCTCGTGGAAGCGGATCTTGATGCTACCAATACCCCAAGCGCGAGTGGGGATGTTCTTACGTATGACGGAACAGCCGGGTTCACTTGGGCCACGCAGAGCAGTCTCAGCGTAGGTAGTGCTACCTCAGCCACAAATGCTACAAATGCCACGAACGCGACCAACGTAGCAGTGGACAATGCGTCTACTGACACTACGACATTCGTGGCTTTCGTAGAGACAGACTCATCATCAAATCAACAGATTAACATCGACGCTGGGCTGGCATACGACCCGACGACTAATAACCTCTCGGCCACCACGTTCACAGGTGCCCTGAGCGGGAACGCCTCGACTGCTACGACTGCCTCGACTGCTAGCGCAGGTGATAGCGCAACAGACTTCTTCAGTGCGGGGAGCATTGTTGTTCAGGATAACAATGCAGTGACGGACCTGGAGGGCACGGGCCTGAGCATTTCAGCGGGTACGCTCAATTCTACTCTCGCTATCGAAGAAGGCGACGCTTCCGCAGGTGCAGCGAGCATCTTGGATTTCGCTAGTACGTTTGCGTCAGTATCCTGCACTGCCGGTGAGTGTGATGTCACTACTGGGACGGGAGTGATGACGACTTCAACGGATGTCTTGGAATCCCAGATCCCGACAATCGTTGCGACTGATAATGACAATCTCTGCGTAGGTGCAGCTAGTGATTGGTGCATCCAGCACGACACTACGAGAGGTGCTGATACAGGAGAGGTTCAGGACGATACCTACTTTGTAGGCAAGTTGTTCGCAGAGAATGATTGGCAGTTACAGGATCTTGCCAACGCAGACATCAACCAAGGCTATCGAAATAATAATAACCTAACGGAAGATGGAAAAATCTCCACTAGCATCAGTCCTAGTGCAAGCGTTACCGACTCAAGCCTGATGGAGCACATTGAAGTCGATTACTCGCTGGCAACCCTACCTATGCACGCTGCAAGGCGCGTAGCAGTCGCGCAAACATCTAGTGGCGCTGTAAACAGGAACTTGGTTGTTTACTCGGCTGGAACCGGGACTAACTCAAACGCCACTGGTGTCTTGGTTGTTGATTATCTTTGCACAGCGACTCTCCAAGGCACGACAGTTGGTGAATATTTTGTCGAAAAAGGCGCGTTTGTTTTTCAGAGAAATGCTAATGGCACCTTCTCCGGGACGCCCACGCAGTTATACGTAGATTCTCACACATCAACCGCGAGTGGGTACTCGTTTGATGTCTCTGGTTATACTGCATTTGGCGCGGCGGCTCTCCAAGCCAACGATACTACGTCGGGAGCAGCAGGAACCGTCTCGTGGGTTTGTACCCTAGAGGAGATATTTAATGCGGGCTAATTTGAACGCGCTTGCGTTACTGCTGTTGCTAGTAGCCGGTGATAGTTACGCGGAGACTTTCATTTGGGGAAATGAGATATGCGGCGGGCTATCTACGTCGGAGTGGCTTACTGGGCAGGTGTTTTCTGGAAGTAGTAGCACTAGGCCGACTGTTAGTACCACGACGTTCGGTGATGACACGAATACCTGTTCGATTTATTACGACGTTCCAACGCCATCCGCTTCCCGCTACCTGAAGCGCAGCGACGGGATCAGTTCCGAAAGTACAATATGTGCTTACGCCAAATTGAACGTGGCTACGCTACCCACCTCTGCCAGCCAACGACGACAAGTTCTCCGATTTGATGATGGAAGCGGAAATCCTACGGCCATCTTAGTCGTTGAGCGACTTACGTCATCAACATATCGAGTACGGGCATACTACGAGGACGATGGCGCGGAGTGTCAGACATCAACCAATGACGGGACCGAATGTTCGGATGCGGCAACTGACTGCGATGAAGAAAACGCAGGCGAAGCGTCCTGCGTTGACGGCAATTCGGCTTATGCATCATTTGGTCCACTGAATACAAATCAATGGTACGCGGTCGGTTTAGAGCAAGACAATACCGCTGGCGATGCAGGGGATGTATCTGTTTCGATGTATGTGGGAGAGCCGGGAGCCGTTTATTTACGCGGTCAGCAAACACGGCCACAAGGATCGTGTTCCGGCGGAACAAACGCGGGGTATGCGTGCGGATCAGATGCCGATTGTCCGAGCAGCACTTGTAACACTACGGACGTGAGAACAGTCAATGATGTTTACATCGGAACATACTCAGACGGCCAGACGGACGCTTGGCAGTATTATCTGGACGATATAGTCATCACAGACAGTTCATGCAGTGTAGCGAACGCTAATTACAGGATCGCTTCGTTAGTGCCGGATTCGGACATCACAGTTAATTGGTCGAATACAACAAGCTGTAATGCGACAGGGCACTATGATTGCGTCAATGACGCTGCCTCTGGGGCATTGGATGATGAAACATCGTATATCTTTACGAACACGAATAACGACGATGAGACGCTAGGCTTTACCAATCTTAGCACTACAGACACCTGCACAAGCGGGACTTGTTCTTTGTCGAATATTTCATGCGACACGGATTCAGACTGCATGAGCAGTACCCCTGCAATCCCATTGGTGACTCATATCGGGTCGTGGAGAGATAATACGAACGCTTCATCTGGGTCCGTTAAGGACGTGACGTGTCAACTCAAAGTTGGAAGCGACTTGTCCTCCGGCGTGACTTACGCGGTTGATGAGCACGGCGATAACGAGTTCCAATTAGGGTGCTTTGAGGCGGTTGCTACCGCCCCTGATGCTACGTCGTGGGACTTCACCGATATTAACGCATTGGAGTGGAAAGGCGTTCACACGCGCTCAGGGTCGGTCGGACAGGTACGAGGAACCGCAGTATCAGCGGAAGCGTTGGTACTGCTTCCTGAGCCACCAGTACCGAATGTCTTGCCTGATAGAAACGGCGACGGATTCAAGACCGTCGGATTCATCGGAAACAGTCGTTTGAACAATGTCATGTCCGGTGGGTTCGTAGATCCATTGATTGAACCAGAGTCTTTGTATGATTGCGCTCAGGGCGGTCGCACCATAGGCGACCTGGAGCACAATTTAACAAACATCATTAACGGATCGGCAAGTGGGCATTTGTCCTGTTCTTCCCGGCGAGGAGACTTAAACAAAAAACTCGATGTTGCCTTGGTCATGATGGGGATAAATACGATAAAGCCCCTCATTATTGCTAGTCCGGTTGGAGGGGTTGTTTGTTCTCAAAACGCAGATTGTCCCCCTGACTCCGCGTGTAATTACGAAGGGCCATGCAGTTCAGGGACTTGTGCTAACGCCTCGGCCACTCTTGCCTGCACGGTGAACTCGGACTGCGGATACTGCACATCAGGAAACTATAGTTACTGCTACGACGATGGTGGCTCCGACGAAGGTAATTCCTGCTATTGTCCGAAAAGTTCTGGTTGGCGTCATGACCCAGCTGTGTTTGAAGGGTATTGCATAAACCCCGGCGACTTTGGCACTTCTTGTACTAGTCACTTCGATTGCGGATGCTCTACCGATGCTGATTGCTTTGGCGGAACTACGTGTAGTAACGGCACTTGTAGCTTCAGTAATTTCGCTGAGGGCGCTACTTGTCTGGCGGGGCACACGCTACCTACATCTCAATGTTTCACCGGATGTCTAAATGCCCCCGGATGCAGTTCCGGTGTGTGCATGGCTGCTGCCTCACAGGCCACCGTGGAAGACGCCTTTGCGGGGATTGCATCGTCAGTAGACTCCTCATCGGTCGAAATCGTCTTGGTCGCAACCCCTACGGCTCATGTCAGGGGAGATAAGCTCAATTCATCCCCACGGGCCGGCTGTTGGACATGGCATAATCATCAATTAAGCCAAATCCGCTCATACCTGAAGTCATTATCCTCCGTAGATGCTGACTATCACTGGGTCGATGCTTGGTCGCATTGGAAACAATGTTGTCCCAACGGTGACACCAACAACTGTTTATTTGATGGCATCCACCCGAATGATGCCGGTGCAGAGTGCATCGCGGAGATCATGCTGGAGTGTCTGGAGAACAAATACGGCACTGCGAATGGTGTCTGTACTGCAAGTGTTTGTTCCCAAGGCTCGATTGGGGATGTTTGTAGCACTAACTCTGACTGCGATACTTATAGATGTGCGTTTTGAACGTCATGAACGGAGGGATTGAACGATGCCGATGGTAGGTGGAAAGAAGTACCCATACACGAAGAAGGGCAAGGCTGCGGCGAAGAAGGCTGCGGCGGGAGGCTACGGTGCGATGGAGTCGGGCGCAGCGAAGAAGAAGGCCACCAAGAAGAAGGCAAAGAAGAAGTAATGGCGATTACGTACAGGGGCGAGAAGTTCGCCGGCTACAACAAACCGAAACGGACCCCGAGTCATCCGAAGAAGTCGCACGCGGTTCTGGCGAAGGACGGGGATGAGGTACGTCTGATTCGCTTTGGGCAGCAGGGCGTGAAGACCAATCAGACCGTGGGCCAGCGCAAGGCTTACGAGGCCAGGCACGCCAAGAGCATTGCCAAGAAGGACAAGCTCTCGGCTTCGTATTGGTCTACGAAGGTGAAGTGGTCGCCGTCGAAGACGAAATCGTCGTCAACGAAGTGGAAGAAAGGCAGTTAACCCCGCTTCCGGCGTCTTGGGTAGGCAAATTGCGCTCAGTGAAGGTAAACTGTTCGTATGTCGGATCTATCCAAGCACCGCCCCCGCGTGTTCGTCCATGTACCGGACGGTACAGAGTTCGAGAAGCGGGATGCTTTGAGCCTGCTGGCGACACTGGTCGCCGGCGAGGCTCTGAGCGAACCTTACGTCGGTAAACTCGCCGTAGCGTGGGTTGTCAGAAACCGCGTAGAAAACCCCAACAACGCATGGTTCGGTGCCGGGTGGCACGGCGTAATGCTGAAGAAGTGGCAGTTCAGTTGCTTCAACGCCAACGACCCGGTGTGTCCAAAATTGGTCAATGTGACCAAATGGGCAGGGGTCCGAAACTGGTACGAGTGCTACAAGGCGGCAGCCGCCGCGTTCTTCGATTTCGAGAACGACCCCACTAGTGGTGCGGACCACTACCATACGACCAGCGTTGCGCCGTACTGGGCCGCAGATGAGAAGCCGGTTGTTCAAATTGGTGCTCACTTATTTTACCGATTAAGCGAGGATTACTGATTTGAACGGGAACGGGAACGGGCATCACCATTTGGCAATCCGATTGCCGATTGTAGTGGTGACGACGTTGATTTCGGCGGGGATGGGATTCGCCATCGCTGCGGTTTCTTGGGACCACGACGAGAATCGGGAGATCCGTCAGGAGGCTCAGGCAATGGCGGATCTGACCTCTCAGGTACGCCACCTGGCAATAGTCATCGAGCGGGTAGAAACGTCCGTAAACGACCATATAGGGCTTTCTGGGCACCCTCTGACGGACCAACGGCTCCAGCAGTTAGAGTCGGTCACGTCGGATACGGCGAGGCGTCTTGATGGGTTGGTAGGTGATATCACCGAAGTGAAGGCGAATCAGCGGGCGATCATCGGGATGTTGCAGGTTCTACGCGACCCGGTGAAGTACGGTTCGCAGGAGTTTCTTGATTCCCGCATGACCCGCGAGTAGCGGCGTATAGCCTACAGGGGCTATGATTCCTGCATGGAAACGAAGCCTATTTACAAATCTCGGACGTTTCAGGGGCTTTTTGTGAGTGCCTTGGCGTTTTTCGGTAGCCAGAACATCGGTCGTGATTTGTCCCAGGAAGAGATTGAACTGATTGGTCAGTCTGTCGGGGCGATTATCACGCATTTCGATTCAATCATGTACCTGATTGGACTCGGGTTGGCCGGGTACGGGCGCATGGAGGCAGAGCAGCCTATCACGCCGATTGGCGGCAGGTTGTTGAAGCCTGATACTGCGGTTGAGCCGCAAGAAGGTGGAGACTTTCGTCCATGAAGATTTTGCAGCAGATGATGGCGGTTGTGACGGTGGCGATTGTGATGTCCGGGTGCGGGCTGTTCAAGAAGACGAGTCCGGTGGATCAGACGTATCTCGCGGCGGAGACGTACCGGACGGTGCAGATTGCTATCGAGGGGTACGTGACGATGCCGGATGCGGACGAGGGCGTGAAGGTACGTCTGAAGCAGATCGACCGCGAGATGATGTTGACGCTGAACAACATGAAGATGGCGGCAGCGAGCGGGAACGAGGACAAGATCGAGTTCTGGTCGCAGATGATGGGGTTGTTGCTGATTCAGGTGCGGACCATCCTCGAAGCCGAGGG
>Ga0255781_10000219_pt1 | contig 44195 bp, 42 predicted proteins | sample 101ome_21_FD_179979 | JGI IMG/M metagenome (GOLD analysis project Ga0255781, IMG submission 179979) | Coastal salt marsh microbial communities from the Groves Creek Marsh, Skidaway Island, Georgia - 101413BT metaG (version 2) | ecosystem: Environmental > Aquatic > Marine > Intertidal zone >... | reverse complement strand
TCTGACGAAGTGGCTGTGATGTACTTGGGTCGCATCGTTGAAAAAGCAGATAAAAAAACACTCTTTACCAACCCACTTCACCCTTACACTGAAGCGCTGTTATCAGCTGCGCCCATCCCTGACCCAACTATACGGCGGGAAAAGAAAATTCTGCAGGGGGACGTGCCAAGTCCAATCAATCCTCCCAAGGGTTGCCACTTTCATACTCGTTGTCCTTATGCCGAGGAGCGCTGCAAGATTGAGGAACCTGTCCTTCAGAACAAAGGAAATGGCCACATAGTAGCCTGTCATCTACGGTAAATAAGAGTTTAACTGCTTACTAGCAGTGTCATATTTTCTCGCTGGGGTCGAATGCCCTTAAGGGTGTCGGCTAAGAAATCTGCACTGAAGTCTAGTTCGTCTATAGGAACAAATGGGTGCAAGCCACTGTTCGCGTGTAATCTCTTGTCAGATGAAGAGAAGGCATCGAACAGGGCAAGGCACTCCTCTCGATTAAATAGTTCATCCTCCAGTTGCATGATAAAAAATACTGGGCATGAAATTTCTTTTGCAGCAGCTTGGATCGTAGGGGTGTAATGAGCCGGTTTTGATACAATGCCCATGAGACCGAGAACGGCCGCTGAAATTCTGGGTTCAGCCGCAACGAATGGTGCACCGTATATCGTACCCATAGAGAGGCCCCAGTAACCCACTGGGCCCGAGCCTACTTCGGGTAGAGATGATACTGCAGTCAATGCGTTACGCCAGTCACGCACCATCTCCTCGACCGTGCCAGGGCGTTCCCATTCAGGCCAGAATGCCTCTCGTCCACCAGCGCCCACCTGACGCCGTCCATGGACTGGTCCATCTAAGGACAAGCCAAAGAACCCATGATCTCGTGCAAGTTGATTAGCTATGCGTGGAATTGGCCTTTGATGCCGGTCTCCTGACGCCCCATGACCGAAGCAAACCAAGGGTGCTCCTGGTTTTGTTGTTTCTCCGTGCCATAAAACACCGGTAATAGGGCGGTTGGTTTGCGAGATAGTAAACTCACGAATAAACGCATCTCTCTCACGCTTAACGTCTCCTTCCCATTGAATTTGCATACCCTTGCCTCTCATCTTTTCAATGTTGCCCAACGTGGCGGGCGTTTTTGTTGAAATGCAGCTATACCCTCGGCGGCTTCGTCACTTCTGAGTAATCGGGATAGGGCACTTGCAGCATCATCAAGAACTTCACTCATAGGAGCCTGACCCGTAAGTCGAATGATGCGTTTTATCTCTGCGACTGCAGTAGGTTCGGCCCAGGCAAGATTTGAAAGAGTGTTATTAAGAGATGCCTCAAAATCGCTGGAGGTTTCTGTTAGCTCATGAGCAATCCCGATACGATGAGCCTCGTATCCACTAATGACCTTGGCGATAACAGCCAACCGACGGGCCTCTCCCTCGCCAATTCTTCGCACCACTGTCGGAAGGATTTGGCTTGGTATAAAGCCAGCACGGGCCTCTGGCATTCCCAATTTAGCGTTGGCCATGCAGAGGACAAAATCTGAAGCACAAGCCATTCCAAGTCCGCCACCTACGCATGCACCTTCAACCGCAGCAACTACCGCTTGTGGAAGCTCGTTCAGAGCCTCCAGAGCCTCTCCCATTCGCCGATAAGCCCTAGCCGTAGGGTCACTACTGCTCTCCTTTGGGAGATCTCGCATATGGCCTAAATCACCCCCAGCGCAAAAATTACCGCCTCTACCTCTTAGGACCAATACTCTGATATTTTTGTTTTGGGCAATTGAATGGAACGTTTCCGTTAGTTCTGCCATCATCTTTTGGGTAATGGCATTTCTTCGTTCAGGTCTATTGAACCAGACTGTCCGCACAGGGCCGGAATCTTCTATTTCTATAGTTTCTAATTTCATGCTGGGACGACTTCTGGAGCTTGAGGCGTTCTAGAGCGGGCTAAACCTTTGATGAGGAGAATGAGGCCGATATTTGCGAGATTAAACGCGACACCTACGCCAAACGCAGTTGGGTAGCTCAAGGTTACATCATAAACAAAGCCTCCTATGAGGCCGCCTCCACCCATTCCTACATATCCAAAAAAGTAGACGATACCAGTGCGAGTTTGCGCCTGCTGGGCGGGAAAAAGTTCTCGAACTGCAAGACCATAGGCGGGAACAATCCCACCAAACACCAAACCAAACATTATAGAAATAATATACAGCTGTTGTTGCGTATCGAAAAAAATGAAGAGAGATAGAGCTGCGGCTTGCAGCCCAGCGCCAATTAAAATGGTGTTAAGACCACCAATCCTATCCGAAATCAGACCAAAACCAAGCCTGCTTACCCCTGAACAAACGAGAAGGATTGAGGCTATTTCCGCTCCTATATGCGTTCCAAACCCTAAAGTCGCACAATACGCAACCATTTGAGCCATGGGCATGGACATAGCAACACAGCACCCAATGATCGCCATGCCTAGCAGGAATGTAAGCAAAGCTGGGTTTATATCCGGTATTGATCCACGTGTGTTACCAACTTTGCTTCCTGTTATTTGCTGCAGTTCAGGGGCAGGACGCCTGTGAACAAAGCTCAGAGGAATTATCGCGGCGGCAGCAAAAAGCCCATAGCCGACGTAGACTGAGCGCCAGCCATATTCTGAAACTAGAGGCTCAAACGTGATATTCCAAAATGAGCCCGCCACTGTTTGCCCGCAAGCAACTACAGCAATAGCGAGACCTCGATTTCTATCAAACCATAACGTGACATTGGCTATCAGAGGAGCAAAGCCACACCCCATACCTAGCATGCCTATGAAAAGAAAAACTGGGAGAAGGAGAGATGGTAGGTTTTCAGCAAGTGAGGCGATAGCACACCCACCAGCTATAGCGGCCGCAGCAATGAAAAGTGCTGGCTGCACACCCTTCTTAGATACAAAGTACCCCATGACAATGCCGCCAATGCCTGCCCCAAGGGTAGTAGCCGTATAAACAGAAGTAGCAGCAGCTCTCGACCAGCCCATGTCGATTTCAAGGAATGGTATGGAGACGATGGCCAGATAATTTCCACCCATCGCAAGTGCAAGGGTAGAAAGCGAAGCAAACGCGATTATCCAGCTGTAAGGTTGCTCAATGGAGTCTTCGCGAGAAATTTTATGGTTCATAGAAAACTGGGTGCTCCAAACGAAGCACCCAGTTTAAATCATTATCATAACGATCTGGAAGCAGACTTTTTTTAGTGCGCTACGATTTCTGAAGCGTCTTTCCTTGCTTTTAATAATGCTTCTGCTTCTGCTGCTTCGTCTTCTTCAGTCCACTCTATGGGAACTGGTAAGCGGGTTAGGGCACGTTTCAGAACCTCATCCACTGTTTCTACCGGAATGATCTCGAGTTCCTTTTTGACATTTTCAGGGATGTCAGCGAGGTCTTTCTCATTATCCTTAGGTATCAGAACGGTTTTGATGCCTCCACGAAGTGCCGCCAGCAGCTTTTCCTTCAAGCCACCGATTGGAAGCACACGACCACGAAGGGTAATTTCGCCGGTCATAGCAACGTCTGCTCTAATGGGGATCCCGGAGAGTGCTGAAATAATCGAGGTGCACATCGCTACGCCAGCAGATGGCCCATCCTTAGGTGTTGCGCCCTCCGGCACGTGAACGTGGATGTCACGCTTATTGAAGTCCGTTGGTTTAATGCCATACCGAAGCAGACGGGAACGCAGAAAACTGCGTGCGGCCTGCACGGATTCTTGCATTACATCGCCTAGCTTGCCGGTGTTTGCTACGTTACCTTTCCCTGGCATTACAACGGCTTCGATTGTTAATAGCTCACCACCAACTTCCGTCCATGCAAGGCCTGTGACCACACCAACCAGATCCTCGTTCTCGGCTTTGCCAAAGCGGAATTTTTTGATCCCGGCGTATTTATCGAGGTTGCGTTTTGTAACGCGGATACTTTTCTTGTTTTCAGCGACGATTTCACGAACAGCTTTGCGAGTTAAATTCGCAATTTCGCGTTCTAAGTTTCTTACGCCCGCCTCACGTGTGTAGAAGCGTACCAAGTCTCGGAGAGCATCGTCTGTTATAGACCATTCTCCTTTTTTGAGACCATTATTCTTTATTTGTTTTTCAATCAAATGCCTCTTTGCGATCTCAATCTTTTCATCCTCAGTGTAGCCAGGGATGCGAATGATCTCCATACGATCGAGAAGTGGCTGAGGCATGTTTAGAGAGTTAGAGGTAGTCACAAACATCACATCAGATAAATCATAATCGACTTCTAAGTAATGGTCAGCGAACGTGCTGTTCTGCTCGGGGTCAAGAACCTCAAGCAAAGCTGATGATGGGTCACCGCGCCAATCAGCACCAAGCTTATCTATCTCATCTAGAAGGAAGAGGGGGTTTGACGATTTTGCTTTTTTCATACCCTGGATGATTTTCCCGGGCATTGAACCAATGTAGGTTCGTCTGTGGCCTCGCACCTCCGCTTCATCTCGAACGCCACCGAGGGACATTCTAACGAATTGCCGTCCCGTTGCTCTGGCAATTGAGCGACCAAGAGATGTCTTTCCAACACCTGGAGGGCCTACGAGGCAGAGGATTGGACCCTTCACCTTTTTTGTGCGTGTTTGAACGGCGAGATATTCAAGGATCCGTTCTTTGACCTTATCTAGGCCAAAATGATCTTCGTTGAGTACGGCCTCGGCACCATTTAGGTCTTTCTTAACCCGAGAAGGCTTCTTCCACGGTATGGAAGCAATCCAGTCTAAGTAGTTACGAACAACTGTAGCCTCTGCGGACATAGGAGCCATGCTGCGAAGCTTTTTGAGCTCAGCTCCAACTTTCTCCTTGGCTTCCTTGGACAGCTTTATTTTTTGTAGCCGCTCTTCAAGCTCTTGTGTCTCATCCTTACCATCCTCACCGTCACCAAGCTCGCGCTGGATCGCCTTCATTTGTTCGTTGAGGTAGTATTCCCGCTGACTACGCTCCATTTGCCGCTTAACCCGGCCACGGATGCGTTTCTCAACTTCAAGGACGTCAATTTCGCCTTCCATAAATGCAAACACCCGCTCGAGACGATCTTTAACGTCTTCTGTCTCAAGAAGTTGCTGTTTTTCTGGAATTTTTAGGGCTAGGTGGGCTGCTATTGTATCAGCGAGTTTCGATGGCTCTTCGATCTGATTTACGGAAACAAGTACTTCTGGAGGGATCTTTTTGTTTAACTTCACGTAGCTTTCAAACTGAGCAACTACAGTGCGAGCTAAAGCTTTTAGCTCCGGGGTTCCCGTTTCATTATCGGCTAGAATATCGGCTTCTGCTTCAACGAACTCAGATTGGTCTGTAAAAGCCGTGATTTTGGCACGTTCTCCGCCCTCGACGAGAACCTTAACCGTGCCATCAGGTAACTTCAGAAGTTGTAAAATCGAGCCAACGGTACCGACTGGAAAAATATCATCGGGCCCGGGGTCATCAACGCCTGCATCATGCTGAGCTGCTAGGAGAATACGACCGTCGCCGTTGGTCACCTCCTCTAGAGCGCGAACGGATTTTTCCCGGCCTACAAATAAGGGAACGATCATATGGGGGAACACCACGATGTCCCGAAGTGGGAGCACGGGGAAAGTATTCGTGCTTGTCATAATGAGGTGTTCTCCAAATTCATCGGGATGAGAAGACGCGACGTCGACTCTAATTTCTATATCAATAGAATTGGCGTCCGGACTGACAAATTCAAGAGGTTAAAATACTCTTGTTCGTTTGTTTTCCAGCCTAATGACGTAGCGCTAAAAAATTAATCGAGGCTAGGCCCCAAGTTGGTGGCTTAGGATGCCATTTCCGGGGCAGCTGAAGAATCTTCGTTTTTATCCGCATACGCATATAGCGGCTGCGCTCGTCCCTCGACAACTTCTCGATTAACGATTGCTTCATCTACGCCGTCCATGCTCGGTAAATCAAACATGGATTCCAACAGAATTTCTTCCATTATGGAGCGAAGTCCACGAGCTCCCGTTTTCCGAGCTATGGCTTTTTCAGCTACCGCTTCTAGGGCATCTTCTGTGAAGGTAAGCTTCACATCTTCCATATCAAAGAGGCGCTGATACTGCTTTATCAAAGCATTCTTTGGCTTAGTGAGGATTTCAATAAGAGCTTCCTCATCGAGGTCGCCTAGTGTGGCTATCACGGGGAGACGACCCACAAATTCTGGAATTAAACCAAAGCGTAATAGGTCCTCTGGCTCAACTTCAGCCAATACATCTCCCTGGCGACGGGCGTCAGGCGAACGAACATCTGCTCCAAAGCCGATCGCTGTACCTTTTCCACGACCAGAAATTATCTTTTCTAAGCCTGCAAACGCGCCACCAACGATGAAAAGAATATTTGTTGTGTCGACTTGGAGAAACTCTTGCTGTGGGTGTTTCCGTCCGCCCTGGGGCGGCACAGATGCAACTGTACCTTCCATAATCTTTAATAGAGCTTGCTGGACGCCTTCCCCTGATACGTCCCTCGTGATTGAGGGATTGTCGGATTTACGGCTGATTTTGTCCACTTCGTCGATATACACGATCCCACGTTGAGCTCGTTCGACATTGTAATCTGCTGATTGGAGGAGGCGGAGAATGATGTTTTCCACGTCCTCACCAACGTAGCCGGCCTCGGTCAGAGTTGTAGCGTCAGCCATTGTGAACGGAACGTCGAGGATACGGGCGAGTGTTTGAGCTAAAAGTGTTTTGCCCGACCCTGTGGGACCTATAAGTAATAAATTAGACTTTGCGATTTCAACATCGCCAGATTTAGAGCCGTGGTTCAGGCGTTTATAGTGATTGTGCACGGCTACCGACAGAACTCGTTTTGCGCGGTCCTGACCGATCACGTAGTCATTCAAAACATTGCAGATTTCTTGAGGCGTTGGCACTCCATCACTGGATTTAACCAGACTACTTTTGTGCTCTTCTCGGATGATATCCATGCAGAGCTCTACGCATTCATCACAAATGAATACGGTTGGTCCTGCTATCAGCTTACGCACTTCGTGCTGGCTTTTTCCGCAAAAAGAGCAATAGAGCGTGTTTTTTGAGTCGGAGCTAGAATTCTTGCTCATACGCTTTCCTATCTGCAACGGAGCGTCGCCTTAGCAGCTTAAACTCTTGGCGAGCCTCTGTAAAACGTCACAGGGACGTTTTTTTAGTCACTCAATTGAATGGAGCACCAAATTAGTTGGGTTCCTAGTCTTCCGCCGCAGCTGCTGGGCGCTCTTGTACCACTTCATCGACAATACCAAAGTCTTTAGCCTCTTCGGCAGACATGAAGCGATCTCGCTCAAGTGCGTCTTCTACGGTCTTCAGGTCTTGTCCGCAGTGTTTGACGTAAATTTCGTTAAGCCTTTGGCGTAGGCTTAGAATTTCACGAGCATGAATTTCTATGTCTGTTGCCTGGCCCTGGAAGCCACCTGATGGTTGATGCACCATTATACGAGAATTCGGTAAACAAAAACGCTTACCTGGAGCACCTGCTGCCATCAGCAGTGACCCCATCGATGCCGCTTGACCAATGCAGAGAGTTGCAACAGGAGCGCGGATGTATTGCATGGTGTCGTAGATAGCTAGGCCTGCTGTGACAACACCACCTGGCGAGTTGATATAAAAACTAATCTCTTTGTCAGGGTTTTCCGCTTCTAAGAACAATAGCTGGGCGCAAATTAGCGAAGAGACTTCGTCGTAAACGGGCCCTGTGAGGAAAATGATCCGTTCTTTGAGGAGTCGCGAGTAAATGTCGTAGGCGCGCTCACCTCGGTTTGATTGTTCGACAACCATCGGAACCAAAGCATTCATGGTGGTATCACCTGCAAAGGTAGGGCGGCGGAAAGGGTCAAAAGAAGTCATTACGGGCTCTTTCGGTGTGCTGTTCGTGGGCGATGGAACACCTACGGCTGTTAACTACTCAAAGAGTTGGCGCTGAAATGACGAAGGTCAAGCTTCCTCTGACTTCTCTTTGTCTCCAGCAGTCTCCATAAGTTCCTCTGGTGTTGCTGAGCGCTTCTCAACTTTGGCAAGCTCCAGAATAAAGTCCACCACCTTATCTTCGAGAATAGGTGCTTGCACTTGTCCAAGCGCTTGCGGATTTTTCTGGTAATACTCGTAAACCATTTGTTCTTGACCAGGGAAATTAGCCGCCTGTGCGCGGATCGCTTGGCCAATATCTTGCTCAGTTATTTCAATGCTATTCTGCTTGCCGATTTCAGCTAATAGCAATCCTAGGCGAACGCGGCGGGTGGCCACCTTTCTATAATCCGCCTCTAGTTCTTCATCTGACTTACCCTCGCGGACTTCATCAGCTTTATCGCCCTCTAGTTGCTGCTTAACCTCGGCCCATATTTGTTCGAATTCACGCTCGACTAATGTGGGAGGTGATTCAAATTCGTGTGCTTCGTCTAATTTATCAAAAAGCTCTTGCTTCATCCGGGCTCTTGCTGCCTGGCTATAGCTTCCTGTGATGCGTTCGGCGATTTGGGCCTTTAGAGCGGCTAAATCATCCATGCCGACCTTTTTAGCCAAGTCATCGTCAAGCTTGGCCTCAGTTTTAGCTTTGAGGCCGGTTAATTTAACTGCGAAGACTGCATCCTTACCGGCTAAATTTTCTGCACCATAGTCGTCAGGGAATTTAACATTGACGTCTTTCTCTTCTCCTGGCGATACCCCAATGAGTTGGTCTTCGAAGCCTGGAATAAAGGCGCCAGCTCCAAGCTCTAAGTGGTACCCTTCTGCAGAACCTCCGGCGAACTCTTCTCCGTCGACTTTTCCCACAAAATCAATGACGACTACATCGCCACTTTCAGCTGGACGAGCTTCTTCGACATCAGTTGTTTCGCGCATAGCTTCTGCAAAGCGCTCTAGTTCTGATTGGACGTCTTCGTCTTTTGCTGGAACCTCAAGCTGGACTAATTCAAGAGATGAAAAGTCCATTGGTTTAATTTCAGGGAGAATTTCTGACTTAACGGTAAAGGAAAGGTCTTCCCCGTCCTTATATTCCCCAAAATCTAACTCAGGCTCGAAAGCTGGAGTTAAACTGCGGTCATCGAATGCGGATGCCATGCCTTCGCGCACAATTTTGTCGATGGCTTCTCCTAAAACGGCCTTACCAAACCGTTGACGAAGAATTTTTACTGGAGCTTTACCTGGGCGGAAGCCATGCAGGTTGACCTGCGGTGCCATCTCAACGAGTCGTTCTTCAACTGCTGAATCTATCTCTCCTGCCGAGATAACCATTTGAAACTCGCGCTTCAAACCTTCGGAAAGCGTCTCCGTAACCTGCATTTTACTCGCGTCCGCCGTCTTAAGTGAAACTTACAAAAATGGTGCGGGCGAAGGGACTTGAACCCCCACGGCCGATGGCCACCAGAACCTAAATCTGGCGCGTCTACCAATTCCGCCACGCCCGCCCGAACAGCACAAAAGTTCTGCCCGAAGGCGGCCTTCTATAGCATTCTGCACTCGCTTGGAAGTCCCTTTGATCTAAGAAAGTGCAGTTTGCAGTTTAAATAGCCTCTGAACGGATGGCTTTAAGGGCTTCGGGCGTATCTATATCCCTTAGAACGGCAGGGTCTGACATCTCTATTTCCGAGACTGATTCTTCATTCTGTCCGATGAGATGTTTCGCCCCTACATCGCCGCGGAGGTCTGCCATCTGTTTTGCAAAGGAGCTTGCCCAAAGAACTGGATTGCCTCTTTTCCCGCCATGGGTTGGAACGCATATGGAGCGCCCCTCTATAGGATTGAAGCCAGCAATTAGTCGGTCAACATGTGAGGCATTTACGTGAGGCATATCTCCAAGTAGGACTATTATTGCATCTGCTTGCTCATTTAAATTTTTTGCTGCAGCGCGAAGAGATGTAGATAGACCTTCATCGAAGTCGGGGTTTTCAACAAAACTAACATTTTTGTTTGAAAGCACCTTTTTTACTTCTTCTGCTTGGTGGCCCACGACAACAGTTACAGAAATAGTGTCTGCGGCAAGCGCTGCTTCCACAGCATGAACAACCATTGGTTTTCCATCGACAACCTCGAGTAGCTTGTTTGCTGAACCCATTCGACGGGATTGACCAGCTGCCAGAACCACTGCTGCCACTTTGGGTGCTTGAGGTTTGACTTGCCCTCGTCGGGTTGCTTGTTCACGCGGTAATGGTCGGGCGCTAATTTCGGCTAGTAGTCCACCGACTCCCATTCCCTTAACGTCATCTGGCGTAAGGGGAATGTTAGCTGCAAAGCGCTGTAATACCCAATCAAAGCCATTCAACTTCGGAGAGCGAGCGCATCCCGGCAAACCAATCACCGGCTTCTCTGTAAGCGTGGCAAAGAGAATTAAATTTCCAGGATCCACAGGCATTCCAAAGTGTTGAATTTCGCCTCCAGCAAGTTCGATTCCCTTGGGAAGAGCATCTGACCGATCACAAATTGCTGATGCGCCAGCTATTAGAAAGATATCTGGTTTATATTTACCAGCTTCCTTGATGGCAGCTGAGATTGCTTCCGCATTATGATTACAACGAATTTCCCGAATTAAAGTACAGCCCGTGTCTTCAAGTCGGGCTGCAGTGATATCTACTGTTTTATTCAGAACGCTGGTCTTGATTGTTGCTAGAGTGGACTGAATCAAAATCGCCTTTTTGTGGGTGTAAGGAGCAACTTGAATCGCAGCGCTGCCTTTTTTGGCAAGCCCCTCTGCCTCAATGACAGCACTCTCTGGTGCAGCAAATGGAATAATCTTAACTGTTGCTGCCATTTGGCGTGGATCAACTGCTTCGTATTCTGGAAGAGTTGCGACAGTAATACTTTCATGAACTCTATTTATTTGGTCGATCTTCTTTTTATCGACCACAACGACACCGGGTTTGGAGGCGAAAAGATTAACTCTTCCGGTGAAAGCAGCGCTTGTCTTTAACCCAGGGCCTAACAAGGCCACTGAAAGGCGTCGAGCTGCTTCATCCTCATGCACATCACCTTCTTCAAGCGTAGCAACAATGACGGTGTCTATCCCACTGTCAGTCAGCCTGGCACTGTCTTCAGTCGTTAAAAATCTGCCCTTTTTGAAAACACGTCCACTTACTTTTACGGAATGGGCAAGATAGGCCCCGGCCGCGTCTGAAGCTGGACAGGGGCCAAATTTCATAACTTCGACCCTTTATAGAGATGCTGTATGGCTTCCGCGAGTATGGCGCACGCAATTTCTGCTGGCGCTCGTCCACCAAGATCTAAACCAACAGGTCCATTGATCCGCTTGAGAGTTTGGTCATCAAAACCCAGCTCTCTTAAGCGATCGAGACGTTTTCCATGAGATTTTCTACCTCCAAGTGCGCCAATGTAGAATGCCTTGGAACGAAGAGCGGCAGCGAGCGCTGGGTCGTCTATCTTCGGGTCGTGAGATAGCGTCACAACCGCTGTCCGACTGTCTGGCGCGATTTTTAACATCGCTTCGTCTGGCCAGTCATCCATCATTGTGACACCAGGAAACCGCTCGGCAGTTGCAAATGCTCCTCGCGGATCAATTACGGTTACATCGAAACCTGCGAGTGATGCCATTTGCGTCAATGGTTGAGTGATGTGTACCGCCCCTATAACAGCCATGCGGCGTGGAGGGTTGTGCACATGAATAAAATAGCGCTCTTCTCCATCAGTTATGAGGGCTGAATTATCTTGACGAATTGCTTCTTTAGCAGCCTCAATGATGGTTGAAGGGGCATTCAGATTGCCATTTTCGTGCTCATCAAAAATGACTGTTTCGCTTCCATCGGAAATACGAACGACGCGAGCGTGCGCCTCTCTTGCTTTCGCGTATTCAGCGAGTTTTCCAAGGGTTTCTGACTTCATTCGCCGACCCGCTCCACAAAAACTTCTACTTTGCCGCCACACGTAAGGCCTACTTCCCAGGCTTGTGTGTCACTAACCCCAAAATCTAGTAGACGAGGCTTTCCGTCCGAGATTGCATCAAGTGCCTCGGTAATCACGGCACCTTCAATGCAACCACCTGATACAGATCCGAGGAAAGAGCCATCAGAATTAACCACTAGTTGGGAGCCGATGCCACGAGGGCTCGATCCCCAAGTTGATACTACTGTTGCTACAGCTACGCCCTTGCCCTGCTCCCGCCACGACATGGCCTTCGCAATTATCTCATCGGATTCGGCGGGACCGATTTCACCTTTTAGTTCGGAAGTGTCTGCTGGCATTTCTTGTTTCCTTTCGTTTTAGGAGAGCTAAGGGCTGAAGCCAGCGCCTCCAGACTTTCTAAGTTATGTGTCGCGCGAAACTCATCAACATGCGGCAGAATTGTTCTGACCCCACGAGCCTTGGGCTCGAAACCATCATACCGCAAAAGTGGATTCAACCAGATAAGTCTTCGAGAAGATTTTCCAAGTCTTTCTATTGCTCTGTGGAGTGTATTTCCTTCCTCACGATCAAGGCCATCAGTTATTAGCAATACGATTGCTGATTGTCCTAACAAACGCCGAGACCATTTTTGGTTAAAATCATTTAAACATTCACCGATGCGGGTGCCACCCTCCCAATCTTCGACTGACCGTGCCACTTGGTCGAGCGCTATATCCACATCGCGGTTTTTTAGATGATTGGTGATATTGGTGAGGCGAGTGCCAAACACAAAACTCGAAACGCGTTCTCTGTCATTGGATAAGGCATGCAGAAAATGAAGCAGCATCCGAGAATAGTGGGCCATAGATCCAGAGATGTCGCAGATGGCTACAATTCGTGGAGGGCGTTTTCTTATTGTTTTTTTTGCTAAATCAATCCCGTCATGGCCGCTACGTAACTGAGAACGTAGGGTGGCGCGCATATCAATTAGGCGGCCTCTAGAATTGACCTTGAAGCGCCTAGAGGGAAAATCTGGAAACGATAAGCGTAGCCGAGCGATAGCGCGTTTTGCAGCTTCTGTCTCATCGGCTGACATGTCCTCGAAATCAATTTTCTTTAACTTTTCCTGCCCTGACCAAGCCAAATTTACATGGGTATCATCTGTCCCAAATTCGTTTGGATTATTTTCCAGTTCGTGGCCTCTTGAAGAAAAGGCTTGGGCTAGGCGTTTTGGAACCTTTTGCTTGGGCTCTTCTTTGCTTGTGTCTAGGTCATTTAAGGGAATTTTTATCCGAACTACTTTGTTTAAAAAATTTGAACTTCGCCAATACATTCGAAAGGCTTGATCAAAGATTTCCCGTTGGTCTGGACGGCTTACCAATGTTGCATGAAGTGCCCAATAAAACTGCTTTCTATCTGATATATCCACCGCTGTGGCAGCTTCAGTTGCAAGAAGGGCATGAGAGGGGCCCAGCGCCATGCCAGCCCTTCGAAGGATACGAACAAAATGCATTATTGCTTGAGGGAGGCGCCCTTCTTGAGTCAGAGGAGCGTCCAAGCTTGGTTTAGACATTGGAAGATACGGTGTTTAATTCTGCTTTTACTTCGTCGAGAAGGCGTTTGGCCTCAGTCCCAGACATTTTTTGAATGTCATCTTGATATTTTAGAAGAACCCCTATGCTATTTGAGATAGCAGTGGGATCCAACTCAGCCGCGTTCAGATGCACCAATGCGTCTGCCCAGTCGATGGTCTCTGCTACGCCTGGAGCCTTAAAAAGGTCCAAGCTTCTCAGTTTGTGAACGAAATTAACTATCTGTGTTGATAGTTCTAACGGGGTATTGGGTGCCTTCTCTGCGAGGATTTCCAGTTCTCTTTCTACGCTTGGATAATCAAGCCAATGGTAAATACATCTGCGCTTAAGAGCATCGTGGATTTCACGGGTCCTGTTAGAAGTAAGGATTACAATTGGAGGTATATCAGCTGCGATGGTTCCTATTTCGGGAACAGAAATCTGGAAGTCTGACAATGCTTCAAGAAGAAATGCTTCGAATGGCTCATCTGCCCGATCTAGTTCATCCACGAGTAGTATTGGCGGGCCTTCGGGTTGGGGGCGCAAAGCTTGAAGGATTGGCCGCTCAATTAGAAATTTTTCAGAAAAAATATCTTGTTCGAGATTTTTTTGAGTTGAATTACCGCTCGCCTCGGCTAGGCGAATTTGGATCATTTGGGCCTGATAATTCCACTCGTAAACCGCAGATGCTACATCAAGGCCCTCGTAGCACTGGAGGCGAATTAACTGCCGTCCCAGACTTGATGCTAGTACTTTTGCTACTTCTGTTTTCCCTACCCCAGCCTCACCTTCGAGAAAGAGCGGACGCCCCAACTTTAGGGACAGGAAAATAGCAGTCGCAATGCTCTCGTCAGCAATGTAACCTTCTTTTCGCAGAAGGCTTATGACTTCGGGTACATTTTCTGGAAGGTGTGAGTTCACTGCTATGGATATCCGGCTGAGACAATTCAGGATGAAGGTCTAGTATTGATCGGGTAACGATCTTCCGAAAGGTTTGCAAGTTGCAAGCGAGGTTGCTGGACGCCGCAGCATTTAAACCCCTCTTTCTTTAATCACCCTTACGGCCTAAATCAGGAGGTGGGTCATCACTTATACAACGCCTAGATTTTTGTGATTTGGTGCCTGACAAAGGAAATTGATATGGTTCGACTAACAAAAATTTATACTCGCGGCGGTGATAAGGGAATGACTTCCTTGGCCACCGGAGAGCGCAGGCCGAAGCATGATCTACGCATCAAAGCGAACGGCGCCGTTGACGAAGCAAACTCCTCTATCGGTGTTGCGCGTGTGCATGCAACCTCAGGCGTGCAAGCGCTGCTTGCTCGTATCCAAAATGACCTTTTTGACGTTGGTGCTGATTTAAGTACCCCAGAGGGCTTAGATGGTGCTTTGAGGGCTACGGATTCCCAAGTTGATAGGCTTGAGCAGGAAATCGATATCATTAACTCGCGTTTGGAGCCCCTGAACTCATTTGTGCTGCCTGGAGGAAGTCCTCTCGCGGCGAACCTTCATATGGCCAGAGCATTAGTCAGACGAGCGGAGAGGGTGGCAACTGAATTAGCTACTATTGAGGAGGTGAATCCATCGGCGCTCAAATATCTCAATCGTCTATCAGATTTACTTTTTCAGATGGCGCGCGATGCTAATGACTGTGGCCGCCAGGATGTTCTTTGGGTTCCAGGCGCTAATCGATAGTTGGTCTTAAACTTTCTGGTGTTTTTATTTCCATCTGATCTTCAGGTACAGGCTGCCATTACTGTCGAGTGCAGCGACTAGGAAAGGCAGCCTTCGAACAACCTGTATCTAATTTACATCTCGACGCCGCCATTTACTTGAAGAAGTTGGCCGTTCACGAAACCGCCATAGGGGCCGCATAAGTAAGCCACGAGTGCTGCAATGTCGTCGGACTCGCCAAGCCGGCCTACTGGAACATCTGCTAGCAATTTTTCCAAGCTACCATGTGCTGCATTATCACCTTCACCAGGGAATGTCCCTGGGGAGATGACATTGGATGTAACGCCTTTTGGTCCAAATTCGCGAGCGAGAGCTTTTGTAAGGCCAACCACCGCGTGCTTTGACATGGTTACATGCGGCCGTCCTCCTGAACCGCGCTGAGCATTCATTCCGGTAAAGTTTATGATCCGACCCCAACCTGCCTCAATCATGCCTGGAAGGGCCGCGCGGGACAGCCAAACCGCGGCATAGGTATTAACGCGCATAACTTGGTCTAAATCAGTATCTGACATTTCTAGGAAGGGAGCCCCAGGCCTGATTGCAGCGTTGTGAATTAGAACGTCTATCCGTCCAAATTTCTTGATGGCACTTGCCGCCATTTCTTCTACTTGTGTTTGGTCACCACAATCCGCCATTGCTATCATTGCATCGGTGCCAGCAGCTCTGACTTCATCGGCTACCCGTTCACAATTCTTTTGATTTGAAGAACCGTTGATCACCACATTGAATCCCAAGGTGGCAAGATGGGCGGCACACCCTCTTCCAATATTGCGACCAGATCCCGTGATTAATGCAGTCCTGTTACTTTTAGCCATGATTAGGCTGTCTCCTCAATGTCAATGTTAAGTTCTTCTATCATAATATCGCGCATGACAAATTTTTGTGGTTTGCCAGTGACGGTCATTGGTATTGTATCTTTGATACGAACATATCGCGGAATTTTATAGTGAGCGATTTGACCTTGGCAGAAGGCACGGATTGCTTCCTCATCAGGTGCAGGCTGCCCTGACTTGGGCACTATCCACGCACAAACTTCCTCACCAAACTTTTTATCTGGGACGCCAAAAACTTGCACTTCCTGTACTGATGGATGTCGATAGAGGAATTCTTCAATTTCACGTGGGTACACATTCTCTCCACCTCGGATAAGCATGTCCTTCACACGACCAGTGATGTTACAATACCCCTCCTGATCGATGACGCCTAAATCACCCGTGTGCATCCACCCATCTTCGTCGATTGCTTCAGAAGTACGTGTAGGTTCGTTCCAATAGCCTTTCATGACGCAATAACCACGAGTGCAAAGTTCGCCTTGTTCTCCTGGAGCTACAGTGTTTCCGTCCGCGTCAATGATTTTCACCTCTGTATGAGGTTGAATGCGACCAACGGTAGAAACTCTCCGCTCCAAAGGGTCTTCGGTCGAGGTTTGGAAAGATACAGGGCTAGTCTCGGTCATTCCGTAAGCAATAGTAATATCTTTCAGGTTTAATTCATTTACGCACCGCTTCATTACTTCTATGGGGCAAGGCGCGCCAGCCATAACACCTGTCCGCAGTGCCTGGAGGTCAAGGTCCTGTATGTTGGGATGCTGCAGGCAAGCAACAAACATAGTTGGAACACCGTAAATTGACGTGCATTTTTCACTATCCACCGCAGACATTGTTGCTACAGGGTCAAATCCCTCGCTAGGAAATACCATTGCCGCACCCGTAGAGATGCATCCAAGTACGCCCATTACCATCCCAAAACAGTGATATAATGGTACGGGAATGCAAAGCCGGTCTGCCTCAGTAAAGTTTTGAGCGGCCACTACAAAGCGCCCATTATTCAAAATATTAATATGTGTAAGTGTGGCACCCTTTGGTGCTCCCGTCGTGCCGCTTGTGAATTGAATGTTAATAGGATCGTCTGGATCCAGGCGCTCGGAGATACGGTCGAGCTCTTGAGTTTCAATGTTTCGGCCAGAGTCTACCACGTCACTAAATTTTAGCATCCCAGGGACAGTTTCGTCGCCCATGCAAATAACTGCTTTTAGGTGTGGTAAGAGAGATGAGTTTAATGACCCAGGTTGTGAAGAAACTAACTCAGGGGCCAGTTCTTGTATCATCGAGACGTAGTTGCTGGTTTTGAATTCAGCGGCTGTTACAAGACAGGAGCATTCCACTTGGTTGAGCACGTACTCTACTTCTGCAAGTCTATAGGCGGGGTTAATTGTTACGAGTATCAGGCCTACTCGTGCGGTTGCAATTTGCGTTAGTAACCACTCGTGGCGATTGGGAGACCAAATGCCAACACGATCGCCAGGTTTAAGTCCGAGTTTTAAAAAACCTGCAGCAAGGGCGTCTGCTTCCCCGTCCAATTCTGCCCACGTGCGTCGTATTCCTTGTTCTGGGAATACTGCGGCATCTTTCTTTGGAAATTTTGAAACAGTTTCCTTAAATACCTCGGGGATCGTTTTCTGCCATAAATCAATATTGGTCGGACCAACTACGTGTGCCTTACCGTATCTAGGTGATAAACCATCAGCTTGCCCCTTATCTGAATACTCCATTGATGCCTCCGCAGTCCCAATATAACAAATCTAGCCATTTTGGGTGTTGTCGCGCTAGGGTTAGCATGATGCAAAAAGCCGTTATTGCCGCTATCGACTGGGGAACCTCCAGTTTTCGCTTCTGGTTGCTTGACCAAGCTGGTCTCCCTTTGGCGGAGGTTAGAAGTGATCAGGGTATGGCTTCGCTAAGGCCAGAAGATTACGGGCCCGTGCTTGAAGAAGCGTTAAATAAATCTAGCGCACCATTGAATATGCCGGTCCTGATTTGTGGAATGGCAGGCTCTGCGCAGGGGTGGCAGTCAGCCCCTTACGTTGATTTGCCGGCAAACTTATCCAACCTTCATGAAGCAGCCTGCAAAATAGACGACATAGACCGCGACGTTCGGATACTGCCAGGCCTTGCACAGCGTATGCCCGAACGACCAGATGTGATGCGAGGTGAGGAGACCTTATTGCTCGGAGCAACACTTGCTCAAGGCGTTGAAGAGCGAACAGTTTGTCTGCCTGGAACACATTCAAAATGGGCACAAATTAGTGAAGGAAAGGTAAAGGGATTTGGAACCTCGATGACTGGTGAAATTTTTAGTTTGCTCGCAACCTCTTCAACGCTCAGTCACTTTACAGAAGTTCATCAAGAGGTCGCGAAAGATCCTCATTTCGTTGGAGCAGTGGCCGAAGGTCTAAGTTCGCCGGGAGATCTGATGCAAAAATTGTTTAGCGTGCGAGCTGGCCCATTGTTATTTGGTCAGCAGGTTGCGGAAGGCGCAACTGCTCGCCTTTCTGGTCTGCTTATTGGGACAGAAATCGCTGCGTTTGGAAAAAAACATAAGGAAATTCTTTTGGTTGCTGCAGGAAAACTTTCAGAAGCCTATGCAACAGCGTTGGATGTGGCGGGTATAAAATTTCAACAGGTGGATGCGGAGGTGCTCATTCGAGCTGGCTTGAGATATGCAGCAAGTTCTATTTGGCCAGAAAGATTTTCCCAATGAGCGCATGGAGCGATTTAGAGCCAAAGCTAATAGCAATTCTTAGAGGGGTAATGCCCGACGAGATAAGCCCAATTGCAGAGGGACTTATTGACGTAGGTTTTAGGGCTCTGGAGATCCCTTTGAATTCGCCTAACCCTTTTGTGTCTATTGAACGAGCTGTTCGCGTTGCTGAAGGTGCTGACTGCCTTATCGGTGCCGGCACTGTATTATCGCTACAGGACGCGAGGAGGGTTAATGATTTAGGGGGTAATCTGGTCGTTGCACCCACTTGTAATCCTGAGGTGATTAAAGAGAGTGTATCGATGGGTATGACTACGGTACCTGGCGTTTTCACAGCTACAGAGGCATTGGCAGCCCTTTCTTCAGGTGCTCACGCGTTAAAATTTTTTCCAGCCTCACTTTTAGGGCCCGATGGCATCAAGGCAATTTCAGCTGTTTTACCCTCGGAAACCGACATTATAGCTGTTGGCGGCGTTTCCGACTCAGATTTTGCGGGCTATAGAGCAGCAGGTGTTATGGGCTTTGGTCTTGGCTCAAGTCTCTTCAAGCCTGGCGATTTAATTGTTGATGTTATTTCGCGTGGCAGATCAGCCATAGCGAACTACAGTTCTGGAGAATGCAGTTGATTGATCTTTTACAAGTCGCGACTTTGCCGCCAGCGCTCATAGAGCGCTTATCGGAAAACTACCAAATTCATCAGTGTGTAGACGGTGCTGGAGCAGATGAGCTTCTTGAAAAGGTAGGGCCAAATATTCGTGGTATTCTTGCAGGAGGCACTCAAGGTCCTGATGCAAACTTAATTGGAAGCTTACCAAATCTAGAAATTATCGCATCCCATAGTGTTGGTTTTGATGCGACGGATGTAGTGGCGGCTCAGTCGCGTGGAGTATTAGTTACTCATACGCCCGAAGTGCTAACAGGCGATGTTGCTGATCTTGCAATGACATTAATCTTAATGGTGACCCGGAGGGTAGGGGAATCAGAGCGGTTTTTGCGCCGAGGTGAGTGGCTGAAAAAACGCATGGACTTTGGGGTCACAGTTAAGGGGCGTACTTTGGGTATCTTGGGCCTTGGCCGCATAGGTAAGGCCGTTGCCAGGCGGGCTGAGGTTTTTGGACTGAATATCGCCTTCCACGACATTCAGCCAATGGGCGATCTTCCATATCGCCACTATCCTACGCTTACAGATTTGGCTGACGCTAGCGATATTTTGCTAGTAGCTTGCGAAGGCGGGCCTGCTAACAGAGGTCTTGTGGATGCGAGTATTCTGAAGTCCTTAGGTTCCAAAGGATATATAGTTAATACGGCGCGTGGTCCGATTGTTAACCAAAAGGACTTAATTGAAGCTCTCAAATCAGGTGTAATTGCGGGTGCTGGTCTGGACGTTTTTGATGGGGAGCCGACAGTACCAGACGAGCTGTTAGAAATGGAAAACGTGGTGTTGACCCCTCACATCGCTAGTTCGACCCATGAAACTCGCAGAGCTATGGCCGATCTCGTAATAGCTAACCTTGACGCGCATTTTTCAGGTAAGCCAGTGTTGACGCCTGTACCACCTCAGGTCTCTTAAGGAAGAATAAATGGCGCATCGTTACAGTGGTGTTTGGCCAGTTGCCCCAACACCTTTTCATGAAAATGGATCCCTTGATCTTGATGGCATGAAGAGGGTCATAGATTGCATGATTGACCAGAAGGTTGACGGGATCTGTATCTTGGCTAATTTTTCTGAGCAGTTTTTGCTAAGTGACGATGAGCGCGCGACCCTAACGCGCCTCTGTTTGGAGCACGCATCAGGGCGCGTGCCAATTATCGTTACAGCATCTCACTTCTCAACGGGCGTAGTGGAAGCTAGGGCCCGAGAGGCGGCGGCAATGGGTGCAGCGATGCTAATGTTAATGCCGCCATATCATGGAGCTCTTCTGAGGGCAGATGAGGAAGGGATAATTGAGCATTTTGCCTGTGCTTCTGATGCTGGAAACATCCCGATTATGGTTCAGGATGCCCCGATTTCTGGTGTAAACTTATCCGTCTCTCTTATGGTTCGGATGGCACGGGAAATTGAACAGGTTAAACTCTTCAAAATCGAAACTCCTGGCACAGCAGCCAAGCTTCGTGCCCTAATTGAAGCCGGTGGTGAAGCAATTGAGGGTCCTTTTGACGGAGAGGAAGCTATTACTCTGATGGCAGACATGGATGCTGGAGCGACCGGTTCTATGACTTCAGCAACTCTTCCTGATCTAATTCGCCCCTCAATCATATCGCACCTAGAAGGCAGGCGTGATGAGGCGAGAATAATCTATAAAGAATTACTACCTCTTATAAATTTTGAAAATCGTCAGTGTGGCTGGCGCTCTACAAAAGCGGTAATGCAGGCAGGTAATGTATTTAAGTCTGACTATGTCCGTCATCCAACGAGGCCTTTACATCCAAGCACAAAGGCGGAACTTTTGGAGTTGGCAAGGGAAGCTAACCCAATAGCGCTTAGTTGGGGGCTTTAATTAACGCTTATTAAGCTTTGATTATTTCCCCGTGCGAATTGTTCGTTGGCAGCGCTAGGTTAATGATTAAGGGGGCGACTGCGGCAGGCAACTGGAGTTGTGAAGGGTCTTCACCGGGAAAGGCTTCCGCTCTAAGTCCAGTTCGCATGACACCAGGATCAATCAAATTTACTCTCAGTTTAGTGTGCTCTACCTCTCGTGCCCAGCAGGCAACCATAGCCTGCAGAGCACTTTTACTGGCGGCGTAAGGCGCCCAAAAGGGTTCTCCTTTCTCGGCTATACCGCAAGTAGTGATAATTGCACGGCCTGAATTAGATTGTTGAAGAAGAGCCTCAAAATTCCGAATTAAACGCCAGTTTGCAGTCAGGTTTGATGTTATTATTCGTTCAAAAAGTTCTGGGGTGAAGTGAGAAATAGGAGATAGCTGACCAAGAATGGCTGCTGTTTGTACCAGGATGTCCAGACGCCCATATCTTTCCGCGACGCCAATTGCGAGCCTGTCTTGAGCTTCGCCATCGAGAAGGTCGACAGGCGCTATAACTGCTTTACCGCCAGCAGCACTGATTTTGTCGTGTATTTCCTCTAGCGCACCCTGCGTCCGAGCTACAAGCAGTACTTCTGCTCCTGAGTTTGCTAAAGCTTCAGCTGTTGCGGCGCCAAGCCCTCTGGATGCGCCAGCAACAAGCGCCACCAGGCCAGTAAGGGGTTTTTGTTCTGTCATTCTGCGGCCTGTTCTATGGGTAAGCCACTTGATGCACCAATAAGCCCTTCATCTTGATCAACAAGTCGACTTGGGTATTCGCCTGTGAAACAAGCATCACAATATTGTGGTTGTTCAGTTTTCCTGCCGGTGGGTTCTCCCATCGCACGATAAAGGCCATCTAGAGATACAAACGCCAAACTGTCGGCTTTTATTTGTTTAGCCATCTCGTCTAATGAGTACCGGGCTGCCAGCAGCTCTGACCGGTCTGGTGTATCAATGCCATAGAAGCAGGGATTAGTAGTAGGTGGGCTGGAGATGCGCATATGGACTTCAGCTGCTCCAGCCCTGCGCACTAAGTCAACGATCTTTGCCGAAGTGGTACCGCGCACAATTGAGTCATCAACCAATACCACCCTCTTGCCCTTAAGGACGCCTCCATTTGCGCTGTGTTTCATGCGGACCCCGAGGTCGCGGATAGATTGTGTGGGTTGGATGAATGTGCGTCCCACATAGTGGCTTCTAATAATACCAAGCTCAAACGGCACATTTGCCTCTGTTGCATAACCAATTGCCGCTGGCACTCCAGAGTCTGGCACTGGTACTACAACATCAGCACCGTTAGCTGGATGAGACTCTTCCGCGAGTTCTTTCCCAATGAGTTTCCGTGTTTCGTAAACTGAACGACCGCCAATCACGCTATCGGGACGAGCAAAGTAGATATGCTCAAAAATACACGGCTTTGGCACGGCAGGTGGAAATGGGTTTAGGCTAGTAATTCCATTATCATCTATGACAACCATTTCACCTGGATTTAATTCTCGCACAAATTCGGCGCCTAACAGATCAAACGCGCAACTTTCACTAGCTAGTACGTAGGCGTCCCCGCCACCGACTGCTTGGCCAACGATACGGCCCAGAGCTAATGGGCGAACGCCCATAGGATCACGGACACCAATCAGCTTTTTGGGGCTAAGTGCTACTAGAGAGTAGGCTCCGTCCATTTGTGTCAACGCATCAACTACCCTTTCCGCCAGAGTTGAGCGCACACTTCGGGCAATAAGGTGAATTATGACCTCAGTATCGCTGGACGACTGGAAGATAGAGCCTTCTGCTACTAAACGATGACGGATCTTTAAAGCGTTGGTTAAATTGCCATTATGAGCAACAGCAAAACCTCCGAAAGCAAATTCAGCAAACATTGGCTGAATATTACTTGTCATATCCTCGCCGGTTGTGGCGTAGCGATTGTGGCCTATCGCACCGCCACCTTTTAGCCCCTCAATCCTCTCTGGAGAGCCAAAAACGCGTTCCACATGTCCGCGGCCTTTTCGAGAATAAAAGCGCCCTTCTGAGCGGTCATGAGATACGATGCCGCTTGCCTCTTGTCCCCGGTGTTGAAGGGCGTGCAAGCCCAGGGCTGCTAGCTTAGCTGCCCCTACAGCATTCCAAACTCCCACAATTGCACATTCTTCATGCAGCTTGTCGTCGTCAGCATACTTGGGGCGGCGCGCGTTAAGCATCAGATTTGTCTCCTGCGAACAAGCTCATTTTGCATCTCGAATTAGCTGGTCCATTGCGTTGCGTTCTTTAGCGTTGTAGCCGCTCTCGTCATTTTTTTTCTTAGTAATCGCTTTAGGTGCAATTAAACCCTCAAGCAATTTGTTGTCAGCTGTCTCTTTCGCGTTATCAGCAGCGTTTTGGCCTTTCGCTCGCCATTCTTCGGGCAGGGCTTGCTCAAGCATTGCTGATGCTTCTTTAATCAAAGGCATTGTTTTTGCCTCAGTTATCCATTCGGGATGGTCGCGTTCAGGAATTGTCCACGCAAGCGCTAGATAAGCCACCACCACAATAATTGCACCGCGAGCCAGGCCAAACATAAGGCCTAAAGATCGATTGATTGCTCCCAGACCGTCACCACTCTCAAATGCACGAGAGATTGCGCGGCTTACTATTGCAAGAATCAGAAACGTTCCAATGAATAACAGTGCGCCAGCTGCGGCATCAGCTACTAGAGGGGACGGTATGTAGAGACCAACAGGTTCTCGAGCCAATGAGTAAAAAGCAACTGAGCTTGAGCTTGCTCCGATCCAGACGCCAATTCCAAGTACCTCGCGGAGAAGCCCGTGCATAAATGCAAGAACCCCGCTTAGCAGAACTATTGCGGCAACAATCAAGTCAAGGGTGTGGAGGTCGCTATACATTGGCTCCGAATCGATTGTTAGTCATCGTAGCGATCGGTCCAATCTGATGTTTTCGGAGCTTTAAGCAAGGGCTGCGCTGCAATCAATTGAACTAATTTATCTATTCTATTGATTTTAGTGATACGGAGCTTCGAGGATTTGGCATCACCAGGTACCGCTGCTTCGCTAAAACCAAGGCGTTCAGCTTCATCTAGGCGGGATTTTGCTTGAGGCGCGGGGCGTACTTCACCAGATAAAGCGAGTTCCCCATAGAAAACTGACTCATTTGGAACTGGTCGCTCTAATAATGCAGAAACAAGGGCAGCAGCTGCGGCTAGATCTGCCGCCGGCTCCTCTAGTTTTAATCCACCAGCAACCGATAAGAACACATCCCGTCCAGAAAAGGGTAGGCCTGCACGACTTTCTAGAACGGCTAGTGTCATGGCTAAACGCGCTGAGTCCCAGCCAACCACAGCACGTCTGGGAGAGGCAGGACTAGGGTTTCCTACTAGGGCTTGAACCTCAACTAATAGAGGCCGTGCTCCGCGGAACCCAGCGAAAACCGCTGCACCAGTTACAGGATCTCGGTCTTGGCGCTCTGCTAGGAATAGAGTGGATGGATTAGGTACTTCCTTGAGGCCTAGCCCTGTCATTTCGAACACACCTAGCGCATCTGCTGGTCCAAATCGGTTCTTAACGGCGCGAAGTATCCGGTAGTGTTGGCTTGAGTCGCCTTCAAAATAAAGGACGGCATCAACCATGTGTTCGAGTACACGTGGGCCTGCGATAGCCCCATCCTTGGTGACGTGCCCAACCAGGATAAGAGCAGCATTAGACTGTTTGGCAGCTGTGATTAAAACCTGCGCCGATGCCCGAACTTGAGCCACAGACCCAGGCGCTGACTCTACGCCTTCTGCATACATCGTTTGGATTGAGTCTATTACAATTAGTTTTAAGCCTCTGTTGGTTTTAATTGTTGCTGCAGCTGCATCTGCTGAAGTGGCGGTTGCAAGTCCAACGACTGCATTAGCCAGTCCAAGTCGTTCAGCGCGTCCACGGATCTGGTCAATCCCTTCTTCGCCAGAGACATACACGACTTCATGCCCACCATTTGCTACACCACCAAGTGCTTGCAGTAAGAGGGTTGATTTGCCAATTCCAGGATCACCTCCCAAGAGCACCGCACCCCCTGCCACCAGACCGCCGCCGAGAGCGCGGTCAAGCTCATGGATTCCCGTCGATGTTCTTGGCTGTGGAGGAGTGCCGCCTGTTAGTTGTTCCAGAGCAAGTGGTGGAGTTCGAAGTTTAGCTCGTGCTGCGGTTGCCTTTGTCCCGCCGATGGGTGCTGCACTCGCTGTGCCCACTTCTTCAACAATAGAGTTCCATGCCTCGCAAGCCTCACACTTGCCGGACCAGCGTCCTGACACAGAACCGCAAGATTGGCATACATAGCGAGAAGAGCTTCGCGCCATGTCCCTATTGCCGAATTGTCATTTGAATAGGGCCCTCTCCGCGGCCATGAACAAATTGGTCGACATAGTCGTTCCCGGGATTGTCGAGATGACTGACCCGCTCATGCCAAATGATCTGGCCTTGGTATAGCATCGCGACTTTATCCGCGATTGTGCGCGCGCTTCTCATATCATGAGTAATGGTAACTGCTGTTGCTCCAAGATCTCGCACACAAGAAATAATAAGTTGGTTGATAACATCACTCATGATGGGATCAAGACCGGTCGTCGGCTCGTCAAAAAAGATGATTTCGGGCTCATCTATGATTGCTCGCGCTAAAGCAACACGCTTTTGCATGCCGCCAGATAATTCTGATGGGGAAAGGTCAGCGACCGTTTTATCAAGTCCCACTCGCCCCAGCACCTCTATTGCGCGAGATCGAGCTGTGGTGCCTCTAGCAGAGCCCGTCTGCATTAAACCGAAGGCAACATTTTCCCAAACGGAAATACTGTCAAAAAGAGCACCTCCTTGAAACAGCATGCCAATTTTTGAATTGATGGCCTCCCGCTCGTGGGAAGAGCAGCCAACGATATTTTGGCTATCAACTATGACTTCACCACTATCTGGTTTTGTAATTCCCAGGACAGATTTGATTAGTACAGACTTACCTGAGCCTGACCCTCCAATGACGACTAAGGACTCGCCTTCCAGAACATTTAAATTGATGCCTCGAAGAACTTGCTTCTCTGCAAATGCCAAATGGACGTCGCGCCAAACAATTTTCGACTTATCAATCATTTGGAGAAGAAGCTCTCGGTAATTACGTAATTTGCTACCAGGATAAGAATAGCAGAAGAAACAACAGCGTTGGTGGTTGCTATTCCAACCCCCTGTGCTCCCCCGCGGCTCATATATCCGTGGTAACAACCCATGAGCGTCACAATAAAACCAAAGACTGCAGCTTTAACCAACCCTGAAACTACATCCAAAGTTTCAATAAAATTCCAAGTTTGCTCGATATATCCAACGGCATTGAAGCCTAGTCTGTATACACCAACAAGATAGCCGCCCATCACTCCTATGATATCTCCTATAAGCACCAGAATGGGGAGCATGGTTAAGCCGGCAATTATTCTCGGAACAACTAGATATTTCATTGGATGCGTCGAAAGGGTTGAAAGCGCATCGATCTGTTCTGTCACGCGCATGGTGCCAATTTCGGCAGCCATAGACGCTCCGATGCGGCCTGCAACCATTAGGCCGGCTAATACTGGAGCGAGTTCCCGCGTCATTGAAAGAACAACGACATTCGCAACCGCACTTTCAGCCGAAAATCTTGCAAAGCCAGTGTAGCTTTGAAGTGCAAGAACCATTCCGGAAAACAGTGTTGTGAGTGCAACTACAGGTAAGCAGTAGAAACCAACTTCTATCAACTGGCGAAGTATTTGCTTGCCATAAAAAGGAGGGCGAAGACAATGCGATAGTCCACTGCCAGCGAAAGCTGCTACCCGACCTGTAGCGGCTAGAAAAGTTAGTACAACGCTTCCTATGCCGGAAAATAACTTCATATCGCACCCTCATAGTTTCGGGCGTACCGGCGGCCAATACTCGTGAGAATTTCATAACCAATTGTGCCAGCAGAGGTTGCGAGTTCATCTGCTGACTGTTTCTCGCCGATAATCTCTGCGTAAGTAGTTTTATCCAGCAATCTTTCGGGTATGTGGCTCACGTCAACCGCAATCAAATCCATTGATACTCGCCCTATGATAGGCGCTGGTTCATTACAAATGAAGACATTGCCGACTCCACTTAAAGATCGAGTTAGTCCGTCCGCATATCCTGCGCCAAGCGTAGCTATCACAGAGCCCGCTTTAGCTATTGCAGTCGCTCCATACCCGACACTTTCCTGTCGGGTTAATCTTCGGATCTGAAGGATCCGCACATTTAGTGTTACTACCCGCTGCATTGGGTTGAGTCTATCTGGTGTTGGGTTGAGGCCATAAAGTGCCATGCCTGGCCTGACAGAGTTCTGGAGAAATGATCCCCCCATGAAAATACCGCTAGAATTGGCAAGGCTTCTGCGCATAGCTGAAGGTATTCCGCTAGTTGCCTTTTCAAAACGATCGAGTTGAATTTTGTTCATGTGATGAGAAGGTTCATCCGCACAGGCCAAATGGCTTGAAAATTCCTCGACTTTTGATTGTTCTTCAGAGCTCAAGTCGCGCCACATTCCATCTATCGATGTGTCATCAAACCCCAGCCGTGTAATTCCAGTGTCGAAGTGAAGATTGGCTTTAGGAGGGTTGATTGCTTCCTTCCAATAGCCCAGCGCCTCCTCATTGTTGAGTGTAACTACAAGTTCAGCAGCAGTAGCCGCTTTGAGTCCCTCTGGTAACGTGGGGGATAGAACAACAATTCCCGCATTGGGCAGTATCTGCCTTAGTTCCAGCCCTTCATCAATTTGAGCAACATAGAAACGCCGAGCGCCAATTTCCCAAAGAGATTGTGCCACTTGAGTGATGCCAAGGCCGTAGGCATTTGATTTTACTACCGCCCCTGTCTCCGCAGGATTTGATAGGCTAGCAAGTAATTTCCAATTCGCTTGAATGGCGGCAAGATCAACGGTGAGAACACCGGACGCTTGATTAGAAGTCAGGGTAGTCGCCGCCATGGGTTTCAAGATCACTAAACTTAGTCCGAGCGCCGTCGAATGCTAGTTCAACCTTATCTGTTGGTCCATGCCTTTGCTTGGCAATTATAACTTCGGCCTTTCCATGCACGCGCTCCATTTCGGACTGCCATTGTACATGTTCTTCAGAACCTTCAGGCGGTTCTTTGCGCTGCAGATAATAGTCATCACGGTAGATAAACATTACTACGTCAGCGTCCTGTTCAATCGAACCAGACTCTCGAAGATCAGCAAGCTGGGGGCGTTTATCTTCCCGCTGTTCAACAGCTCTAGAAAGCTGTGACAGAGCCAGAACAGGAACGTTTAATTCTTTGGCAATAGCCTTAAGGCCTCGTGTAATCTCTGAAATTTCCTGAACGCGATTGTCAGTCCGAACTGTTCGAGGCGGCTGCATTAGCTGCAGATAGTCTACAACGATAAGGTCTAGTCTTTTTTCAGTGCGGAGAAGGCGCCTGGCCCGGGTTCGTAAAGACGTAATGCTAATTGCTGGAGTGTCATCCATGAAAATACCAAGGCGTGCTAAATCTTCTGACGCCTGAAAGACCTTATCAAAATCATGCTGATCAATCTCGCCTCTTCTGATTTTATCAGACGGAACCCCCGTCTCCTCGGCAAGGATGCGAAGGGCAAGTTGCTCTGATGACATCTCCAGGGAGAAAAGCGCTATCACATGCCCGCGCTGTTTTTCGCCATCCAAAACTTGAGCTTTTGCGGCGTTGAAAGCGATGTTGACTGCGAGTGAACTCTTTCCCATGCCCGGTCTGCCGGCGAGGATTAAGAGGTCTGACTTTTGAAGGCCACCAAGAAGTTCATTGAGACGCCGAAACCCTGTGGGAGTGCCGGTTAACTTGCCCTCCCGAGCGAACGCACTTTCAGCCATTTCAATCGCAGCAGCTAAGGTATTGCCGAAAGACTGAAATCCGGCATCCACTTTTCCAGTTTCCGCCAACTCGAAAAGGCGCTGTTCAGTGGTTTCTATTAGGACTTCACCATCTAACTCTGGGTCTGCCCCATAAGCTTCGTTGACTGTATCTGTACCAATTTCAATTAGCTGCCGGCGTATGTGCAGATCATGCACAAGGCGGGCGTAGTCTGCAGCATCAATTATATTTGCAGCGCCTGCGGCCAATTCTGCCAGGTATCTGGCCCCACCAAGGTCTGATAGCGTTTCATCGTTTTCGAATTGGCGGCGTAGCGTTGTTGGGGTAGCCTGACGGCCGGCTTCGACCAGACGCTGCATTGCTGAGAATATGCGCTGATGAGCAGCGTCTGCGAATGAATCAGCGTCAATTATGTCTGCAACTCGATCGAATGCACTGTTGTTCACTAGGAGAGTGCCAAGCAGCGCCATTTCCACTTCCACGTCAGCGGGAAGAGAGCGAGCAGGAGTTATCTCTTCGGGTCCCAAAGGAGAAATTGAGGCTATTTCAAGGACGTCATTCATAGGCCGCACTCTACTTGTAGGGACGTTGGGTGCAATGTCACTTTTTTGTTTAAACGAGTGGAAAACGGGGATTGAATTGTAAAAGCCTTTGATTTTTCTGCAGCAATCGCCATAACTAAGCGAATCTCATCACTTCGGTTTAGTGATTTGCCTTACATCGCGTCTTGTCTGTGGTGTATGGAAATACCTGTTTTGAAAAATCTCACCTCTCCAAGAAGGAGTGCCTACCTGATGCCCGGTCCATTAATGCCTCAGGCGACTGCAGTCTGGTTAATTGATAACACTACGCTGACCTTTGAGCAGGTTGGTGAGTTTTGCAGCTTGCACCCGTTAGAAGTACAGGCACTGGCTGATGGTGATATTGGTCAAGGCATCAAGGGTCGTGATCCGCTTGCTTCCGGCGAGCTTTCGCGAGATTTGATTAAGGCTTGTGAGGAAGATCCGTCTAAAAAATTGATGCTCTCGAAGCTCGATGTTCCGCGTGCCGCGGAACGTACAAAAGGACCACGCTACACTCCTGTAGCAAAGCGTCAGGATAAACCTGATGGCATTGCTTGGATTGTGCGAAATCATTCTGAGCTCGCGGACTCTCAGATAGTGCGCCTTATCGGAACAACCAAAACGACGATAGCGGCGGTTCGAGACCGCACGCATTGGAATAGCGCTAATATCCATGCTCGGCATCCGGTCGACCTGGGGCTCTGCACGTATATGGATCTCTCAACTGCTGTTGAAAAAGCGCGCTCTAAGCTTTCAAGTGAAGACCGGGAATCATTAGAGGCTAAAGATCGTGCGAGAATGGAAGCGTCCTCCGCATCAGAAGAAGACGCAAAGAAAGCTCCATCGATTGAGGATCTTTTCCGGCACTAGTACTTAGCTGATAGACACTTTTTAAAAATTCGCTCCAAAAAAAGTGTTGAATGATACGTTCAGCCTCTGGGATCTAGATGGATTTTTAGATCTCAGCTTGCTGAACTTTCTTCATTAGTTCATGCAGTAGCAGGCAACGGTGTTGCTAATTATTGACCGTTTGCGACTAAGTTTTGATAAACTATCGACTCGATCATAGTTTCAAAGCGAATCATCAGCCATGTCGAAATCTACTAGCCCTTATGACTTTCACCTCGATCGTAATCTTGCCAATTTTGAGCCGCTATCGCCCCTGCAATTCTTAGAGCGTGCAGCTTGGACTTTCCCAAACAAGACTGCTGTTATTCATGGAGCTTTAGAGAGGACCTGGGGAGAAACCCGCGCGCGGTGTCATAAACTGGCAGATGCACTGGTTAAAAGAGGTATTGGGAAAGGCGACACTGTCGCTGTCCTTGCTGCGAATACGCCTGAAATGATGGAATTACATTTTGGAGTTCCACTCACTGGCGCTGTTATTAACACTATCAACACTCGGCTCGATGCAGGAATTATTGGTTTCATTCTTGATCACGGTGAAGCAAGTGCAGTGTTTGTAGATCGTGAGTTTTCAGAAACGATGGCTGAAGCTTTGAAGATAGCTAAAGTCCAGCCGTTCGTTATTGATATCGATGATCCTGAGTTTGAAGGGCCTGGAAGTTGTATCGGGGAGATGAATTTCGAAGCATTTCTAGCGTCCGGTGATGAAAATTATCCGTACCGCGCTCCAGCGGACGAGTGGGACGCAATTTCCCTAAATTATACTTCTGGGACAACTGGGGATCCTAAGGGTGTGGTCTACTCTCATCGCGGCGCTTATTTGGCTTCAATGTGCAATGCGCTGACTTGGTCTATGCCTCAGCAACCTGTCTACCTTTGGACGCTTCCAATGTTCCATTGTAATGGCTGGTGTTTTCCATGGGCGTTAGCCTTGCAAGCAGGTGTAAACGTTTGCTTGCGGCAAGTTCGTGCTGGCGCAATTTTTGATGCTATAGCCAAGCACAAAGTTGACCACATGTGTGGTGCTCCAATTGTTCTGAATTTGATAGCCAATGCCAAACCTTCAGAAAAAAAGACCTTTGATCATGTGGTTAAAGTCATGACAGCCGCAGCTCCTCCGCCGCCATCCACACTTGAGGCGATGGAAAGAGAAGGCTTTGATGTTCTTCACGTTTACGGTCTAACAGAAACCTATGGTCCGAGTGTGGTTTGCGCTTGGCATGATGAGTGGAATGAGCTCGCACCTGCTGATAAGGCCGCTGTGAAGGCGAGGCAGGGGGTTCGTTATGCAGCACTAGATGATTTGAGTGTCCGTGATCCTGAAACAATGGAGGTTGTTCCCGACGATGGCGAAACAATCGCCGAAGTGATGATGCGCGGTAACATCGTCATGAAAGGCTATCTTAAGAATCCTGGCTCGACTGATGCAGCCTTTAAAGGGGGCTGGTTTCATTCCGGCGACCTCGGGGTTATGCATGATGATGGTTATATTGCCCTCAAAGACCGCTCCAAAGACATTATTATCTCTGGTGGAGAAAATATCTCTTCAGTGGAGGTGGAGCAGACACTTTACCGCCATCCCGCTGTATCAGAGGCAGCTGTTGTAGCGCGACCAGATGAACGCTGGGGGGAAACTCCATGCGCCTTTTTAGAGATAAAAGATGGAGCAAATGAACCTTCTGAGGATGAGGTTATTCAATTCTGCCGTGATAATATGGCTAGTTTTAAAGTCCCAAAGCGCGTGGTTTTCGGGCCGCTTCCAAAGACTTCCACTGGAAAGGTGCAAAAGTTTGTTTTGCGAGAGAGAGCAAAAGATCTTTGATCCCGATCTAAACTACACCTTTCGCTTTTAAATCTAGTACTTGCTCGGCACTAAAGCCCAAAAGGTCTTCGAGCACGCTTTTATTTGCATTTCCAAGTGCAGGACCCAAGTTCATGACCTTTCCTGGTGTGCGTGAAAGCCTTGGTATGACGGCAGGAATTGTAACTTGTCCAGCTTCCGGGTCGTTGATCGTTTCTAAATTGCCCCGTGTCTGAAAGTGCGGATCATCGAAGATTTCATTTATTGCGTTGACAGCTCCTATTGGAACTTCATTTTCCACGCAGATTTCTATCACCTGGTCTCTCGCCATTGACCCGGTCCACTTTGAGACGAGGTCTTCTACCGTATCCCTTTCAGCTAATCGCTGGGCTGAGGTTGCATATGTTTCGGATGATGAAAGTTCTGCCTTCCCCATGGCTCGAGCTAAACGTTCAAACATTTTGTCGGAGGTGCAGGCAATAGCAACCCATCTGTCGTCGCCACATTTAAAGTGACCGTGGGGACACGCATTGACTGTGCTTATTCCTTCCCGGCCACGCACAAACCCTGTGGCTGCGTAAGCTGGCGCCAACTCATCGAGAGCACGAAAAACACTTTCATAAAGTGCTAGGTCAATTTCTTGACCCTGGCCTGATTTGTCCCGTTCTTTTAACGCAAGCAGAATTCCAATAGCGCCGTACATACCGGTCATGTAGTCACCGAGTGAGGTCGAACCTGGTGTAACAGGTGGTCCATCAGGCATCCCTGCAAGATGCGTAAGCCCTCCAAAGGCATGAGCGATCCTGGCGAACCCAGGACGGGTTTTATAAGGCCCTGTTTGGCCGTAACCAGAAACGCGCATCAGGATGATTTTTGGATTTATTTTGGACAGCACATCATAGCCTAGACCCCATTTTTCTAAGGTGCCTGGGCGAAAGTTTTCCGTTACGACGTCTGCTTCTGCTACAAGGCGCTTAAATATCTCTGCGCCCTCAGATGTTTTGAGGTTTAGCGTTAAAGAGCGCTTGTTCCGTGCCTCAGTAAGCCAAGCTAAGGTCGAGTCCTCGCGTTGAGATTTTGTTCCGTAACGTCTCCAGGGATCACCAGCTCCAGGCTGTTCAATTTTTATGACATCAGCTCCGAACTCACCCAGAATAGCTGCAGCCATAGGCGCTGCGATAAACGTTGCTATATCAAGAACTCTTGTGCCGGCCATAGGCATTGCGGGCATAGGTTTTTCCATCATTGGGTCCTTGGAAAATAATTTTTACTACTTTGGCAATTTCCAGTGCAGCCCGCAGTATTAGCTGGCGCGGCGCAACAAATTGGTTTTCAACAATAGCCGAATAAGTGACTGCCGTTACTCTTTTAACGCTTCAGGTCCTAACAAAGCTTCTCGGAAACGTGCCATGCCAATAACGCCATTTCTGATAGGCATCTGAACGGGTGGCATATTTGCGGTGATCTCTACTAAGCCAAACACTGGTCCTGGCCCGTTCATTACCAGGTCGCGCAGTTCATCAATTCCAGCATCGTCATTAACTCTACGCACGGTTTGGAAGCCTGATGCGGCTGCAACCCCCGCTAGATCAAGGTTAACGCCAGTATGACTAATCTGTCCCCCTGTTTCACCAAAGCGACCATTGTCTAAGCAGACAACTGACAGATTATCCGGTTTGCGCCATCCGATAGTTGCTAGAGCCCACATGCCCATTGCAAGCTCGGCGTCACCAACTAGTGCAACAACACGCTTGTTTGGTTGAGCGGTAGCGAGACCGAGGGCAGTTGGTGTAGCACTGCCCATCGCTCCAAGAAGATAGAAATTTAGAGGTGTTTCGCCGGCTGTTTCGGCATCCCAAATTGCAGATCCCAATCCAGCAACGATCAGAAGATCGGGGCTGCGTTCTGCGAGGAGACGGTGAACAGCACCGCGGCGCTCAAGTTGGTTTTGCGATCCCGTGGTCATCTTTAGCGCCTCCTAAAATACTTTAGCGCCAGTAGCGCGCTGAGAAATAAGCGTGAACACGGGTAGGTATGAATTAAACGCTAATCTGCCACTTGCCTCAGTGACTGGGATGACGTCAGCAGGAGTTTCTGCCCTGTTCACTACGATATTGGCAGCTTCAAGCATTCGAGGAATCGACTGACCCATAGGTGTTTGCCATCCGTTAAACTCGCCCCATTCACCTCGCATGGTTGCGATAGCAAAAAACGGAGCGCCAGTGGAATGGACTAAGCCAAGCGCATTAATTGCATTGCCAATTCCGCTTGATTGCATCAATACGCAGGAGCGCCGGCCACCTAGCCATGCGCCAACGCACACCCCAACAGACTCAAATTCGTTCACCAATGGAAAACAATCTATTTCCGGGTCCGCTAAGCAACGGTCAATAAGCTTTGCGTGCCCAGCGTCTGGCACATAGACCACTTGTGAAATCTTTAAAGCTTTAATGGAATCATACAGCTGGTCTTTCCAGCCGGCGTCTACAGCTTCGACCATAATTTTTTCCTCTATTCGGCGGGGGTGGTTGCAGGAGTGTTAGTCCGCAACCTACCAACTGGCCTTTCATCTATGAATAGATGACAGACCCCTGACAAAATTCCAAGTCCAATCGATGCAAACCAAATCACATCGTAGCTTCCAAGGTGGTCGAATGCTAACGCTCCCAACCATGCCCCAAGGAAACTTCCTATTTGGTGACTGAAGAAGACAACGCCAAAGAGCATGGTCATGTATTGTGTGCCGAATAGCTGAGCAACCAGGCCCTGTGTCGGAGGAACGGTTGATAGCCAAAGAATTCCTAGTACAGCTGAAAAAATATAGACAGACCATTCAGTTACTGGGAACAGAAGAAATGCGCCAACTAGAGCCGCGCGGCCAAAATAGATAACAGAAAGTACGCCTTTTTTACTTAAGAAGCTTACGATTACGCCTACTCCGAGGCAGGAAACAACATTAAATACGCCAATGATCATGAGGGCAGTTGCCCCAAGCTGCCAGCCAAGGCCTTCTGATTCGAGATAATTGGAGAAGTGAGCTCCAACAAAAGTGACGTGAAATCCACATACGAAGAAACCAATTGTGAGCAAAAGATAGCCTTTATGTCTCAGAGCTTCAGTCAGTGCCGATCCAACCGTTTGGTGGGCAACAGCAGCAGTGGTGGGTTCGCCATCATTGCGCTTACGTCCAATGAAGGGTGCTAGAAGCAGCATGGGTAGAGTTAATACGGCAACTGCTAGGAACGCCGCTGACCATCCTTGTGTTTCAAGTAGTGTCCGCCCAATAGGTGTTAAAATGATCATGCCTGCTGAAGAAGCGGAAGTTATTAAACCAAATGCAATGGTCCGTTTGCTCTCATCGACAAGCCTACCGATTGCCCCTAGCACAATACCCATTCCAGCTGCGGCTTGTGCTGTTCCTATCATCAGGCCTGCTGATAGGAAGAAAACAGTGGGTTCGTTTGCCATGGACATGACCCATAGTCCGGCAATCTGGAGAAGGGCGCCAAAAACTAGAACTCTCGGGGCCCCATAACGATCAGCCAAGCCGCCAAACACTGGGGATAAAGCTCCCCACATCAGATTTTGGGTTGCAATGGCGATTGTAAAATTGCTGCTGGACCAACCGAGGTCCTGAAGCATTGGTGCCTGCCAAAGCGGTGTCATGTTTCTGACACCCATAGAAATAAGCGCTATCACGGCTCCACAAAAAATCATGAAGCCAATCGGTACCCCACCTTTAGAGGATGAAGTTGAGTGGGATGCACGTAACTCTCGTGATTCTTGTTCTGACATTGATCTTGTTCCAGTCCGAGACAAAAAAGGTTACCAACCACACAAAGTTTTAAGTGTTTCCCCCACCCAAAGCAGTGTTTCGGCCGTTTGCTTATAGAAAGGTGCCGCTATTGCTGTAGCCAAAATAATAGCCGCGCCACCAAGAATGCCCCATCGAGGGACATGGATTGCGGACTTCTCGTTTTCGCTTTTAGGCATAGACTGCACCGTGACTAATCCATGGGATGCATGCAGGCAATGGTGAAGCGGATTGTTCTTGTTCTTGCTTGCATCGATTTGTTACGACGTTTTAGCAGGCAAACGCCAGATATTTTAAGGGGAGAATTAAAAGTGGATGTAAAGGGTGAAGCAGCCATTGTGACCGGTGGTGCCTCCGGTTTGGGTCGAGCGACTGCAGAGGCTCTCGTGGCTGCAGGTGCTAGGGTTGCACTAATTGACCGAAATGCAGATCTAGTCGCGGCGACGGCCCAAGAGATAGGTGCTCTTGCAGCACCTGCTGATGTCACCGATCCGGCTTCGGTCACTGCCGCCCTCTCCAAAGCGCGAGAAGCACATGGTGTCGCCAGAATTTGTGTGAATTGTGCTGGCATTGGTGGATCTGTGCGTATCGTTGACCGGCAGGGTGCTCCAATGGACCTAGACCATTTTCGGCAAATTATTGAGGTTAACCTAATCGGTACATTTAATGTTTTGCGCCTTGCTGCTGCGGATATGGCTTCCCTAGAGGCGAAGACTGAGGATGGTCTTAAGGGTGTGGTTGTAAATACTGCAAGTGTCGCGGGTTACGAGGGGCAGGTGGGGCAGGCTGCTTATACTGCCTCAAAAGGCGGTGTGATTGGTTTAACGGTTCAATCTGCCCGCGATCTATCAAGTCATGGTATCCGCGTTTGCACCATTGCTCCTGGCATTATGTTAACTCCACTTTTGATGGGATTGCCTGAGGCGACCCTAGACCTTTTGGGTGATCAAGTGCCATTTCCAAAGCGTACTGGCCATCCTTCAGAATATGGATCGCTGGCCATGGAAATAATTCGCAATGATTATTTAAATGGTGAAGTTATAAGGCTTGATGGGGCAATTAGAATGGCGCCACGATAAGAAAAAATTTCTTTTAATGGCTTCTTAGACAAGAGAAAATTCAACTTTTCTTATAGTGGCCAAGTGGTCTTTCAAGGGGTGCGTCAAGAAGCTCTTGCCTGATGGTATATTAGGCGGGTATGTTGCTAACCTTAAACCAAAAATCCTCAGGGAGGAATTAAATGAAACTTTCGACCAAAATCGGTCTGGTTTCGGCCGCAGCGGCCATCGCGCTAGCCGCGACGTCTGCACAGGCTGACCGGGTCCGTTGGAAGCTCCACAGTGCGTGGGGTTCTTCAGTACCTCATCTTGGAACTTCAGGTGTACGTTTTTCAAAGACCGTCAACGATATGACGGGCGGCGAAATGCAACTCAAATTCTTTGAGCCAGGTGCGCTGATCCCAGCAAACGAAGGCTTTGACGCTACGTCTAAGGGTTCTGTTGAAGCAGCCTGGACAACAGCGGGTTATGACGTTGGTAAGGCTCCGTTCCTTGCATTCTTCACGTCTGTTCCATTTGGCCCAAGCTATGGCGAATATTTCGCATGGAAAGTTTACGGCGGTGGTAACGAAATCCAGCAAAAGTTCTATGCTGATAACGGCATCAAGCAGATGGATTGCTTTGCTATCGGCCCAGAAACTTCTGGCTGGTTCCGCAAGGAAATTAAGGAGCTTGACGAGCTTCGTGGCATGAAAATGCGTTTCTTCGGTCTTGGCGCTCGCGTTATGCAGAAGATCGGAGTGTCAACCCAGCTCCTTGCTGGTGGCGACATCTTCCCAGCTCTTGAAAAGGGCGTTATCGATGCAACCGAATTCTCGATGCCAGCAATGGACATCAAGTACGGCTTCTATCAGATCGCTAAGTACAACTACTTCCCAGGTTGGCACCAGCAAACCTCAGTTAGCCAAATTCTTATCAACATGGATAAGTGGAATGGTCTAACTGATGCTCAGCGTCGTATTCTCGAGGTTGCTTGTGGTGAAAGCATCCACAACACCTATGCAGAGACCGAAGCTGTCAACCCAGGCGCAATGGTAGAAATGGGCACCAAGTATGGTGTTAAGACCATGCGTTGGAGAGATGACCAGCTCGCAGTATTCGAGCAGGCTTGGCTTGATGTCTTGAATGAGGACTCTGCTAAGGATGCCAAATTCAAGGAAACTGCTGATAGCTATCTTGCCTTCCGTAAATCCTACGCCAAGTGGGGTGCGGCTCAGGCTATGAACGCAACCTATCTCAAGTAAGGTTGCCTTGTGGCGCTCCTTATAGAGGAGTGCCACATTTGCATTCAGGGGCGCCAAAGATAATCAATCTTGGCGTCCCGTTTGCAAATACACGGTTAGTTACATTCAAATTTTGTATAAAAGGTTATTGTCGATGGAAGCTATAGCATCGGGCATTCGCCGCAATCCTGGCCTAACGTTTCTTCTAGTAGTGTTAGCGATCGTTGGTATCGCGTACGCCTACATTTTGAATATGTCGCCAGGAGGCCAGAAGGACCTCTTGTATTTCGTGCAAGACTACCTTCCGATTTTCATGTTCTTTTCATTGGCGGCCTTATTATTCACGGGCTTCCCAGTTGCATTTATCTTAGGCGGATTATCATTCGTCTATGGAATTCTGGGTTACTTGCTCGGTATGTTTTCGCTGATTGAGTTTTTCAATTTTATGTCTCTAATCTGGTTTAACGGGGCTGAAAACTTAGTTCTTGTGTCTATTCCTGCATTCGTCTTCATGGGCGTTATGATGGAGCGATCTGGCGTCGCCAACGATCTTCTCTACTGCGTTCAGGTGCTATTGAAGAAGGTGCCTGGTAGCTTAGCGCTCGCCGTTGTTGTTATGGGTACAGTGCTTGCAGCCATGACTGGAATTATCGGCGCGTCTGTGACGATGATGACCGCATTGGCGCTCCCCACTATGATACGTCAGGGATACAGCCACTCGCTAGCAACGGGCTGTATCGCAGCCTCTGGAACCCTAGGTATCCTTATACCTCCATCGATCATGCTTATTATTATGGCGGATTTGATGGCAGTTTCTGTCGGCAACATGTTCATGGCAGCGATTTTACCAGGATTGATGCTTGCTGGCTTTTATCTGCTTTTTGTGACCCTCTTTGCTACTTTTAATCCGAAGCAGGCTCCTCCATTACCCCCTGAACTTCTTCATGTTCCTCTGAGCCAATATCCACGGATGATTTTTAAGAGCTTTTTGCCGCCAGTGGCTCTTATTTTCATGATTAAAGGTTCAATTTTATTTGGAATTGCTACGCCGTCTGAAGCTGGTGCTGTTGGCGCTTTTGGTACTCTTATACTCGCCATATTTAATCGCAGGCTAACCTTCGAATTGCTGCAAGGTGTTTGTCATACATCTGCTCGCACAATTGCGATGATCTTCTTCATTATCGTAGCGGCCACCTGCTTTGCTTATGTGTATCGTTCACTTGGTGGCGATGACATCGTTGAGCATCTCATTACGTCAGCTGGCTTGAATTCATGGCAGCTTCTGTTCTTGCTAATGGGCATCACATTTATGCTGGGCTTCTTCCTTGATTGGATTGAGATTACATTAATCGTCTTGCCTGTTTTTGCCCCTCTAGTGGCGGGTCTTGATTTTGGTGATCATGTTGCAGCGAAGGATGTGACCTTCTGGTTCCTTATCCTGATGGCAATCAATTTGCAGACGTCATTCCTGACACCACCTTTTGGCTTTGCACTTTTCTACATGAAAGGTATTGCGCCCAAGGAAGTGCGTATTCAGTCGATCTACAAGGGTATTATTCCATTTGTGCTGCTTCAGCTCGGTGGTTTAGCCTTAGTTATCTGGCAACCAAATGTCTCGCTCTGGCTGATGAAATCAGTCTACGACTACTGATTGGCGGAAGGAAATAGATATGAATCAAGCAGCATCCTCTGCAGATCAGCAGCCACTTCTTCATCTAACTGATGCGCAAATGCCTTCAGGGCTGCGTCTTGCTATGAGAATTAGGAAGTTCGTAGATTTTGTTGGCCGATTTGGCTCATGGTTTGCGATGCCGTTGATCTTGATCACGGCATTCGACCTGACCATCAGAAAATTAGGTGGCATCCAAATTTATCTTGTTGAGAATGTAAGCGGTTACTTTGGATCAACATTACTTCAAGAGCTTGAATGGCATTCGCACACGGTTTTGTTCGTTTTGGTGTTGGCCTATGGGTTCATCTGGAACACGCATGTTCGTGTTGATCTTGTGCGGGAAAACCTAGCATTTAGGAAGAAGCTTTGGATCGAGTTCCTCGGCATTACCGTATTCCTATTGCCATTCTGTGCCATCATTACGTACTTCTCGGCCGTTTATGTCGTTGACTCATGGTCGACGAACAGAGATGCGGCCTGTGCATGGTACGAGTGTGGAGAGGTGTCAGCTTCGCTCGTGGGCCTTTCCCATCGCTGGGTCATCAAGAGTGTAATGGTGTTTGGCTTCGTGACGGTATTCTTAGCCGGCATCGGCGTTTGGCTTGAAATGTTCTATGCGCTCTTCAAGCCACAGCACTGGCGTTTCCCTTTATCTACGCAAGAATGGCCTGAAGAAGCCGGTGATATGATCGAAGGCAAAGAAAGGCTGGATCTCGATAAGGTTGACGACCAACTCGAGCTGCGTTCTCGGCGCATCAAAGAAACAGGTACGTTTTGACGGCTAGAATAGGCATTGTTTGCCACTAAATTAGAGAGGGCGGCGGTCAATACTGACCACCGCCCTCTCTGCGTTTGGTGTGGATCACAAAATTAGGAGTGTTTGACCCTTGCTGGACTGGGAAAGTCTTTTTAAGCGCTACGTTTGGGATAACAACACAACCCCCTATTTTACGCCGGTAGCCAAGCTCAACCGCTATCAAGCTGACCATGAAATTTTTGCGTTTTGCATGTTTGTGGGAATTATCTTCGCTGTCGTCGCTCTTGCTGCGTTAACGGACGTATCGATGATTGGGCGATCTCCCATTGCGGGTCTGTATGCTTTTACTGTCGTGTCGGCTGCAATCGTCTTCAACTATACCAAGGTCGTATGGGCTGTTCTTTGGTTGGCTTTAGCGCCTCTTGCCGGGTTAGCGTTTGTGCTTTTTTACGGCTTTGATGGTGGTCGAGTGCGTGTAGACAGCATAATAGTTGCTGGATTATTTATCTTAACATTAATGTATATGCCTCGTCTTATAAGCATTGCGCGTGCTTATCCAGACATACCTGAACCTGAAACACTTCCGCCGCGTCGACGTCGTCTTTTTAAGTAAAAAGTATGTCCGAAAGTCCTAGAAAAATTCCAAGAGCAATGGGCTTTAGCCGACATCTGACAGCGTTTGTCGTGGTCTCAGTACTAGGGTTTTTATTCACCGTGGTTTTAGGTTTTGCATGGCCAATATTTTGGCCATTAGCCGTGTGGTCAATTTTTTTAGCTGTGCATTTTTTCTTTGCTAGTACTGCCGATGTGCGTGAAGATTGGGTGAATAGTCGGGCAGAGGAATTGCGATACAAATCATATGATTTTGATCACATACGAGATATTAGAAAACGAATTGAACAAAAAGATCCAAGCATCACGCACCACGCAGAACGGAACGATTAATCTCTGCTAATATTTGACGCTCGTTTAGATGACGTGGGCACGAATGACTTTAGCTTTTAAGCGCATAATAAGTTGTGTTTACGGAGGGATGCTCTTTGCCACCTAACCCAGATCTGAAAATAGGGCCTGCTTTCAGCAACAGTCTCATCTCGGAAGCCAATAGGTACTTTAGCCTCTGTACCACTCGCCATTCCGGACAAAACCTGCAAGGCCAAAGCGTCGGCGTGCCTCTACTGTGACCCCATTGGCATCGGTAAGGGGGAACGCGCCTTCATCCACCCTCAGTAATGTCACATCGCCAGCATTTCCAACAGATATACTGCCAAGCTCTGGTCGCCCTATAGCTTCTGCAGGACCTGTTGTTGATGCTCTGATAATGTCGGGAATATCCATTCCTAGATGGAGAAACTTTGAGAGGGTAACTAATTGGTCGAATGCGGGCCCTTCAGCAGACATCATATGAACGTCGGACGAAATACTGTGAGGAGGCAAGCCGGCATCAAGCATTTCTCCGGCTACATCCCAGCAAAATGACCCCTTGCCGTGGCCGATATCAAAAATGATCCCTCTTTCACGCGCCTCTAGAATTTCATCACGGACCTCTCCATTGGCGCGAGTAGGCGCAGCAGGGAATGGTCGATAACAATGAGTTAAAACATCTCCTGGCCTCATTCGCGATAACACTTCAGTGCGTGATGGCGGGGGATTGTCGAGATGTGCCATTACAGGCAGACCCAGTGCGTCTGCTGCTTCAATAGCGATATCTAACGGCGCTGCTCCAATGCCATCCGATGCCACAAGACCTACTCGCACCTTTACGCCTACAATTACATCACTGTGTTCTTTGGCTACCCGGACGACTTCATTTGGGTTCAGAAGCCGTATATCACCAGATTCCCCAACCATCACGGCAGGACTAAAAGCAAAAATCCCAGCAAAGCTAGCATTGATGTAAGCTAGAACGCGTGACTTAGCCGGTTCGACTATGTGACTGCGAAAACCGTGAAAATTTGCAGGGCCCGCACTACCTGCATCTACAAGGGTCGTGCATCCGGTTTTTGACATATACGTGTCTGGGTCTACTCCAAGAGACGTTCCACCCCAATAAATATGGGTGTGAAGGTCTATCAGACCAGGCGTAACGAGCAGGCCTTCAGCATGAATTACTTCACTCGCACTGCCATCGGCATCACTTCCAATTGCGGCAACCTTACCTGCTTTAAAGGCAATATCGGTAGTTTGGTCGAGACCATTTGCAGGGTCGATTACTCGACCACCTCGAATCACAAGATCAAAAGTCATCAATTGGGCTTCCTATTCCTTGCGGTGGACAGCTTGGTGGCTGAAGATGTCTTAAAGTAAGAAACTTTCTTGTACCTTCAAAGAGGTCTTTGAGGCAGATGATACCTATTATTGGTTATGCGGATAAATTAACAGTCGCTCCAGGTGAGGTTATTTCGTTCAAGATCTCAAGTGCTAGAGATCAAGACTATCGCGCAAGTATTGTTCGATTGATTTCTGGTGACCCAAACCCGCTGAGCCCCGGGATCCAATTCGCAAATATTCCGTCAGATGTGGATGGGGCATATCCATCTCGCCTCCAAAGAGTAAAGCTTGGCTCCTATGCAAAAGTTGAAAGTGGTGGGGCGCTTAAAGATCTAAAGTCATTCACACTATCAGCTCTGATATGGCCAACAACACCAGACAAACCAGAACAAGGTGTCATGGCCAGAATGGGTGCTCGTGGCGGTTTTGCTCTGGTCATTGGGCCAGACGGTGCTGAAGCAAGATTGGTGCATGCGGATGGTGCGGAAACCAGAGTAAATGTAGGCAAGCACTTAAGAGAACGACGTTGGGCGTGTGTCTGGTGCTCCTACGATAGTGAAGCAGCAGTGTTAACTGTCGGCCAGTTTCAAATACATCCAGAATATGAAGTAGATTCTGACGGTGTGGCCCAGGTCACGGCCAGTTCGCCAGGGAGCGATGGTAATGCAGATCTTCTGATCGCTTCTTTGGATGCTGAAGGGCCCAAAACTTGTTTTAATGGGAAAATTGAGCGGCCCACCATTCAAAAAACTGCTCTCTTTGCAGAGCCGACTTGCAGTGTCTCACTAGAGCAATTCAACACAGATATTCTTGCATCTTGGGATTTTAGCCAAAATATCTCAGGCCTCGAAATTGTGGATATAGGTAAGCTTGGCCTGCATGGTCGTATCATCAATCTTCCTGCGCGCGGAATGACGGGTTCCAAGTGGTCAGGTGAGGAGATGAATTGGCAACAACGGCCGCAAGAATATGGCGCCATTCATTTCCATGATGACGATATAGATGATTGTAAATGGGAAACTGATTTTGAATTCAAAATACCCGACGG